>VYKR01000121.1_pt1 | contig 15815 bp, 13 predicted proteins | sample 5109561 | NCBI WGS metagenome assembly VYKR01 (sample SAMN12291799, study PRJNA351875) | freshwater metagenome | isolation source: freshwater lake | place: USA: Michigan, Ford Lake | collected 2015-08-15
CGCGCCATCGCCGCCGTCCGCGCCGATCTCGCCTCGGGCAAGCCGATGGACCGGCTCGTCGTCGGCGATGTCGGCTACGGCAAGACCGAGGTCGCGCTCCGCGCCGCCGCGCTCGTCGCGCTGTCGGGCCGCCAGGTCGCGATCACCGCGCCGACCACCGTCCTTGTCCGCCAGCATATCGAGACCTTCACCCGCCGCTTCGAGGGCACGGGGATCGAGGTCGCCGGCCTGTCGCGCCTCTCCACCCCCGCCGACAAGAAGCGCGTGATGGCGGGCCTGGCGGACGGTTCGATCAAGGTCGTGATCGGCACCGGCGCGGTCGCGGGCAAGGGTGTCGAGTATCACGACCTGGCGCTCGTCGTCATCGACGAGGAACAGCGTTTCGGCGCGGCCGACAAGGCCAAGCTGGCCGCACTCGGCGCGGGCCATGTCCTGTCGCTCAGCGCCACGCCCATCCCCCGCACGCTCCAATCGGCGATGGTCGGGTTGCAGGCCGTCTCCGTCATCGCCACCCCGCCCGCGCGCCGCCAGCCGATCCGCACCGCCGTCGAGACCTGGAACGACGCCACCGTCCGCGCCACGCTGCTCCGCGAAAAGGGCAGGGGCGGGCAGAGCTTCGTGGTCGTCCCCCGCATCGAAGACATGGGGGGCGTCGCCGAGCGACTGGCGAAGCTCGCCCCCGAGCTCAAGGTCGTGACCGCGCACGGCAAGCTCCCCGCCGCCGAGATCGACGAGGCGATAGTCGGCTTCGCGGCCGGCACGGGAGGGCAGGGCGGCGATGTGCTGCTCGCCACCAACATCATCGAGGCCGGGCTCGACGTGCCGCGCGCCAACACCATGATCGTGACCCACGCCGACCGGTTCGGCCTGTCGCAGCTCCACCAGCTGCGCGGCCGCGTCGGGCGCGGCGGGCGGCGCGGCCAGATTCTCCTCCTGACCGAGGAAGGGCAGCAGATCGCCGAGGCGACGCTCAAGCGTCTGCGCACGTTGGAGGCGTTCGACCGGCTGGGCGCGGGCTTCGCCATCGCCGCGCGCGACCTCGACCTGCGCGGCGCCGGCGACCTGCTCGGCGAGGAGCAGGCGGGGCATATGAAGCTGATCGGCATCGACCTCTACCAGCACCTGCTCGGCCATGCGCTCCGCGCCGCGCGCGGCCAGGCGGTCGACAGCTGGACGCCGCACCTCAATCTCGGCCTCGCCGGCCGCCTGCCCGAGGAGTGGATCCCGGAGATCGACGTCCGCCTGTCGCTCTACGGCCGGCTGGCGCGCATCGCCGACACGCCCACGCTCGACGCGTTCGAGGCCGAGCTGGAGGACCGCTTCGGCGCGCTGCCCGACCCCGCCGCCGCGCTCGTCCAGCTCACCCGCCTCCGCCTCCTCGCCCGCGTCGCCGAGGTCGAGAAGGTCGACGCCGGCCCCGCCGCCATCGCCCTCACCCCCAAGGGCAAGCGGCCGGCGCCCGCGGTCGACGGATTGGTCGAGAAGAACGGCCGCTGGCTCCTCGCCGAACGCATCGAGGACGAGCACGCCCGCGCCAGCCGCGTGGCGGAGATATTGGGCGAGCTGGTGGACTAGGAACCGCTCCGGACCGACGACGCGCGCCCGTTCGCCCCGCCCGGCGTCAACCGCGCGCGGCGCTCATCTCGGAGACCGGGCCGAGGTCGATCGCCGCCGACCTCGCGCCGCCGCGATCGCGCGGGAGCCGGCCGTTGAACAGCATCCCCAGCATGCCCGACCGGCGCACCGCGAGCCGGTGGAAACCGTAGGAGGCCACGCCCGCGACGAGGATCGCCAGCACGAACTCCGCGTGGACGTTTCCCGCCACCTTGCCGAGCGCGACGTTGATCACCGCCAGGATCGGGTAATGGACGATGTAGATCGTCATCGCCGCGTCGGAGAGGCGCGACACGATCGGGCCGACCTTCTCGACCCGGTTCGCCGAGCGGAGCACCAGGACCGCCACGAGGACGGGCGACGTCGCCAGGGCGATCACGAGCACCGCGATCGCGGCCGCCCGGCTTCCCGACAGGAAGCCGGTCCAGGACGACGCGAGCTCCAGAAACAGCACGGCGCCGAGCACCGCGATCGGCATCCTGACGTCCGACACGAGCGCGGCGCGCAGGCCCGGCGCTCGGCCGAGCAGCACGCCGAGCAGGAACATGGGTCCGTAGGTCGGGACGTTGTTGACATGGCCGCTGGCGTAGATCGACATCGGTCCCCAATGTGCGGACGCGATCGTCGCCCCGGCCATCAGCGTCGCGGACGCGGCGACGGTGACGCCCAGCATCAGGCATTGGAGCATCGGCACGCTCATCGTCGCGCGCTCCAGGCGGTCGATGACGGCGAAGCGTCGCTGCGCGGCGTCGACCGCGGGAACCAGCGGCAGGTAGATCAGGAGCGCGAGCAGGAACCAGAGATGGTGGAACGCCACCGGGCTCGGTACCGGTTGCCCGTTCAGGCCGTGCACATGGCCGATAACGGCGATGACGGGCCCGGTCACGGCCAGCCCGGTCACCAGCGGGATCGCGATCCGCGGCGCGCGTCGCCTCCACCAGTTTCCAGGCGGCCGTTTCGCCGACGCGATGCCCGCGAGCATCCCGGAGATGACGATGAACACCCCCATGCGAAAATGCGCGGAGACGAAGTCGATCGCGTCGAACAGCGGCCGCGACTCCTGGAGATAGTCGGCATGGACGAGCAGGCCCGCCAGCATCAGCCCCGACCGCCAGGCGTCCAGGCCCGGTATGCGGGCAGCCTGAACGGTCGGCTCAGCCGTCATGTTCGCACGACCGCACCAGTTCGGCCGGCAAGCCCGCGCGCAGCGCCCCGCGGATCGACCGCGCCCAGATCGCATAGCCCGCGCCGTTCATGTGGATGCCGTCCGGATCGAAGAACGGCCCCGGCCTGCCGCCGCGGAGCATGTCCGGGACGATGTCGACATAATGCAGGTCGTCGTGCCCGGCGGCGAGCCGCCGCACCGCGTCGTTGAGGCGCGCCTGGTTCCGGCGACGGTCCCACCGGGTCGGGCTGGGCTTCACCGAGATGAAGAACACGGGCACCCGGCCCAGCACGGCCGTCTTGCGACCCAGGAAGGTGCGGAATTCCTTCAGCACCGTCGCGTCCGGCACGCCGTAGGCCATGTCGTTCTCGCCGGCGTAGAAGACGATCGCCCGGGGCGGCTCGGGCGACCGCTCGACCGCGAAGCGCCCGCTGAGCTCGGTCAGCGTCGCGCCGCTGATCGACCGGTTGTGCGCGGTCCAGGGGCTCATGTCGCGCTCCAGCGTCGTCCACCGACTGATCGAGGAGCTGCCGACGAACCAGAGCGCGCAGCGGGCATCGACGCTGTTGGGCAGCGGCTGGGCGGCGGGACCGTCCGGCCGTAGCTGGGCGAAGCCGCTGGTGATCGTGAAGAACACGCCGATCGCGACCAGCGCCTTGCCGAGCGTGGCGGCGAGCTCGACCGCCCCCGCCCGCAGCGTCGGCGATCCGGACGCCGTGCGCCGGCGGGAGATGTCGGCGGCGTCCGTCACCGCTGCGACCTAGACCATCATGGATTAAGACTTCGCACCCGCTCCGCCTCACGATCGGTCGGCAGCCCGTCGCTCCGTCCGCCTCACCGCGCCCGCGTCACCCTCGGCGCGGGGGCGAACGGCCTGATCCCGAACTCAGGGTAGACCTCGGCCGGGAAGTAGACCGCGCCGTCCTTGACGACCATCGCGATCCGCTTGATCGCCTTCAGGTCGCGCGTCGGGTCGCCCGGCACAAGGAAGAAATCGGCCAGCTTGCCGGGCTCGACCGAGCCCAGCCGGTCATCCTGCTTCAGGTAGCGCGCCATGTCCCAGGTCGCGCGCGTCAGGATCTGCGGCGCGGTCATGCCGACGTCCTGGTACAGTTCCAGCTCGCGGTGGAACGTGAACGATCCGCCCGTGTCGGTGCCGGGGATGATGGTCACGCCCCGGTCGTTCAGCATCCGGATCGTCTGGACGATCTTGTCGTACGCCCCCCGGTACGCCGCGTCGTCGCCCGCCGCCGATGTGTCGATCCACGCCTGTTTCAGCCCGCGCTGCGTTCCGATCGGCAGGTGCTCGATATAGTCGGCCGCCCCGCGCGGCGTCCGCCCGTCGCGGTTGAGCAGCAAATTCTCGTGGATGCCCAGCGTCACGTCGATCGGCACCCGGCGCGCGACCATCAGGTCCATCGTCCGCTTCACGGGCGCGCCGTTCAGGTCCAGCCCCGGCAGCCGCTTGAGCGCCGTCAGCCGGAACAGCGTGCGCGTGTCCTCGGTCGGCTGGATGACCCATCCCAGCATGAACTGGTTGATATGAACCATCTCGTCGAAGCCCGCCTCGATCATCTGGTCCGCCGTGGCGAAGGCGGGGACGTGGCCGCTGACCTTGAGGCCGCGGGCATGCGCCTCCCTGACCATCGCCGGCACCCAGGCCGGGTTCATGCTGTTATAGGACTTGATCCCCCAATAACCGCGATCGGCGTACCAGCGCGCCGCCGCCACCGCCTCGGCCTCGCTGTTCACCAGGATGCCGTTATTGGCGCTGAACGGGCTCTTGCCCTCGATGAACCCCGCCCGGACGATGCGTGGACCGGCGATCTCGCCCGCGTCGATGCGCTTGACGAGCGTGTCGAGCACGGCATTGTCGTTGCCCATGTCGCGCATCGTCGTGACGCCCGCGGCCAGGTTCAGGAGCGCGCCCTCCTGGCTGGTATGCGCATGCATCTCGTACAGCCCGGCGACCACCGTGCCGCCCGCGCCGTCGATCACCACCTCGCCGGGCCGACCGCGCCGGTTCGCGGGCTCGACCGCCGCGATCCGGTTGCCGGACACCAGGACGGAAACGGGGGCGCCCAGCTTCCCGGCCCGGGGATCGAACACCCGGACGTTCGACACCCGCACGGGCGCGCCGTACCGGTGCGCGACCTTCTTCTGGATCGCCACGAAGCGGTCGGTCGACCACTGCGCGGCCAGCGTCTTCAGCCGCTCGGCCTCGCCCTCGTACCCGGCGCGCACGATCACCTGGCGCGGCGACAGCGACGCGAACATCGCGCCCTGGGCGTCGAGCAGCACCGTGTCGGGCGCGGTCTCGATCCCGCCCAGTTCGTACCGGGTGACGGCGATCGGCCCGCCCGGACCCGTGACGGTCAGCGTCTCGCCCTTGGTCAGCCGCAGCGTCCCGCCCGGCAGCGCGGGCAGGCTAGTCCCGCCCGCCTTCAGGATGGCGCGGGCGTAGAGCCCCGTCGACCAGGGGCTTCCGCTCTGCGCCACATAGACGCCCCGCGCGGCGGCGGCGCTGCCCGTGCCGGTCGAATCGGTCCAGGTCGCGCCCGCGCCCGTCCTGGCGAACTTCTCCTCCACCTTCGACCCGAACGTTGTCGTGCCGGTGATGTCCCACGCGGTCGGCAACCCGTCCGCGCCCAGGCGCAGCCGCTCGGTCATGGTCGGCCCACGGCCGTTATTCTTGTAGTCGAAGTCGATCGACGCCCGGTCGGGCTCGACCTCGGCGTTCAGGTGCCCGACGACCTTGCCGCCGAAGATGACGCTGTAACGCTGCGGCTCGGCGGCGGCGGGAGCGGCAAGGGCCGCGACGAAGGCGGCGACGGCCGCGGAGGCGAGGAACTTCATGGACGAAGAGCGTAACCGGCCCGCCGGTCACAGGCAACGCCGATCCCAGTGGGTCGGTCCACAACGAAAAAGAGCACCTCACCGGTCGGTGAGGTGCTCTCGATCGTGGCGATCCCGGCTAGTGCGGGACGCCTCGTCCGGTGACGGCTCAGTTGCTGTCGGAGTCGTCGTCGTCGTTATTGATGCCGGCGATGACCACGATGGCCACGACGCCCGCGACGATGATCGCCGCCAGGATGCCGCCGAAGCCGGCGGCCAGCTTGCTGTCCTCGGCGGTGGACGAACCGGCGCGCGCCGACTTGGCGACCGACAGGCTCGCGGCCGGGTTGGCCGATGCGGCCATGGCGGGCGAAACCGCCATCGAAGCGGCGGCCAGGGTCAGCATCAACTTGGTAATCTTCATGGGACGTGTCTCCTCCGTGAGCCTGCCCGATAGCACGAACAGACCGGGCCTTGAACCGCGTTAGTGCTGAAAAAGTTTCGGAAAGGTTGACCGCCGACCGTGAATCGGTCCGCGCACCCGTTCCATCGCTCTTACGCGGCCAGCGTTTCGCCCTCGTCGACGTCCGCTTCCTCCTCGGCCGCGACGCCCTGTTCCAGCCGCGCCTCGTCCGCCGCGAGCTGCGCCGCGTCCTCGTCGGTGATCCCGAACCGCGCCGCCACGTCGGGCGCGAACCGCAGCAGGTCGGGCCGCAGCCGGAGCAGCGACAGGTCCTTCGACTTGCCCTCCATCATCACGTCGAAATACAGCCCTTCGGCCATCCGCATGAACGTCGCGAACTCGAACGGGTTGGTGAAGTCCGAATGACCGGTCCAGATCGGCGGGCGCAGCACCGTCTTGACCCGCGCGGTCGCCTTGACCGGCGCCTTCAGCACCTCGCCCTTTTTCGCCTTGGCGGTCCCCGCTTTCGCGGCCTCGCGCTGCTTGGGGGTGATCTTCTGCTTCAGCTCGCGCATCTCGGTGCGCGGGCTGGAGAAGTGGATCTTGGGCCGTACGCCGTCGGGCCAGCTGCCGACGAACCGCTCCAGCGCCGTCCGCATGTCGAGCCGCTCGGGGTTCAGGCACCAATGATGCTGGTAATCGAAGATCAGCCGGACGCCCGTGCGCTCCTGGATCCACAGCACGTCGCTGGCGGAGAAGCGGATGTCGTCATTCTCCAGGACCAGCCGGCGCCGCACATGTTCGGGGCAGGCATTATACCCGTCGATCCAGCGGGCGCGGCTCGCCTCGCGGTCGTCATAGACGCCGCCGACATGCGTCACCATCACCGCCTCGTCGTCCAGCTCCATCCGGTCGAGCATCTCGGCCTGGCTCGACAGGTCCCAGATCGACTTGCGCGTCAGCTCCGGGTCGGGCGAGTTGAGCAGGACATATTGCGACGGATGGAAGGACAGCCGGATGTCGTACTCGCGCGCCTTGGCGCCGAACGCGCGCAGCTCCGCGTCCGATTCTGCCACCATGCCGTGGAACTGCGGCATGTCCGGATGGGTCGCGTACGGCGCGATGTCCGACGACAGCCGGTACATGTCGAGGTCGTTCTTGCGGAGATAGTCGAGCACCGGATGCAGCAGCTCGAGCGAGCATTTGAGGTGCGGGTTCTTCTGCCAGCGCCTGGTGTCCTGCGTCTTCAGGTCGGGCCGCCCCATCACCTTGACGGGAAAGCCGAGCCGAAGGGGACGCGTGTGGTCGGTCATGCGGGTACCTGTTGGTCGGGAAAGCCCAGCTCGGACACGAACTGGTTCCAGTCGGGATATCGGAGCGCGCCGCCGGTCGCCTGGGTGTGTCCGGACCCGTAGCGCGAGTCCGCCCCCGCCGGCCGATGCTCGGCCAGAAAGGCGACCAGGTCGCGCCCGGTCGCGGAGCGCGCGGCGAAGTGGACCCACCCCTCGCGGTAGCCGGTGTTGGCGGCGAGCACGATCTTGTCCTTCAGCCGCCCGCGCCATTGCTGCGCGATCAGCGGGTGGATTTGCTGGCCCGCATGGAACCGGATCAGCGCCACATCGCCCACCACGCGCGGCGGCACGCGCTTGGCGGCGTCCAGCGCTTCCGCGACCTCCGCCTTGGCCGCGAGCAGCAGGTCGCGCTCGGCGCTCGGCTCCTTGCTCACCGCCTTTGGGCCGTTACCCCGCATCAGCAGCGCGAGCGCGGGCGACGCGTCCGCCGCCGCCGTCCGCCTCGGTGCGTTGACCAGCGAGGTCGCCATCTTCAGCGCGGTCTTGCCGTAACGCGCCTGCGCTTCGGCCAGCTCGGGAAACGCGTCCTCCGGGGCCATGTCTCCGATCAACCCCAGCGCGGCGAGCCAGCCCAGCCCGTCAGGCGCGCCGAGCGCCCAATAGGCGAGCAGCGCCGAGGTCGGCTCGGGTTCCAGGCCGTTGCCGCTGATGACGGTCGCGCCCGGCATCGTGCCCGTGGGCACGTGGTGGTCGATCACCACCGTCGGACAGCCCGGCAGCACCGGCTCGCCGCGCGTGCCCAGATCGGCGACGATCAGCCCACCGGGCGCGCGTTGTTCAAGTTCGACCCGAAACTCGGGCTCCCACGGGTTCTCGCCCTTGCCCGTGATCCGCACCTCGACCGTGTGGCCCTGCTCGCGCAAGCCTCGCGCCAGGATCGCCGCCGCCGACAATCCGTCCGCGTCGAAATGGCTGACGACCAGCACCGGTCGCCCGGGCGCGAAGCCGTCGATCGCCCGCGCGAATACCTCGCGCGTCGTCTCGCGAGGGTCGGAAGTGTCGGAAAGGACGCCGATCATGGCGGGCAAACGACCCGGCTCGCGGACGCGTTCCGCTTGGGCTAGGGCGGACGCGCGAAAGGTGATCCGTGATACGCCGCCTGCTTCTTCTCCTCATGCTGCTCGCCGCGCCGGCCTCCGCCCAACCGCGCGGTCCGACGGTACTCGCCGCCGCCAGCCTCCAGGAAGCGCTCACCGAAGCCGCAATCGCCTGGGAGCGACAAGGTCACAAGCGCCCCGTCCTCTCCTTCGCCGCCTCCTCCGCGCTCGCCCGACAGGTCCGGGCGGGGGCACCCGCCGACCTGTTCGCCTCCGCCGACGAGGAGTGGATGGACGACCTCGCCCGCGCAAACCTGCTCGCCGGCGGCACGCGCGCGGTGTTGGCAGGCAACCGGTTGGTCCTGGTTACCCGGCGCGCGAACCGCGTCCGGGTCACGATCCCCACCCTCGCCCGCACGCTGGCGGCGGGGCCGCTCGCCATGGCCGATCCCGTCTCGGTGCCCGCCGGCCGCTATGGACGCGCCGCGCTCGAACGGCTCGGCGCGTGGCCGGCCGTGCGGGGCAGGGTGGTCCGCGCCGAGAATGTCCGCGCCGCGCTCGCGCTCGTGGAGCGCGGCGCCGCGCCCTACGGCATCGTCTATCTGACCGATGCCCGCGCCTCGCGCGGCGTCCGCGTCGCGGGCGTGTTCCCCGCCTCCAGCCACCCGCCGATCCGCTACCCCGTCGCACGCCTTCGCGCGTCGCGGCACCCGGACGCGGAGGGCTTCCGCCGCTTCCTGCTGTCCCCGCGCGGGCGGGCCATCTTCGCGCGGCGCGGCTTCACCGCCTCGTGATCTCGCCGGACGAATGGGCGATCGTGCGGCTCACCTTGCTCGTCGGCGGCGTCGCGGTCGCGGTTACGCTGCCGATCGCCTTCGGGCTCGCGCTCGTCCTCGCCCGCTCGCGATTTCCCGGCAAGCTGCTGCTCGACGCGGTCGTCCATCTGCCGCTCGTCGTTCCGCCGGTCGTCACCGGCTGGGTGCTGCTCCTCGCCTTTGCCCCGATCGGCCCGCTCGGTCGCCTGGTCGAGGGCTGGTTCGGGACGACCGTCCTGTTCCGCTGGACGGGCGCGGCGATCGCGGCGGGGGTGATGGCGCTGCCGCTGATGGTTCGTGCGATCCGGCTGTCGATCGAGGCGGTCGACCGTCGCCTCGAACAGGCGGCGCGCACGTTGGGCGCGGGCCCGGTCCGCGCGTTCGCGACGATCACCTTGCCCCTCAGTCTACCGGGCGTGCTCGCGGCGACCGTGCTCGGCTTCGCGCGCGCGATCGGCGAGTTCGGCGCGACGATCACCTTCGTCTCCTCCGTCCCTGGGGAGACCGAGACGCTACCCCTCGCCATCTACGCCGCCCTCCAACGCCCGGGCGGCGACGCGCTGGTCTGGCGCTTGGCGGCGATCTCCGTCGCGCTCGCGCTCGTCGCGCTGGTTGCGTCGGAGGCGCTCGCCAGGCGGGCGGGGCGGGGCACCCATGTCCTTTGACGTAGCTCTGCAGCTGACGCGCGGGGATCGTCGCATCGGCGTTGCGTTCGAGACCGGCCCGGGCGTTACCGTGCTGTTCGGTCGCTCGGGCATCGGGAAGACCACGGTGCTCCAGATGATCGCCGGGCTGGTCCGCCCCGACAAAGGGCATGCGCGCGTCGCGGGCGCGTTGCTCTACGACCGCAACGCCGGTCTGGACCTGCCGCCTGAGCGCCGTCGCGCGGGCTATGTCTTCCAGGAGACGCGGCTGTTCCCGCACCTCCGCGTCCGCGCCAACCTGCTCTACGGCGCGCCGAACGACGCCCGCCTCGCCGAGACCGCGCGGATGCTCGACATCGCGCACCTGCTCGATCGCTGGCCGCGCACCTTGTCGGGCGGCGAGGCGCGGCGGGTGGCGATCGGCCGCGCGCTGCTGAGCGACCCTGCCTTTCTGCTTCTCGACGAACCGCTCTCCTCGCTCGACGCCGCCCGCGCGGAGGAGGTGACGCGCGCCCTCGAATCCTTACGCGACGGGACCGGCTTGCCGATGCTCCTAGTCACCCATGACGAGGCCGAGGCGGAGCGGCTGGGAAACCACCGCGTGGCTATGTACTAACGCGCCCGCCATGCCCGCGCCGCACATCCTCCACCTCCATTCCGCCTTCGATCTGGGCGGCAAGGAAGCGCGCGCCGTCCGGCTGATGAATGTCTGGGGCGACCGCGCGCGTCATACGATCGTGTCGGGCGTCCCGACCGCGCTCGGCGCGCGCGCGGCGATCGCCAAGGGGGTGAAGTACGAGATCGCGCAGGATCCGCCGCCGCTGACCGGCAAGCCCTCGGTGAAGCGGTATGAGGCGATCGCGAACTACATGCGCCGGTTCGACCTGGTGCTGACCTATAATTGGGGCGCGATCGACGGCGTGATGGCGCGGCGAGTTTTCGGTAAGGGCATGCCCGCCGTCATCCATCACGAGGACGGCTTCAACGAGGACGAGGCGACCGGCCTGAAGGTCGAGCGCAACATGTACCGCCGCCTGGCGCTCTCCGCCGCCCACGCGCTCGTGGTGCCCAGTCGCGGACTCGACCGGATCGCGATAGCCACCTGGAAGCAGCCGCGCGCCCGCGTCCACCACATCGTCAACGGCGTTCCCACCGCACTTTACGCCGGGCGGCCTGATCCCAAGGCGATCCCCGGCTTCGTCCGGAACGAGCGGGAGGTCGTTATCGGCGCGCTCGCCGGCCTGCGCGCAGTCAAGGACCTGCCGCTGCTCGTACGCGCCTGCGGCGGCCTGTCCGGCCGCTTCCGCTTGGTGATCGTCGGCGAGGGGCCGGAGCGCGAGGCGATCAGGCGGGCGGCCGAGGCGATGGGGATCGCCGACCGGCTCGTGATGCCTGGCTTTCTCGACCGCCCGCATCGCTACATGGGCCTGTTCGACCTGCTCGCCCTGTCTTCACGCTCCGAGCAGTTCCCGATCTCGGTAGTGGAGGCGATGGCCGCCGGGCTCCCGGTCGCCACCGTCCCCGTCGGCGACGTGCCCGCCATGCTCGCGCCCGAGAACGCCGCGCTGGTCGCGTCGCACATCCACGAGGTGCCGCTCCGCGACGCGCTTCAGAAGCTGGTCGGCGACGCCGAACTGCGCGCCCGTGTCGGCGCGGCCAACCAGGCTCGCGCCCGCGCGGAGTATGACGAGGCGCTGATGATCCGCCGCTACGCCGACCTGTACAAGGGCGCGATGGGCAGGCCCGGCGCGCTTAGCTGATCCATGTAAAGGCAGGGACTACCGCGCCCGCAACCATCCGGTATATGACGCGTAACTGACCCAGAAAGGTTTCGACCCACCGTGTTCAAAGGCCTGACCCCCATCCAATATAACGGCCGCGAGGTCTGGCCGCTGATCGAGGGCGGGAAAGGCGTGGCGGCAACCAATCACGCTTCCGCCGGGGCTTGGGCGGCGGCGGGCGGGGTCGGCACCGTGTCGGCGGTCAACGCCGACAGCTACGATCCCGACGGCAAGATCATTCCCCAGATCTATCGCGCGCTGACCAGGCGGGAGCGGCACGAGGAATTGGTCCAATACGCGATCGACGGCGCGGTCGAGCAGGTCCGGCGCGCCTGGGACATCGCCGGCGGCCGGGGCGCGATTAACATCAACGTGCTGTGGGAGATGGGCGGGGCGCAGCGCGTCCTGCACGGGGTGCTGGAGCGCACCCGCGGTCTCGTCGCGGGCGTCACCTGCGGCGCAGGAATGCCTTATAAGCTGTCGGAGATCGCCGCCTCCTACAACGTCCACTACCTCCCTATCGTCAGCTCCGGCCGCGCCTTCCGTGCCTTGTGGAAGCGCGCCTATTCGAAGGCGGCGGAGTGGCTGGCGGCCGTCGTCTATGAGGACCCCTGGCTCGCGGGCGGGCATAACGGCCTGTCCAATGCCGAGGATCCGCTCAAGCCCGAGGACCCGTATCCTCGCGTCAAGGCGCTGCGCGAGACGATGCGCGAGGGCGGCATTCCCGATTCCACCCCCATCATCATGGCGGGCGGCGTCTGGTACCTGCGCGATTGGGATCACTGGATCGACAATCCCGAACTCGGCGCTATCGCGTTCCAGTACGGCACCCGGCCGCTCCTGACCAAGGAGTCGCCGATCCCCGATGGCTGGAAGGACAAGCTGCTCGGCATCGAACCGGGCGACATCTCACTCCACCGTTTCTCGCCGACCGGCTTCTACTCCTCGGCGGTCCGCAACCCGTTCCTGCGCTTCCTGGAGGCGCGGTCGGAGCGCCAGATCGCCTTTTCGACGCAGGAAGCGGGCGACCACGTCTTCCAGCTCGATGTGGGCGTGAAGGGCAAGAGCTTCTGGGTCACCCGCAACGACTTGCTCCGCGCGCGCGAGTGGTTCGGCCAGGGCTTCACCGACGCGCTGAAAACGCCCGACAACACGCTCGTCTATGTGACGCCGACCGAGAAGGCGGAGATCAGGAAGGACCAGGCCGACTGCATGGGCTGCCTCTCTCAATGCTCCTTTTCCAGCTGGGCGGACACGGAGACCAACTCGACCGGCCGTCTCGCCGACCCGCGGTCCTTTTGCATCCAGAAGACGCTGCAGGACATCGCGCATGGAGGCGACACCGACCGCAACCTGATGTTCGCGGGCCACTCCGCGTCGAACTTCAAGCGCGATCCGTTTTATTCGAACGGGTTCGTGCCGACGGTTAAGCAGCTGGTCGATCGCATCTTGACCGGCGACTGAGTTCTCAGACCCAGCCTTCCAGCACCTGATCCGGCGGGCGGTGGCCGTCGGCCCACATGCGGATGTTGGCGATGACCTTTTCGCCCGTCGCGATCCGGCCCTCATAGGTCGCCGAGCCCATGTGCGGCGTCATGACGACGTTGGGGAGCGCGAGCAGGCGCGGGTCGATCTCCGGCTCGTGCCGCCACACATCGAGCCCCGCGCCCGCGAGCCGTCCCGCTTCCAACGCGTCGACCAGCGCCTCCTCGTCGACGATGCCGCCGCGCGACGTGTTGATGAGGTAGACGTGCGGCCGCAGCAGCCCGATCCGCTGCCGGTCAAGCAGGTTCTCGCTATCGGCGTTGCGGGGCGTGTGGATCGTCAGCAGGTCGACCGCTGCCAGCATCGCGTCGAGATCGGCGTGCCAGGTCGCCCCGAGCTCCGCCTCGATCACGCCGGGCAGGCGGTGGCGGTTGTGGTAGTGGACCGACAGGCCAAACGCCCGCGCGCGCCGCGCCACCGCCTGGCCGATCCGTCCCATGCCGACGATCCCAAGCACCTTTCCGCCGATACGGTGGCCGAGCATCCCGCCCGGGCTCCAGCCGGTCCATGCGCCCGACCTGACCAGCTTCTCGCCCTCCGCCAGCCGTCTGGGTACCGACACGATCAGCGCCATAGTCAGATCGGCCGTGTCCTCTGTCAGCACGCCTGGCGTGTTGGTGACGATAATGCCGCGCGCACGCGCCGCTTCGAGATCAATATGATTCACGCCAGCGCCGAAATTAGCGATCAGTTTCAGCCTCGGCCCTGCTGCCGCGATTAGCTCGGTGTCGATCGCGTCGGTAACGGTCGGTACCAACACGTCGCAATTGGCGGCCGCCGCGACGAGCTCCGGGCGCGTCATCGCCCGGTCGCCGCGATTGTTGGTTGCGTCGAAAAGCGCCTCAAGCCGATCCATAATCGTGTCTGGCAGCTCGCGCGTGACCATCACGCGTGGATTGGGGACGCGGGGCTCGGTGCGGCGACGCTCTGCAATCATGACCGCGGCTTGTGGCGCGCGTCGCCCCGGCGTCAAGCCGGTTGATACCGCGCGCCGGCGCTTGATAAGGCACGGCAACAGGAAGGCTCTCCATCCATGCGTCTGCTTCTCGCGCTCGCCGCGCTCTCGCTCGCCGCCACAAGTTCCGCTCAGGAACGCCCTAAACCGCCCTATTGGGCGTCGATCTCAGCGGGCAAGGCGCGGATGCGTACCGGTCCCGCGCGGACCTATCCCGCATCCTGGCTCTACCAGCGCGCCGACCTGCCCGTGCGCGTGGTCGCCATCTTCAAGGAGTGGCGGCGCGTCCAGGACCCGGACGGGACGGAGGGGTGGATGCTGGGTGGCCTGATCTCGTCCAACCGCACTGCGATCGTCCGCGCGACCGAGCCCGTGCCGATGCGCGAGCGCCCGAGCGTCGCGGCCAAGCTCCTCTGGCGCGCCGCCCCCGGCGTGGTCGGCCGTGTGAGCGAATGCCGCAACGGCTGGTGCCGACTCGACGTGAAAGGCCAGGCGGGGTTCGTCGAGGTGACCGGCTTGTGGGGCGTCGAGGCGGACGAACGGCTGCCCTGATTTCAACGCCCCAACCGCCAAGTCAGATCAGCTCCACCGCGATCGCGGTCGCCTCGCCGCCGCCGATGCAGAGGCTCGCGATTCCGCGCTTGCCGCCGGTCCGCTCCAGCGCGGCGAGCAGGGTGGTGATGATCCGAGCACCCGACGCGCCGATCGGGTGACCCAGCGCGGTCGCCCCGCCGTGGACGTTCACCTTGTCGTGGGATACGCCCAAATCCTTCATCCAGGCCATCGGAACGCAGGCGAACGCCTCGTTGATCTCGTACAGATCGACCTCGTTCGCGCTCCAGCCCGTCTTGGCGAGCAGCTTGCGTACCGCCTCGACCGGGGCGGTGGTGAACTTGGCGGGCTCCTGCGCGTGCGCGGAATGCCCGACGATGCGCGCGACCGGCTTCAGCCCGCGCGCGTCCGCGACCGACTGGCGCGTGACGACCAGCGCCGCCGCGCCATCGGAGATGGAGGAGGAGGAAGCTGCGGTGATCGTGCCCTCCTTGGCGAACGCCGCCTTCAGCGTGCGCAGCTTGACCGGGTCGCCGCGCGCGGGAGCCTCGTCCTCGGTCACCAGCGTGTCACCCTTGCGGCTCTTCACGGTCACGCCGACGATCTCGCGCTCGAACGCGCCGTCCTTTTGCGCCTTGAGGGCGCGGGTTAGCGACTCGACCGCGTAGTCGTCCTGGGAGTCGCGCGTCATCTGATACTCGCGCGCTGTGTCCTCGGCGAAGGTGCCCATCGCGCGTCCCGCCTCATAGGCGTCCTCAAGCCCGTCGAGCATCATATGGTCGAGCACGACGTCATGGCCGATGCGCGCACCGCCCCGCATCTTTTTCAGGATGTAAGGAGCGTTCGACATGCTCTCCATGCCACCCGCGACGACGAGGTCGGCCGAGCCCGCCGCGATCATGTCGTGCGCGAATATCGCGGCCTGCATCCCCGATCCGCAGACCTTGTTGACGGTCGTCGCTTCGACCGAGGTGGGCAGCCCCGCGCCGATCGCCGCCTGGCGCGCGGGCGCCTGGCCGAGGCCGGCGGGGAGCACGCAGCCCATGAAAATCTTGTCAACCGACCCCGGCTCGACGCCCGCGCGCTCCACCGCGCCGCGCACTGCCGTCGCGCCCAG
>VYKR01000148.1_pt1 | contig 15757 bp, 16 predicted proteins | sample 5109561 | NCBI WGS metagenome assembly VYKR01 (sample SAMN12291799, study PRJNA351875) | freshwater metagenome | isolation source: freshwater lake | place: USA: Michigan, Ford Lake | collected 2015-08-15
CAATCCCACTAATAAAACCGTCTCTGACGAAACCAAACAATTAATTGATAAACTCTTGCTCGAACGAATTTTCTGACGAGTAATTGCTAGAGTAACAGGGGTAAGTTGGTCATGTTTACAAAACTATGTCAACAATAAACTGGCGGCTGTCCCCCGTCAAATAAAGGTTTCTGACAAACCAAAAGGTAAATTGGTTATAGAATGTGATGAGATGTGGTCTTTGGTTTTTTCTAAGACGATAAAGGTTTATATTTGGCGGTTAATTGATAAAAATACAAGGAAAATTATTGGTTGCTATGCGCGGAGATAGGAGTCGTCAATCAGCCAAAAAACTTTGGGACAGTTTACCCGGTGTTTACCGACAATGCGCGGTTGCTTACACAGACTTTTGGGAGTTCTATAAGACAGTAATTTTCAGTAAACATCATCGACCGTTCGAAAAAAAAACTGGTCAAACTAATCCTATTAAAAGATTAAATAATACCTTTCGACAAAGGATTTCTCGGTTGGTGAGAGAGAGTCTATCTTTCTCTAAAAAAATGGAGAATCACGTTGGGGAACCCTTTGGTATTTTATCCATGATCAGTTATCAGTTATCAGTTATCAGTTATCAGATGTGAGTTTTTAAGTGTGCAGTATTAAATAGAAGTTTCTTACTGTCTTTTTACTGATTACTGATTACTGACCGAATTGACATTATTAGCAGACCTAGTTACCATAGAATGCAGACACACATATTTTAACCCAACAATGAAAGCAAGGTATCAATACCGTATTTACCCAACAGAACAACAAAAGAGGCTTTTGTCTCAGTTGTTCGGGTGTGTGCGTGTCGTCTGGAACGATACCTTAGCTTACTGCCAAGAACTCTATCAACAAGGAGAGAAAAAGCCAAAATATACAGAGTTGTCCAAAAGACTAACTCAAATTAAAAAGACAACAGAAAAAGTCTGGCTGACCGAGGTTTCTTCTATTCCTTTACAACAGTCCTTAAGAGACTTAGAGACTGCTTACTCTAACTTTTTTGCATCTTGTCAGGGAGAAAGAAAAGGAAAGAAAGTAAAGCCTCCCAAGTTGAAAAAACGCAAATTTAAACAATCAGGAAGATTTACCGATAATGGTTTTACCGTCAATCAACACCACGTTACTTTAGCGAAAATCGGTGATTTAAAAGTCGTTTGGAGTCGTCCATTACCCTCTAAACCTTCTAGCGTCACCGTGATTAAAGACGCAACAGATCGATACTTTCTTAGCTTTGTCGTTGAGATTCAGCCCGAAACACTTCCTAATAATGGGGAGTCAGTGGGAATCGATTTAGGGATTGCTACCTTTGCGACTTTTTCAACAGGGGAAAAGATAGACGCTCCTAAACCGTTAAAGAAACGATTGAAACGACTAAGAAAGGCACAGAGAAACCTTTCTAGAAAACAGAAAGAAAGTAAACGACGGGAAAAAGCCAGAAAACGAGTAGCTAAAATCCCCGCAAGGATTAAAGATACTCGGACTGATTTATTGCAGAAACTATCCAATAAAATTGTTCGTGAGAATCAAACGATAATTTTAGAGGATTTAAACACATCGGGAATGGTCAAGAATCGTAAACTAGCCCGTGCTATATCAGACTTAGGATGGCGTTCTTTTCGAGATATGCTATCGGCAAAGTCTGATAAATATGGGCGTGATTTTCGGATAATTACGAGTTGGGAGCCAACTAGCCAACGATGTTTCTGTTGTGGGAATATTGGCGGCAAGAAAGCGTTAAATGTTCGTGAGTGGGAATGTTTTTTCTGTGGGACTTTTCATGATCGAGACATCAATGCTGCGGTAAATATCAAGGTCGCCGGTGGGCAATCGGAGACTTTAAACGGACGGGTCGGAAAGCGTAAGACTTCTGTTAAAGAAGCAGTATCCTGTGAAGCGTCAACCCAGCGGTCGGTTGTTCAATTAAGTTTGTTCGAGCTGCCGGTCATCACCGTCCGTTTACGGCGGTGAGGATGTCAATGTCAAGTAATTTAGCCATTTTTAGCAAAAAACCAGAGCATCAATAGAACAATAGCGATCGCCAGTCCGCTAAAAAAAGTATTTTTATGCTGCTCTAACTGCATGGGTGCGGGGGGTTCTTCTTTTTTCTGTTTATTTGTTCCCTTTTTAAATTGCGCTGTACTATCGGGAAGTTTCTCTAAATCGGGAATCTTCGTCATCCACTCATCTGGGCGTTTGAGACGGGGAGCTTCGATAATATAAAGCAGACGCTTGGCCTGTTCGCGAATTTGATAGATAGGATGGGTAATAAGTTGCCTACAGATTTCACTGGCTTTCTCCCCCTCTCCTAACCCCTGATGGGCAGAAATTAACCAAATTTGGATCTCACCCCCTGCTCGGGATCCTAAGGAAATTAAGGATAAAGCCGCATTTAATTGCTGGATACTAAGACGATATTGTCCACGCTCAAAAGCACTGATTCCAGCTTGATAAAGGTCTTGAAAAGAAGGATTTTCGGCCACGGAGTCAAGATCGAGATAAATGAAATTTTACATAAGTATAGCAACAGGTAAGAAGCAAAAGGAAACTCTCGGCCATTGAGAATGAGAATCTTGACAAAAATCTGTTAGACTTTCTTTCTGGTAAACCTGTTCAAAGCTGTACCGCATGAAAGAGAGGAACTCCCTGTTACTAACTATATTAGTGATCGCCACTACAATAATTAGTTTAGTTTTAGGGATTGTATTTGGCAAAAAAGCAGCCTTATTAGGAATTTTGGCAGTTCCTGCCATGGTCGCTTCTTTTATCCATCCCCGTCTGGGATTATTAGCCCTAATCATCTATCTTCCCCTCAGTAGTACCGTCACTTTTGCCGTGGTGAGAGTTTTTCAGGTATTGGGCAACCTAGTTCGCTACGATCAATCCCATCTTCTCTACAAAATCGCCAAGGATGCCTTTTATTTCCCCGCTTTAGCGGCAATTTTAATTAAAACCAAAACTTTTAAGCAATTACGCCCCCAAATCAAGCCTTTTATCATCACAACTTTGATTTTACTTGCCAGCAGCCTGATAACTTTTCTTTTTGTCAATCTGCCCCAAGGATCAATTGCTGTGGGAATTGTGGGATTAAAAATCCTCCTAAGTTATATTCCCCTAGTTCTCTGTGGCTACTATCTAATCGAGCAAAAACGGGATTTATTCGTGGTTAATCGGCTTTTAATCGTGATGATCTTAGTCTGTTGTGTTTTAGCTCTAATTCAATACTTCTTACTCGTCCAAGGTATCTGTCCTGATAATGAATTCCTCAATCAACTGGAAGTTCTTGTCCCGAAATCCGACACCGAATTTTATCCGAATATTACCGACAAAGCCAGCCTGAAAGCTCAATGTTTTGTCGGGGGTTCAGTCTTGTATAATCCCGATCGAGGCTTAATTCGTCTCCCCGGCACATTTTCTGATCCTTGGCAATGGGCTTGGTTTTTAGTATCTAGTAGCGTCATCAGTTACGCGGCCAGTTTTAGTGATCCGCAAAAAAGATGGCGCGTCGCTGGTTGGGTAGCAATGGTTTTAGTCTTCCTTGCGACTCTGGTTTCTGGACAAAGAATACCTTTCTTGCTAGTACCTTTGTTTTACTTGGTTCTTTTTATTGCTACTAGCAAACATAAACAAAAGTTACCATTAAAATTGGGAATCTTGGGGCTGATTTCCCTGCTCGCGGTGACGTTAAATCCCTTTATTCAGGAAAGAGGACTAAATTTTCTCGATCGCTGGCTCTATTCGTCTCCAATTGACTTTGTAGGCAATCAAATGCAGTGGATGTTCAATTATGTACAGCTTTTTGGTTTTGGTTTAGGCACAGCCAGCAGTGGCGCTCGTCATCTAGCGGGAGAAGAAGGGATAAGACTAATTGAAACCTACTACGCTAAACTCCTCTACGAAATCGGTATCGTCGGTTTTATCGCTTTTATGGCACTGGTGACAATTCTCTGTATTCTCACCTTTAAAGCCTATTTAAAGGTAAAAAATGCTGCTTTAAAGCATTGGGGTCTCTGTATCTGGATTTTCCTACTTTTTATTAGCTTTAACCCCTACTATTATCCTCTCTCCGTCGAGCCAGTTTCTGTTTACTATTGGTTATTCGCAGGACTATTGCTAAAACTGCCGGAAATCAGCGAGAAATTGGAAGATGAGGAGAGATTTCTCGAAAAAAATGAAGTGGAGAATTAAGAGTATTTTTATCGATAATTAAATTATCTCTCGACTGATAGGAGTTAACCGCAATGACAGCAGAAACCCTTGCCTATTCCCTCGAATCTGTCCTCAAGGAAATTAAAGATAGTATTAAAAGTGTTGATCGAAAGCTAGACACCTTCCAGAAAGATGTTGACCAAAAGCTAGACAATCTCGAAAAAGGTTTTGACCAAAAGCTAGACAATCTCGAAAAAGGTTTTGACCAAAAGCTAGACAATCTCGAAAAAGGTTTTGACCAAAAGCTAGAAACCTTACAGAAAAATGTCGAGCAAAAGCTAGACAACCTACAGAAAAATGTCACCGATGTGAAGATAGGACTAGCAACTTTAACAGAGAAAGCCGATAGTATCGATAATCGACTGATCAAGGTGGAAGGAACCCAAAGTAACCAAATTTGGACATTAATAACTCTCTTGAGCGCTTCCTTGATTGTTGTGGGATTCCGTGCTTTTTTTATGGGCAACAATCCCTAGGCGATCGCTGTAGAGTAACGAGACTTTCTCGCTTGTCCCACCCGACAGGCTGCCCCCAGGAAAAACTTTTTCGGCAAGCCCCTGTTTTTTTATACACTTTATTTAAACAGTTTGAGTTATAAAATAACCGGCATGACTCAACTCACACCGCGCCCTAGTGTCTTAATTGTCGATGATTTGCCCAATAATGTGCGGCTATTGTCGATTATGCTCACCGAGAAGGGCTATCAGGTACGCAAAGCGATTAATGGACAGATGGCCCTGAATACAGTGCGATCGCTAATTCCCGATCTGATCCTCCTCGATATTAATATGCCCGATCTCAATGGTTATCAAGTTTGTGAACAGTTAAAAGCTGATGAAAAAACCAGAGAAATTCCCGTGATTTTTATCAGCGCTCTTGATGATGTCTTAGATAAAGTCAAAGCTTTTCAAGTGGGAGGTGTTGATTATATTTCTAAACCTTTTCAAGGGGAAGAAGTGATGGCCCGCATCGAAAATCAATTAACTATTTGCCGTCAAAAAAAACAACTACAAAACGAAATTAAAGAACGTCAAAAAACTGAGGAAACTTTAGAAATTTATCTTCATGCCGTCTCTCACGATCTCCGCAATCCCGTGATCGGGATGTCAATGATCTTAAATAATTTAATTAAAAATTCTCAGGGAGAAACTAAAGAAGTATCCCAGAAGATTTTACAACAGATGGCCAACAGTTGCGATCGACAATTAACTTTAATTGATTCTCTCGTCGAAACCCGACAAAATGATCTTTGGGGAGTTTCCCTAGAACTAAAGCCTTTATCTCTCTACGAAATTGGTCAACAGATCAGTCAGGAATGGGAGTTAAGATTAAAGGAAAATCAAGCAACTTTAATTAATAATTTTCCCCCCGATTTACCCTTAGTTAATGCCGATGCTCACCATCTCTGGCGAGTTTTTGAGAATTTATTAGCCAATGCCCTTAAACACAATCCCCAGGGGATAATTATCACTTTATCCGCTAGACTAGAGGGCAATTATCTCCGGTGTAGTATTGCCGATAATGGGGTGGGAATTAGCGAAACCCAGAGAAAACAATTATTTGATCGCTATCAACGAGGCAATAATAATAATCAGATTAGTTTAGGACTAGGTTTATATCTATGTCGTCAAATTATCCATGCTCACGGAGGTGAAATTGGCATTATGAATAATGACGAAAAAGGTTCACAATTTTGGTTTACTTTGCCCTACTAAGCTGTTGACTAAGTAGGTAGATGTTAAAAACTTTCAGACACCCCCCTTATCAAGGGGGGATTAAGGGGGGATCTATCTTCAATTTAATTATAACCAGCTACTTATCTACATTACTCGTTAAGACTGTCTATGAGCAGGAAGAGCCAGTTTAAACATTTGTTTTTTCCTGTTACCGGGGAAAGAAAGGGCTAAGATCTATTTAGATCAACTATCTTCACTTGCCATGGCCGCTAATGCCGACTATTCTGCCCATTCTAGCCTTAACTTGCAACAACCTTGGCATACCTATCCGGTGGAAACCACCCTATCTATCCTCGGTAGTTCGGCTGTTAATGGCCTCAATAGGGAGCAAATCGCCGAAAGAACTGAATATTATGGCAAAAATGAACTACAAGAACGTCCAGGGCGCAATAATTGGCAAATTCTCCTGGGTCAGTTTACCAATATTATGCTCCTGCTCTTAATTGCCGTGGCCATAATTTCCGGGGGACTAGATTTACTGGAATTGCAGCGCGGTCATCTGGCTAAAATTGGTGTTCCCTTCAAAGATACGATCGCTATTTTAACAATTGTCATCCTCAATGGTATCCTCGGATATCTGCAAGAAAGTCGCGCCGAAAAAGCTCTGGCCGCTTTAAAAAAACTTTCCTCTCCTCAAGTTAATGTTATTCGCGAGGGTCAACGCAGAGAAATAGACGCGGTTAATCTCGTCCCCGGGGACATCATGCTGATTGAAGCGGGAACCCAAATCAGCGCCGACGGCCAAATTATCGAAGCTTTTAACCTGCAAATTCGCGAATCGGCCTTGACAGGAGAGGCAAATAGTGTTAATAAATCCGCCTTGATTGACCCCCTAGACAGAGATACTCCCCTTGGCGATCGCTTAAATTTTGTCTTTACTGGAACAGAGGTACTGCAAGGCCGGGCCAAGGTCATAGTTACCAATACGGGAATGACCACAGAATTAGGCAAAATCGCTCAAATGTTAGCAACAGTCGGCAATGAACCCACTCCTCTCCAAAAAAGAATGACTCACTTGGGTAATGTCCTTGTTGCTGGTTCTCTCATTCTAGTTGCCCTGACTATTACCGTCGGTCTGATCAGTGCCGGTTGGTCGGCCCTAGAGGAATTGGTCGAAGTTTCCCTTAGTATGGCAGTAGCCGTCGTTCCCGAAGGATTACCCGCAGTTATCACCCTAACGCTCGCCCTAGGTACTCAACGCATGGTCAAACGTCAGGCCTTGATTCGTAAACTGCCGGCAGTAGAAACCCTCGGTTCCGTTAATGTGATCTGTTCCGACAAAACTGGGACGCTAACGGAAAATAAAATGATTGTACGGGAGATAGAGACAGTTAATCGCAATTTTTTAGTTACTGGGGAAGGATATAGCCCAAAAGGACAATTTTTAGATTCCGAGCAACGGGCGATCGATCCCAAAACCGATCTAGAATTACATCATCTCTTAATTGCCAGTGTCCTCTGCAACGATGCCAGTTTATACCTCGATAACGGTCACGATAGCATTTTAGGCGATCCCACAGAAGGAGCCTTATTAGTTTTAGGGGCGAAAGCGGGCTTAAATTTATCCCTAACCAAGCAAGAGTTCCCTAGAATCGCTGAAATCCCCTTTTCTTCCCAAAGAAAGCGAATGTCGGTCATTTGTCAAGGAGTCAATCCCGTACTATTTACCAAAGGTTCCCCGGAATTAATCCTTGAACAATGTCTCTCCTATCAATCGGGATTAGAAAGTCTTCCTTTTGGGGATAGGGAAAAAGAAAAAGTCTTAGTCGCTAACAATGCTATGGCTAACAGGGGTTTGCGAGTCTTAGGATTGGCCTATAAAAACCTGATTTATCCGCCAGAATTAACTGAAATCAGCGAAGATGAGCTAATTTGGCTAGGAATGGTCGGTATGATCGACGCAGCGCGACCAGAGGTACAAATCGCCGTGACTAGGTGTCGAGAAGCGGGAATCCGTCCGATTATGATCACCGGCGATCATCAATTAACTGCTCTAGCGGTGGCTAAAAGTCTTGGTATTGCCCAAACAGGAGCTTTAGTCATCTCAGGGCAAGAATTAGATAAATTATCACCAATTCAGCTAGAAAACCTCATTGACAAAACTAACATCTATGCCCGTGTCTCCCCCGAACATAAATTAACTATTGTCCGCGCCTTGCAAAAAAAGGGTAAATTTGTTGCTATGACCGGAGATGGGGTGAATGATGCTCCGGCCCTGAAACAAGCCGATATCGGTATTGCCATGGGAATCGCCGGCACCGATGTCACCAAAGAGGCTAGTGATATGATTCTCCTTGATGATAATTTTGCCACCATCGTCGCTGCCACGGAAGAAGGGCGAGTGGTTTATAACAATATTCGCAGTTTTATTAAATATATTCTCGGCAGTAATATCGGGGAAGTAATTACTATCGCTGCTTCGCCTCTTTTGGGTTTAGTTACTCCTCTCACTCCCCTACAAATTCTCTGGATGAATTTAGTTACCGATGGTTTACCCGCGTTAGCTTTGGCAGTGGAACCCCCTTCTCCTAATATTATGCGTCGCCCTCCTTTTAGTCCCCAGGAAAGTATTTTCGCTCGCGGTTTGGGAACTTATATCGTGAGAATTGGGATTATTTTTTCGATTATTAATATCACTCAAATGGTGATCGCTGTGCGCTTGGATCCGCTTTTTGGTAATACTGGTTCATGGAAAACTATGGTTTTTACTACTCTCTGTTTAGCTCAAATGGGTCATGCCATTTCTGTGCGATCGAGCGATCATCTTACCATAGAAATGAATCCTTTGACTAATCCTTATCTCTGGGTAGCAGTAACCCTGACGACAATTTTTCAACTGATGTTAATCTATGTTCCTGCTCTGCGGGATTTTTTCGGTACTCAATTTTTAACCAAAGAAGAATTATTAATCTGTTTGGGATTTAGTACCTTGTTATTCGTTTGGGTGGAGTTAGAAAAATTATTTACCCGTTGGTATCATCGGCGATAATCAGGGAGCTTTTTTCAGTAAACAGTGAATTGAAAACTCAAATCTGATAACTGATAAACCCCATCCACAGGGAAAACCGTAGTTTGGCTTTTTCGGCTACGATCCTTATATAGGGTTTGCGGCAAAAAGTACGGGCGAAGCATTCGGATAGAAAATCTACGGTTTCATCGATAGGTTATTGCCCGAATGCTTCGCCCCTACAGGACGCGGGCCGATGAAGACGCAAGGTTTTGAAGCACGATTCTCTCAAAATCTTGCACCTGTTTCCAGAGAAAAGCCAGAAAGCCCCTACCTTGCCTACATTTCACATTTATTCAGCAAATCCTACATAGTAATAATTTTAAGGTTTAGTGGCTTGACCGTGAAATTCCAGTTCTCTAGCTGATTGCGGTTTAACTTACTATTAACCCACCTTCCGCACTTTTTAACATTCAATTGATAATTTTTACTAATATATTGCTGACAACCAATTGCCAGTAAGGATTATAGCTACAATAATCGATTTTTATCAAGGTGAAGACTTGTAATTTGTTTTCTCAGAAAAATCAATTATTGAAAATAGCTCTGGTTCTTCGGTTTGTGCTATGCAATGGACGGAGTTATAAGGGATGAAACCCTTATAGAGAAGGACATTGATGCGATTTTTGTCAATTGTTTTCGAGCTAGAACAAACTAATCAATAGAACTCTTGCCAGATAAGGATTTAGTCGATTTATGCCCCCCTATCGAACCATACCAAGTAACGAAGAACCCTCTCCATTTTTTCGGAGGAAATATGCTATTGTCTTTGAATAAAACTCAAAAAAATTTTCGACAAAAACACCAATCTATAACAGCAGAAGCCAATCTGTTAAAACAACTATCGCTGGGAGAACAGAAGGCTTTTTGGTCTTTGTGGTTCTCACACCAAGAATACCTTTACTATCGCTGTATAAATTGGATGGGAGGCAACCGCAAAGACGCTGAAGAAGCGCTGAGCCAAGCCACTATTAAAGCTTGGGAAAAATTGCCAATTTATGCTGAGAAAATTACTAATCCTAAAGCTTGGCTGACTCGTATGACTCACAATGTTTGTGTAGATATTCATCGAGAACACCAACGCCAAGCCAGAGGTATCGAAGATATTGACACTATCTTAGAAATTGAAAATTCTCCTTTAATGTTAAGCCAATCAAACCCCAATTCTTTGATGCTTCAAGCAGAAATACAAGAACACATCCGCCAGGCTATCGACCAGCTTCCCCCCAGGCTTCGAGAAACATTTGTGCTACGGTTTGAGCAAGAGATGTCCTATTCAGAAATTGCCGAAAAGCTGTCTATTTCTAATAGTAATGTTCGCAAGCGTATCCAACAAGCACGAGAGGCATTGCAACGACAATTAGGACAATATCTCTAGACTACATTGAATAGGGGCAATCCCCCTGTGGTTGCCCCATAATTGCCATTTCACTTGTAGCTTCAAGGTAAGATTCAAGCCTGTAGGGTAGGTTCTCTGAAACTATTATGCTAAAACCCTTGCGACTTCGACAATCATGATCGCCTGCTTTCCTAGTGCGATCGCTTTTTTAATGACTTCGCTGTTTCACTGCAACTGCTTTAACTGGTGATAGCGGTGGAAACCACGAAGATCGTCCTTTTCAATTCGTTGCTATTGGTCGGGCCTAAGGGTAGTGCGATCGGCTGAACTTATAGTAGACTGTTTCAGCTAAAATAGGGCAATATATTTCGGCTTAAAGTCTTAGATTATAGAATTTATAGCATTTTTCTAATACACTAAATTAGCTGAAACAATCCAATAGGGTGCGTTAACGAAGTGTAACGCACCTTTTCAACCGTCAATCCTCAAGCTTGTTGTCGGGAGGGAGTGCAAGCAGCTAACTCATCGCTATATTGTGATAACATATAAAGAAAACACAGTTAACTAACAGAAGGAAACTCTAATGAGTATTGCATTTTTTCAAGATATTATCGAATCGGTCGAGAGTCTATCCATTGAAGAACAAGATTATTTGTTTGATCTAATTTATCAAAGACGTATTGACAAACGCCGTCAGGAGATTGCTAAAAATGGGGAAGAAACCTTAAAGGCGTTAGCAATGAGAACAGCAAAAAAAGGCAGCGCTGAAGAGATAATGGCTTATTTGTTAGAGAATGAAGAAGAATGAAATTAGTTGCTGACAAGAGCTTTAAAAAAGCTTTTAAACGCTTAATGAGCAAAAATCCTCAACTACAAAGTAAGGTATCAGAGGTTCTACATTTGTTAGAGGATAACCCGTTCACTCCTTCTTTAAAATCTCATAAATTGACAGGTAGATTAGAAGGTTATTGGTCATGTTCTGTTAGTTACGATTGCCGTATTATTTTTACTTTTGGTAAAGATACTGATTCAGGAGAAACTTTAATTGTTATAGTTGATATTGGAAAACACGACCAAGTTTACTAATTTATGTCTTTAAATCGAATACTTCTCGACAACGCTTATAAAACGCGGCTCTTCGGTTTGTGTTATGCAATGGACGGAGGTTATAAGAGATGGAACCCTTATAGAGAAAGGCATTTAGCGATTTTTGTCAATTATTTTTGATCTAGAGCGAACTAATCAATTAAGTCTCTTGCCAGATAAGGATTTAGTCTATTTATGCCCCCCTATCGAACCATAACAAGTCCCGAAGAGCCTAAAACGCTACATTAACGGAATATAGCGCACCTTTTTAACCGTCTGTTTAAACAACTTAAACAACAAAAAGGCGATCGCCAGAGCAATCAAACTATCAAAACGGCTACAAGTTTTATTGTGAAAGAGTTTAAAGGTTTTGCAGCCAGATGAGTCGGGTGACTTGAGAGAGAAAAATTCACAAATGGGGTTTCGGGATCGTCTTAGGAATGATACAGCATAGAAATTGAGGATTTTTATGAACACAACGACAACAACAGGACAGTTACTCACTGGGGCATTTGTTAATGACAACCGACCACCTTCGTCAATTGTCTACTAGAGTCACAGAAAAAAGAAACAGTTTCACTTTTGTCAAGGAGATGACACCATGCCAGCAAATAAAATCACTAACATTCAGGTTAAATCTACAGTCAGAACACTGGTCCTAACCGGCTCAAATGGCGACTACGATTCTGATAAATCAGAACTCTGGGTAACACAAGAGGGTAGCCAAGAACATAATGGTGGACCACAAGAACATACTTCATATACCATCACTTTTACAGGAAATGGCTCTCCCCAAACTCTTCCTTTCAAGGGTCGATTTGCTGGTGTGGGATACGAGTTCAAGTAGTTTACCAACTTAATTATGATAGGTAAAGCGATCGCATCTCTTTTTAAGAGAAAGCGATCGCTTTTTTAATGGCTTCGCTGTCTCGATAGGGAGGCGGAAATGGCTACAAGTGAGATGAAAAGAGGGTTTTAGGCTTTGAAGTGGGTTTGATGGAGTGAGTTGAGAGAGAAAAATTCACAAATGGGGTTGCGGGATCGTCTTAAGAGTGTAAGGACGAAAGACAGAAATTCATATTTTGTCCAAAGTCCAACCTTGTACACAATATAATTAACAACATGGCAACTTACACGTTGAACATTACTTTCGATCAAACAGGTCTCGCCGCATTATCTGCAGTCGGCCAGAAAGTGACAATTGTTAAACAGACAACCGTAGGCAAACCAGTCGCTTGGATTTCGTTTGTGCCTCAACTGTCAAACATTATAACTTGGACTGAGCAATATTCAGTTTATTCGTCTACAACCAACGTCCAAGCCGGAGCTACCATCCAAACAAGTTCTTCAGCAACCGCGGTTGGTGGTAGCCAGTATATTGTGAATACATCAGGCTATTTTGATCCTGGCATTGCAGGCAAGACCGACCCTAATACTTACGAAATCAGTAATCATGACCCAGCTCTCATGATCAATGGCATTGAGATGATTACTGCTGGTCTTCTTCAAGGAGCGGTTGTTAATAATGCCCCGGTTACTGCTCCGATGTGTGCTGTTGGAATACTCTATAACCAGGATGGATTTTTTACCCCCATTGAAACCATACAAGTCTTCACATCTAGTTACTCAAATAATGGCATGGTAATTTCCAGTGTATCTGGTTCAGCCCTTCAAGTGGTATACACAACCAATACCACTCAAAGCATCAGATACAATGATCAACAAAACGAGTTTATCTTGGCTTGACTAGGAGATTTAGTTCCTTGTTGCTGATGAAATACTCGTTCTGATCTCTATGAGAATTGCTGTGAGTTTTAAAATATACAGTTCTATTTTTGCTCCAGCAATTCTCATCTTTAAACAAGTTGATGCTATTTCAGTGATTCCGAGAATATTTAAGAATTGTTAAGCTTTTGTTGTACAGAAGTTTTTATATTGTTGTTATGACAAAATTTACTCTAAATATCCAAATTGACAAGAAGGGAATTACTAATCTTCAGAGTGCTCAAATGTCAGTAGCGATGATGCAAGCAGTTCCTGATTCTCAATACCTAGTTGTAGCTGTCTTGACTAATCCACTAGAGAACATCATAATAAGTTGGCATGATTCTGTTGATGTTTATACTTCAGGTTTCCCTCTAAAAAGCTATACAACTTTGAAGATTAACTCTTATCTGTCAGCCTTACCTGATAATTTATATTCTTTCAATGGATATCAAATTACTTGTCTAGGATCAGGCTATCAAGGATCTATACAACTCGAAAATCAATCTGAGAATACCATAACTGCGGGACTGGCGAATAATTTTACAGTAAACGGAGAGGTAGGACAACTTGCCATCATGACGGCTTTATCGTTGTTGTACAACGGATTAGGAACTTTCCAAATAAGCAATAATTTCTGGTTAACCGTGCTAGCGAATGCCAACGTGGGTACAGTGATTCCTAGCCAGGCAATTCCCAATACACCAGGGCTTGAGGCGTTATTTTTAATTGCCGCCCAACCCGCGTTACTTCTCCAATTTTCTGATGCTAACGCCTCTTATTCTGTTAAGTACGATGACCAGAATAATGAGTTCATTCTTCAGTAGTAGTAGGATGGGTCAGTAACTTTGATTGCAGTCCGCGACGCGACTGCAAAAGGTATATTTGCGAAGTCGGAATAAGAAAATATCTTTCGAGTAGTTGGCCATCAGATACTTAGCATAATGCAGAAGTTATTGTTTGAGAGATTCTGGCATTGTCGCAACCGTTTGTCAAATTTATGTGTCAATACTCATAATTTTTCTTGGCTTACCTTGTGTGAAATACTCTGGTTCTTCGGTTTGTTTTATGCAATGGACGGGGTTATAAGGAATGAAACCTTTATAGAGAGAGACATTGCCGCAATTTTTGTCAATTGTTTGCGATCTGGAGCGAACTAATCAATTAAATCTCTTGCCAGATAAGGATTGAGTCGATTTATGCCCCCAAATCGAACCATACCAAGGAAACTGATAATGAAGAACAGGTTGTGCTAAAATGTTACTATAACTTCAAAAATTACCAAGAGATAAAAATTTGATTACCAAAGCTCAAGCTGAATTTATCTACGGTAACTCGATTTCTGACGAACAACTAGCAGACCTTAACTCCTGTTTAAATCGCTTTGAGATTAATACCTCCCCCAGAAACAGTCCAGTAGGGTGCGTTAGCCAAAGCGTAACGCACCAATTTAATAATCAAGTTGGTGCGTAGGGCGCGGATTATTAACTTGTTTTTTTGTCAGAGATTATCACCGCAAACACGCACCCTACAAGGTCAGGCTTACACAAAAAAACAAATTTATGTTATTATTAAAATAAATCTCAGTCAATAAAAAATATTTATTATGAATATCAAAGTGGTTGTCTGGCAAGAAGATGATGTTTGGTGTGCAACTGTACCAGCTTTGTCTGGTTGTCATACTTGGGCAGAAAATTATGATGATTTGATGGTCATGGTTAAAGAGGCAATAGAAGGCTGGTTAGAAGTTTCTCATGAAAAAAAAATTACTTAAAATTTAAAAGTGTACCGTTTAGTAGGAGATTGAACTATAATTAAGTTGATGAACTTACAATTTGAGTGGGATAACCCCAAGGCAAAACTTAATCTCAAAAAGCATGGCATCAATTTTGAAGAAGCCAAGGCTGTTTTTCGAGATCCTCTAGCCTACATTTTTGATGATGAGTGGCATTCGGTCGGTGAAAAACGAGAAATTATTATCGGACACGATGACAAGAATCGCCTTTTAGTAGTTTGTTTTACTGAAAGAAATCAAATGATTCGTATTATCAGCGCACGTTTAACAACCAAAAAGGAACGCCAAGACTATGAAAAATACACAGGACTCTAAAACTAACCAAAATTTACAGGATGACCTACTTCCTGAATATAATTTTAATTATACTAAGGCTCATCCTAATCGTTTTGCTTCTCAGGTAAATGAGACAAAAATAACTGTTACCTTAGAATCGGATGTCGCTAAAGTTTTCAAAAATTCTGAAGATGTAAACAAAGCACTTCGAGCTATCCTATCTGCTATCCCTGAAAAATAAGTTAACAGTAATCCTGTAGGGTGCGCTATTCGATAGCGTAACGCACCAGTTTAATGATAAAGTTGGTGCGTGGGGCGCGGATTGTTAATTTTGGTTTTTTGTGAGAGATTATCGCCACAAACACGCACCCTACCAGATCGGCTATTCAGAAAAAAATAAAAATCTACACGGCTCTTCGTTACTCTTTATGCTAAATCAACAGACAAGATGCCAAGATAACATACTTCTAACCCAAAAATTCCGAAAGTTTCTCAAGCCATATGCTCTCCGTTTTATTAGTTTA
>VYKR01000122.1_pt1 | contig 15753 bp, 13 predicted proteins | sample 5109561 | NCBI WGS metagenome assembly VYKR01 (sample SAMN12291799, study PRJNA351875) | freshwater metagenome | isolation source: freshwater lake | place: USA: Michigan, Ford Lake | collected 2015-08-15
CCAGAACAGAGTAAATCTGTTAAGGCAGGTGCGGAACCCCGCAAGGGAAAGAAGCAGAAACCCAAATCGTGAGGTTTGGGAATCACCGTCCGTTTACGGCGGTGAGGATGTCAATATTAGTTGTTTTTTTTCGAGATCGAGCTAGAATTAATTAACCTGTTACACAATCAATTCTAAGGCTTGCCAACGGCTAATAGAGTCAATTTTGGCCGCTAACTGGTTCCTGTGTCAATCGACTTTTTTTTATTAGCGGCGAAATCGATTTGACCACGTTTAGGATCATTGTCATCATCTCTAGACAACCAGCTATTGTTCTGACGTTCCCCAAAACCAGAGACTTCCTCCCCCACCATTAAGATAGGCTAAGACGCATTTTAACCGCCTATCCTTAAGATTGGCTAAATCTCCTCAAATCCCTTTACTGTTGCAAGAGTGCCTCATCTCAACAAGCAATTTAAATTCGCGGGCAGCTTAAGTAGGGAGGCACAATTATTTGTAGGATGGGTTAGCGGTAGCGTAACATAATCGGCCGTTGGGTTTCATACTTCAACCCAACCTACGTTCATCTTATATTTAATTCCACCCACCCACTTAACTGCTAGATTAGCTGACCAATTTTGTTTAGCTGTTAACTTTTGTAAAAAAAACATTAGCTGTATCCTATTGTACAGCTAGACTAAAAATAGCTAGAAAAAGCAGTTAGATCGGCAAGAGGGAAAAGGTACAAACCCTGACTGGGAGATGAGGGTTAAATACGCAAATAATCCTGAATTACCGCTCTGAAGTTGGCTTTACCGACAGCAAAAGACCAGATTAATCAGGGAAACATCGTCAGATCAACTAATCAATATAGCTTCTTAGGTGTCTGGGAGTGAAAAAGACAGAAAACGAGGGTTTTCTAGTTTCTATAACTGCACTAATCAGAGACCTAGAACTTAGCTCTAAACCGACAACTAAATTATCAGGAGAATTGGGGTTATGCTGACTCTACACACGCTGACCAATGATAGTATCTCTTGTCCCTTGTCCGATCGCATGGAGAATGCCAATTTCCACTGCGAATTAGAAAATCAAATTCATCCCACCTACGGCCTCGAAAACCTAGGCATGAAAAATCTCGGTCGCGTTTATCGCAATCTTTCCGTACCGCAATTAGTCGAACAGGCGATCGAACGTCATGAGGGCGTTTTAGCCGATAATGGGGCTTTAGTGGTGGAAACGGGTAAATATACCGGTCGTTCCCCCAAAGATAAATTCATTGTCAAAGAAGCCAATAGCGAAAAGGAAATCGACTGGAATCAGCATAATGCCCCGATTAGCGAGGAAAAATTCCAGCAGTTATACCGAAAAGTCCTCGCCTATGTACAGGGAAAAGACCTATATATCTTCGATGGTTACGTCGGGTCCGATCCTAATTGTCGCTTTGGCGTGCGCGTTGTCACCGAAATCGCCTATCATAACCTCTTTGCCCATCAGTTATTCCTCCGGCCCAGTGCGATCGAACTAGCTGCCCATCAAACTGATTTTACCGTGATTGCCCTGCCGGGGTTACAGGGAGATCCCGAGGATGACGACCTGAACAGCGAAGCCTTTATCGTCCTCAACCTGGCAAAAAAAATCGTTCTCATCGGTGGCACTCGCTACGCTGGCGAAATCAAAAAATCCGTCTTCTCGATGATGAACTACCTGATGACCAAACAAGGGGTTTTACCGATGCACGGTGCCGCTAACATCGATAAACACGGTCATACAGCCCTCTTTTTCGGTCTCTCCGGTACGGGTAAAACCACCCTTTCCGCCGATCCTAAACGCAGCCTCATCGGTGATGATGAACACGGTTGGTCAGAAGACGGCATTTTTAACTTTGAAGGCGGTTGTTATGCTAAAACCATCCGTTTAAGTGCCGAATACGAACCCCAAATCTGGGCGGCGATTCAATTTGGCACTATTCTCGAAAACGTGATCCTTTCCCCCGATAATCGCCTTCCCGACTACGATGATGGACGTTTGACCGAAAACACCCGCGCCGCCTATCCCCTGCGTTATATCCCTAATTGTGCCGTATCTGGCATGGGAACCCACCCGAAAACTATTATCTTCTTAACTGCCGATGCTTTTGGGGTACTGCCACCAATCGCCAAATTAACCACGAACCAGGCGATGTATCATTTCCTCTCCGGCTATACTAGCAAATTAGCGGGAACGGAACGGGGAATCACAGCCCCACAGGTGACTTTTTCCAGTTGTTTCGGTCAATGTTTCTTCCCCCTCTCACCCCTCGTCTATGCCCAAATGTTAGGGGAACGTTTAGAACAACATCCCGAAACCTCCGTTTATCTGATTAATACTGGTTGGTCCGGCGGTCCCTACGGAGTCGGCGATCGCATTTCGATCAAACACACCCGGGCTATGGTTTCCGCCGCTTTAAATGGCGATTTAGAGGAAGTCGTTTTCCATCCTCATCCCATCTTTCAAGTTCTCGTTCCCGAAATTGTCCCCGGAGTTCCCAAAAAAATCCTCGACCCGCGACAAGCATGGCAAGATGGCGAATCCTACGACCTACAGGCGCGAGAATTGGCCCATCGTTTCGTGGAAAATTTCCGTCAATTTACCACTGCCTCCCAAGAAATCATTGCAGCCGGTCCAATTTGGGAATAGCAACATCAAGGAACCAGTTATCAACTATCGGTTAAGGTGAGATTTTCTCGGAGTTTGATTGCCGTCGGGTGTATTGGGGCAGCCCAATACACCGGCATACTGCTATCTATTACCCATAGCTTGTCCGGCGAGATAACCAGTGGTCCAAGCGCTTTGAAAATTAAATCCCCCCGTGACTGCATCGATATCTAGTACCTCCCCGGCAAAATATAACCCCGGACAGATTTTACTTTCCATAGTTTTAAAATCCACTTCCTGAAGATTCACTCCCCCAGAGGTGACAAATTCCTCCTTAAACACCCCTTTTCCTTTGATTTGATATTCCCCTTGCTGTAATTCAATCATTAATCGATTGAGAGTATTTTTAGATAATTCGGCCCAAGGAGTTTCCGAGTTAACAGTCAAGTAACTTAATAAACTCTGCCAAAGACGCTTGGGTAACTGTTCAAAGGGACAATAATTAAAAAGTTTTCTTTTGGGATATTCACTTTTAGTTTGTAAGATAATTTCCCGCAATTTTTCAGGATGATAATCCCCCAACCAATTAATGATTAAAGGCATTCGGTAATGATGCTCGTGAAGTACCCGCGCCCCCCAAGCAGAAAGTTTTAAAATAGCCGGTCCACTGACTCCCCAATGGGTAATTAACAAGGGTCCGATTTGTTCTAATTTGCTTCCCCCAAGACGAACTCGCACTTTATCCACAGTAACCCCTAACAAATCTTGCAGACGAGGATCGGCAATTTGAAAGGTAAATAAAGAAGGGACAGGAGAGACTAGAGAATGACCTAAATCTTGAGCGGTGCGATAACCAAAAGGACTACTTCCCGTAGCAATTAAAAGCTTATCTGCCCTAATTTGCTCATCTCTTTTTAATTCAATCAAAAAACTTTCTTCCTGTTTTTTTACCGATTTAACTGGGGAATTTAGCCTTAAATTAACCCCAGCAAAAGTCGCACTTTCCCGCAGACAATTAACAATAGTTTCAGAATTATCGGTGCTGGGAAACATTCGTCCATCCGCTTCTGTTTTGAGTTTTACTCCCCGCAATTCAAACCATTTAATAGTATCTTGGGGTTGAAAACGACTAAAAGCTCCCCGTAGTGCTTTGCCACCGCGAGGATAATAATTAACCAATTGGGAAACATCAAAACAATGATGAGTGACATTACAGCGCCCCCCTCCCGAAATCCGCACTTTCGCAAGAGGTTCTTTTGCCGCTTCTAGGATAGTAACGCCAGCTTTTGGGTTAGATTCTGCCGCTTTAATTGCGCCAAAAAATCCCGCTGCCCCGCCACCAATTACGACTATTTGAGTCATATATCAAGGAAAAAGTTAAGTTTAAACCGCCAAAAATCGCTGAATGACTTCTTGACTTAATTCGCTCGTGAAACCGGAAGCAACAATTCCCCCTTTCTGCATGGCGTAATATCGATCAGCTTGGCGGACAAAATGCAGGTGTTGTTCTACTAATAAAACGGCGATTCCTTTGCTGGCAACAATGCGCCGTACCGCCGCTTCAATTTCGAGAATAATTGACGGTTGAATTCCTTCCGTGGGTTCATCTAAAATTAATAATTTTGGTTCCCCCACTAAGGCGCGAGCGATGGCTAATTGCTGTTGTTGTCCACCGCTTAAATCTCCTCCCATCCGCGATAACATGGTTTTTAAAACGGGAAACAAATCGAAGATTTCTTCGGGAATTGTGGCATTTTTTCTTTTTGTGGGTAAAGCTTCCAAACCGAGAATTAAATTCTCTTTTACCGTTAAACGGGGAATAATATCCCTACCCTGCGGCACATAACCCAGTCCTAATCTGGCTCTTTGATCTGAGGTTTTATTAATCAGGTTTTCTTGCTCATAATTGATTACTCCCGCTCGCGGTTTTAAGATACCCATTAGAGTTTTTAATAGGGTAGTTTTACCCACGCCATTACGTCCAATTAAACAGACCATTTCTCCCGCATTAATGTTAAGGTCAACATCTCTTAAAATATGACTTTCTCCGTAGTAAACATTGAGATCAGATATGTGTAACATTGTCAACCCTTTTTAACTAATTTTAATCGTTTGATTCTTTATTCTTCCGAGGAACCTAGATAAACTTCAATAACTTTCGGATCATTTTGAATTTGCTCCATATTCCCCTCACATAGAACAGTTCCTTGGTGTAAAACCGTGACTTTGCGGGCAATTTGCCGGACAAATTCCATATCGTGTTCAATGACAATAATTGAATGACTTTCCGCTAGATTTAATAACAAATTACCCACGTTTTCCGTTTCCTCATCGGTTAATCCTGCTACGGGTTCATCTACTAGCAGTAAATCTGGTGACTGGGCCACTAATTGACCAATTTCTAAGCGTTGTTTTTCGCCGTGGGAAAGTAAAGAAGCGGATAAATCAGCTTTAGCAGTTAACCCGATAATTTCCAATAAACCAATAACTTTTCTGCTATCTTCTAGCGGAGGACGACCGAAAAGAGTTGAGAAAACATTTTTATTACGGTTGCTAACTAAATCGAGATTTTCTCGGACAGTTAGATTTAAATATACCCTAGGAGTTTGGAATTTGCGACCAATACCTAAACGAGCGATCGCAAATTCGGGAATTTTGCGGAGATCTCGACCTTTAAATAATACCCGTCCGATGGTGGGTTGCACTTTCCCCGTAATCACATCTAAAAAAGTGGTTTTTCCCGCACCATTGGGACCGATAATCACCCGCAATTCTCCCGTATCCATACTGAAATTAAGATTATTGAGAGCTTTAAAACCCCCAAAACTAACGGTAAGATTCTCGATTTCTAAGATTTTTCCAGTCATAATTTCTAAGAGGGAATAGGGAAGTATTTTCAGTGAACAGTCAGCAGTAATCAGTGAACTGAAAACTCACATCTGATAACTGATAACTGATAACTGATAACTGATAACTGATAGCTAAGATCACTTATGCTCTAATTCTTCTCTTTCCAGTTGCACTTCCGGAGCTTCCTCAATACTAGGATAGGTAATTAAAGTTTTGCGGAAACCAAAATGAGTCAGCAAACGTTTAATTCCACCGAGAAGACCATCGGGAAGCACTGTCACCACAATTAGGAATAGGGCCCCTTGGAAAAATACCCAGACTTCCGGAAATTGTTCGCTTAAAAAAGTTTGGGCCATGCGTACTAATAAAGTACCGACAACTGCCCCCACAAGGGTAGCACGTCCCCCCACAGCCACCCAAATCACCATTTCAATGGAAAAAGCCACATCCATAGAGTTAGGGGTGATAATTCCCGTTTGCACGGTGTAAAGAGCGCCGGCAACACCGGCAATTGCCCCAGAAATGGCAAAAACTAACACCTTAAACCAAGTAGGATCATAACCAGAAAAACGAACCCGCACCTCATCATCGCGAATGGCGACTAACAAGCGCCCAAATCTGTCCGTAGTTAACCAACGACAGAGGAGATAAATAGCCAGTAAACAGACAATTGTGAGTAAATAAAAGGCCACTTGAACGGCATCGGAACCCACCAGCAAACCGAAAATTGTTTGGGTATCGGTTTTTAAGCCATTAGTGCCGTTAATTAACTTCTGTTGACCGTTAAAAAAGTTAAAAAATACCAGTAAAGCCGCTTGGGTCAAAATCGAGAAATAAACCCCTTTAATGCGATTGCGGAAGATTAAATAACCTAATAATCCTGCCACGATCGCTGGTACAATAATTAGGGCTAGAATTGTCAAAGGTAGGGAATAAAAGGGCTGCCAAATAAAAGGTAATTCTGTCACCCCGTAGAGAGTAAAAAATTCGGGCATTTGTCCGGGGGGTAACTGAAGATTTAGGTACATGGCCAAAGCGTAACCACCGAGGGCAAAAAAGATGCCATGACCAAGACTTAATAAACCCGTATAACCCCAGATTAAATCTATCCCCAAAGCGACAATAGCGAGGGAAAGAAATCGCCCCAATAAACGCAAGCGGAAAGCCGACAAAGCTAAGGGCAGCAACACCGCAAAGATAACCACCAATCCAACAATAACAGCGACTTCCGTGATTAACTTTTTCTTTTCCCGTTGTCGGGATTCGTTTCTAGTGATGGTTTCGGTAATCATAATCTATAACTCGGCAGTACGTCCTTTAGGAGGAAAAATTCCCGCAGGTTTGAATTGCAAGAAAGCAATAATTAAAGCAAAAATCATCACTTTTGCCATGCTAGTGGTGGAGAAAAAGGTGAAGAAATCCGTTAGGGGTTTTAGTGCTGCCACGGAACCAAAAATCAGAGCAAAAGTTCCCGAACCAATTAAATAATTAGCCACACCAATCGCCATGGCTGCGATAATAGTTCCTAGGAGATTACCCACTCCCCCCACCACCACTACCATGAAGGTATCAACGATATAATTTTGTCCCACATTTGGACCGACGGAACCCAAAAAACTAATCGCACAACCGGCAACTCCAGCTAATCCCGAACCGAGGGCAAAAGTCAAAGCATCCACTTGATTAGTGGGAATGCCTAAACAGGCACTCATCTGGCGATTTTGGGTGACGGCACGAATGCGTAAACCCCAAGAAGATTTATTTAAAAACCAATAGGTTCCTAACAAACAAATGGCAGTTAAAATGATAATAAATAGACGGGTGTAGGGCATTTGAAAACCGGGTAAAGGTAAACCTCCCCGTAACCAAGCAGGAGCCGTGACATCGACGTTTCTGGCACTAAACCAGAGTTTAGCAAGAACGGGATTAAAAGATAAAAGATAGCCTAATAATCCAGCGATAGCTAGGGATAAAGGCAGGGTGATACCAATAGCTAAATTGCGAATTCTCTCCCAATCTAGGCGACGACTTAACACCGTCATCGCCCCAAAAAATAAGAGACAGAAAACTATTAAACTAATTACTAATAAGCCGTTGACACTTCTGACAAATTGTTGCAGAATTAAGCTAACTCCCCAAGTAGCCAGCAGCGTTTCTAGGGGTCTGCCGTAGAGGAACCTAATCACCCCCCTTTCTAATAATAATCCCGCCAATCCCGACACCAAAAAAGCGATCGGTAGGGCGAATAAAACGTAGGTATCAAAGAAGGGAGAACCGAAACCCTTAAAGATATTCTGCACCACAAAAGTAGTATAAGCCCCTAACATCATTAACTCACCGTGAGCGAGATTAATCACCCCCATCAGTCCAAAGACAATCGCTAGTCCTAAAGCCGCCAGCAATAGCACAGAACCGATGCTAATACCATTAAATAATCCTTCTAATAATGCTGACACTTTTCCTTATTCCCGTGCATTTTTAAGGTTTAAAAAGAGGGGTGAACAGTAATGTCCACCTCACCCTCGTTATTGTCTGGAAAAACTCTTAAAACTAGGATTTTTCCATTTTGAATTTACCGCCCTTAGCCGGATCCGTCCAGTCACAGGCAAAGCCCTTAGTTTCGGGGACAAATTGGTTCCAAGGTTGCGGATCCACTACCCCCGGAGTTGACCAAACGATGTCAAATAGACCATCATCTCTCACCTGACCAACCCGGACGGTTTTGGAGATATGATGATTGGGGAACATTTCCACCGGTCCTTCGGGAGCATCGAATTTTTGTCCCACGGCCGCGGCGCGAACTTTGTCGAGATCATCGGCGGTTGCCGCTTGTTCTACCGCTTGCTTCCAGAGATAGACCATGATGTAGGCCGCTTCCATGGGGTCGTTAGTGACGCGCTCCTGACCGAATTTAGCTCGAAAAGCCTCAACAAATTTTTTGTTAGCGGGGGTATCTACGGTTTGGAAATAGTTCCAACAAGCGTATTGACCGAGGAGATATTCCTTACCAATTTGTTTAACTTCTTCCTCAGCAACACTCACCGACATGACCGGATATTTATCGGGAGTTAAACCGGCCGCTTGCAGTTGTTTGAAGAAAGCCACGTTACTGTCACCGTTGAGGGTGTTGAAAATAACGCCGCCATCGGGTAAAGCTTGCTTAATTTTGGTAATAATCGGGGTAACTTCCGTGTTACCTAGGGGTAGATAGTCTTCGCCCACGTTTTCTCCGCCTTTCGCCTTTAACTGCTCTTTAATAATCGTGTTGGCAGTGCGGGGAAAAACGTAGTCGGAACCGACGAGGAAGAATTTTTTCCCTTTATTTTCCAGCAACCAAGTCACTGCCGGCTCGATCTGTTGGTTGGGGGCAGCCCCAGTGTAAAAGATATTTCTAGAACACTCTTGACCCTCGTACTGGACAGGATACCAGAGCATATGGTTTTTGGCTTCAAACACGGGTAAAACTGCCTGACGACTGGCCGAAGTCCAACAACCGAAGACAGTCACAACTTTGTCCTGATCGATCAGTTTGGTGGCTTTTTCGGTAAAAGTTGGCCAATCGGAAGCGCCATCTTCCACCACTGCCTCGATCTGTTTACCAAGAACACCACCGGCGGCATTGATTTCCTCGATCGCCAGTTTTTCCGCATCAACTACGCTGGTTTCACTGATGGCCATGGTGCCACTGAGGGAGTGCAGAATACCCACCTTAATTGTCTCTCCAGAGGCTGGGGCGGGACTAGCAGCTGGGCTAGGACTAGCCGTGGGGGTTTGGCTTTGATTGCCACCACAAGCTTTTAACAGAATACTGGTTCCCAAAGCGGCAGAACCGTACAGGAGAAATTTACGTCGTCCTAAATTTGACATGATGATCTTGAACTAACCTCGCTGACAATATTAGCTACTTCACACGGATGTTTTTGCTGAGGAGATTTTCGGGAATCTTTCTACGAATATCTGTGTGATATTACGGCTAGGTTAGCAGATTTTTTGTAATTTTCGCTACTTTTTAGATGTTTTTTGTAATTTTTGCTACTTTTTTCCAAAAAATTAATTATTTTTCTGGAATTTACCTCAGTTTTTTAGCTATCAGGAGTCGGGAGACAGAAGACAGGAGTCGGGAGACAGGAGTCAGGAGGCAGGAGATTATTTCTATTTATTCTTCCGACACCCCACACCCCACACCCTACACCCTACACCCCACACCCCACACCCTGCCCCCAGGAAAAGCTTTTTGCCGCAAACCCAATTATCAATCTGAATCTGGCCAAAGCAGCCGGACAGCAAGCAGCGCAAAACCAATGGCCGCTATCGCTTTTAAGATCTTAGCGGGGAATAATTGCGCCATACTGCCGCCCGCAAGGACTCCTAAGAAACTGGTGCAGATTAAGGCGGTAATTGAGCCAAAAAAGACAGCTTTAGGTGATTTGGAACTGCCACCGAGAGCGATCGCTACTAATTGACTTTTATCGCCGATTTCTGCCAAAAAAACCGTGATAAATGTCAGTCCGAATAATTGCCAATTCATAAATTTTAGGGAGATGGGAAGCTTTTTTCAGTGAACAGTGAACAGTAAACAGTAAACAGTCACACTGATCACTGATTGCTTAGAGAATATCGCCGATGAGTAAACCAGTGATCAAAAGGAGAAGGATAGCGACACCGATATCTAAGGTTTTCGGGGAAAGACGACGCGCAATCCAATAACCGATCAGGACACCGAGGAGACTGGTAGCGATTAAAGCGCTGGCTGCCCCGGCAAAAACCACCCAGGGGGATTGAGATTCGGCACTGATCAAAAGGGTGGCTAATTGGGTTTTATCGCCGATTTCAGCAAAAAATATGGTTAGGAAGGTGGAACTAAACACCGTCCAAAAACTCCAAGAAGGTGGCTGATCTGGCTTTTTCTCGGTTGAGGCGATCGATTTGCTATCACTCATCGGCTAATTTAACAATATCGGGTTAAGCAATAATTTTCATACTTTTTTCATTTTAGCCCGACCGGTTTTCTGGCGATAGTTTCTGCTGTTGGGGGCGCTGTCTCCTCCCCCAATAGTTAAAAAACCCTAGTCGATCGAGGTAGAGTTTCCATCCTAGAGTTTAATAATTATTAGACTAGGACGAGCGCAAATTGCTTGGAGGTATAGCCCTATGGCCAGTGAAAGTGTTGTACAGGACAGAGATTATACTCTGATTATTGACAAAAGTGGCAGTATGTCCACTGCTGATAAACCCAGTGAGAAAACCCGTTGGCAAATTGCCCAAGAATCCACCCTCGCCTTGGCTAGAAAGTGCGAGGAAATCGATCCCGACGGCATCACTATCTATCTTTTTTCCGGACGTTTCCGACGCTATGATAATGTTACTTCCGATAAGGTGACACGAATTTATCAAGAAAATGAACCGATGGGGAGGACAGACTTGGCAGCTGTGCTTCAAGATGCCCTCGATAATTATTTTCAGCGCAAAACTGCCGGCAAAACTAAACCCAACGGAGAAACTATTCTGGTGATTACCGACGGAGAACCAGATGATCGCAAAGCGGTGATGCGTCAAATTATCGAAGCTTCTCGAAAACTCGATAGCGATCAAGAATTAGCCATTTCTCTGATTCAAGTAGGCCATGATCGGCAAGCAACCGAATTTCTCAAAGCTTTAGACGATCAACTAGAAACGGCGGGGGCCAAATTCGATATCGTTGACACAATTACTATCGATGATATGGAAGATATGACCCTAGCGGAAGTTCTTCTCAACGCCATCACCGGTTAATTTCTAGCCAGTAGGGGTGATATCTCTTCACCCCTACTCAAGGAGGATTTAACTGCTAGTCAGGGCGACAAATTTATCTTTTTCTTCATCGGATAATTGCTCCGATTGTCCAGTGATTTGTTTGTAGATTTTGAGATATTCCAAAGCGGATTTATACCAACTGAAATCTTGAGTCATTGCCCGTTGCTGTAGTTTTTGCCAATCCTGTTTATAACGGAAACTTTCCCAAGTCCGGATCATACAGGTAAACAGGTCTAAAGGTTCATAGCGATCGAAACTAAATCCTGTTCCTTTTTCCTGAATCGGGTCGTGGAAAGACACCGTATCGACTAAACCACCGGTGCGGCGTACCATGGGAATACAACCGTAACGCATAGCCATTAATTGGGAAATGCCGCAGGGTTCAAAACGGGAAGGCATTAACAAAGCATCGGCCCCCCCATAGATGCGACGGGAAAGGGCATCACTATAGAGAAGATGCAGGGACATTCGCCCCCGGAAACGGGAAGTCATCTCCCATAGTTGGGTTTCATAATAGCGATCGCCTGTACCCAAAATAATCAATTGTGCATCAGTATAGGTGAGAAAGCGATCTAAAATTTGCATCACTAGATCAATACCTTTTTGTTCCACCAAACGCGTCACCATCGCCATGACAAAGGCACTTTTACTGACCTGTAGCCCCACTTCTTCTTGCAGGGCAATTTTATTGGCCAGACGTTTTTCGATGGTTTCTGGGGTAAAATTCTGCTTAAGATAAACATCTTTAGCCGGGTCATACACCTCCGTATCGATGCCGTTGACAATCCCCACCAGATTGCCGGAAATATAGGACAATAATCCCTCTAAATTTTCGCCATAAATGGGGGTCTGTATTTGACGGGCATAGGTGGGAGAGACGGTGGTGACGCGATTGGCAAATTGAACCGCCGCGGCCATGGTATTATCGCCCTGCATATACCAAGGACACCAAGTCATTTTTTCTAACGCCTCCCGCCAAGGACCCTGGTAGGCGAGATTATGGATAGTAAAAACGGTGCTAATATCGGGGTCTTGGTGCATCCAGACGGGAATCATGCCCGTGTGCCAATCATGACAGTGAATAACTTGCGGTTTCCAGTAATTCCAAGCGAATTCCGCCGCACCATTGGCAAATAGGGTAAATCGCCAGGCCTCATCTTCGCCTCCGTAGATACTGCGTCCAGAGAAAGCTAGATGACCAAAGAGGTAGAGAGGAATATCCGTATCGGGTAAAACCGTCTCATAGACTAAAAAATCCTGAAACATGGCGAATCCTGACCAAATGGGTTCGGAAGGGATGTCCATTTTTTCTTGGAGAAAACCGTAGTAGGGCAGAAAAATCCGCACGTCATGACCTAGCTGACGCAAGACTTTCGGTAATGCCCCAATTACGTCTCCCATTCCCCCAACTTTGGCCATTGGGGCGGCCTCGGCACCCACAAATAGAATTCGCATACTCTTCCCGCTTCACTTCACGACGACAAGAAATTTTAACAGATAAAACCCCCCTAGCAGGATTTGCCAGCAGGTTATTATCGGATTAGCCTAGATTTTTCTTTCACCAACCAGAGAGCCAACGAGGGGAAAATTAGCTGTTTTGGACATTATTAAGTTTTGTAGCCTTTTTTTGCCGGCTTTTTATTCGGAATAAGTGTTTAAGATTTTGGATGGACTCTACCAAAGAAGACAAAGTAAACTATAGCAATCCTAAATCATTTTCTAAAAACAACTGTATTGATGAATTTTAGGAAAATCAAATTTATGATCGATCATCAATACAAAATTCAAATAAAAATTTGACAATCTTAAAAGACTTGCATAAATACCGGCGTTGTCAAATTGAAAGATGCTCCGAATCAGCACCGGAACTGAAATTACTTTGATAGCAAGGATAGCATTGCATCTTGACAATTAGTGTTTAATGAACGAATAGTGCCGATGGTTGGGCTTAAGTGGGGAACAAGAGTCGCTCGATTTAGCAGTGGAATTAGCCCTACAATCGGCGTAGGGCTAATTCCGGAATTAGCCCTACAATCGGCGTTGTCAAATTGAAAGATGCTCCGAATCAGCACCGGAGCATTGCATCTTTCCTCTTCTGATCTGACAACGCCCCCGTTTTCTTGTATTTAGAAAACGGGTTTCTGCGAGAAACTATTGAGAAAACGGGTTTCTTTGAGAAACCCGTTTTCTGCAAACGCCTATTTAGAAACCCGTTTTCTTGTATAAATGTTAATTTTTGTTACAGAGGTTGAAAAATTGACACTTGTTGTGCCAAAATTGTTAGCAATAAACTTTTGCTGTTAATGTCATGACTTCCACTTTTTTGCCGATTCTTCCTGCTGTTTACGATGTTTTGTTTAATTTCGCTCAATCTGATGGTTTTTGGGCGAATTTAGAAACTGCTTTTGGCACAAGTTATGATGTGGTTAAGGCGACGGAATTACGACAGCAGTGGCAAAGTCGAAATTTCGGTCAACTTCCCCCAATTGAGGTACTCAGTGATGAGGTTTTGGGGACGGCGAATGGGGCATATTCCAGTAGTACGAATAAGATTTATCTATCAGCATCTTTTTTACATACGGCTTCGCCAGCAACGATAGTTAAGGTAATTTTAGAAGAAATTGGGCATTATGTGGATGCTCAAGTTAATCCGGTGGATAGTGCGGGAGATGAGGGGGCAATTTTTGCAGAGTTGGTGTCAGGGGAAAGTTTATCTAGTCAGCAGTTGCAAGTGCTTAGATTAGAAAATGATACTGCTATTGTTGAGATTGATGGACAGCAAATTCAGATTGAACAGAGTAGTCTAACTACAACCAATTTGAATAGCGTAACTGCGACCGATCTTGTTACCGCTTTAGTCGGCCCTGGTGTTACAGTGGGCAGTATAAGTTTTACAGGGGCTAATGTTGCAGCAGGACTTTTTAGTGGCGGACTAGCAGCAGGTTTAGGCATCAATGGGGGGATTGTTCTCAGCAGCGGGAATATTGCTCTTGCCACAGGTCCAAACAACAGTAATTCTGCTGGTGCTAATAATGGTAAGTCAGGTGACACAGATCTAAATAGTATAGTCACACCGAATACTACAAATGACGCGGCAGTATTACAGTTTGACTTTATTCCGTTATCTAGCACTATCAGCTTCGCTTTTGTCTTTGCGTCCGAAGAGTATCCTGAGTATGTTGGTTCGCAGTTTAATGACGTTTTTGCTTTTTTCGTGAATGGGGAAAATATTGCTCTCATTCCTGGGACAACAACGCCTGTTTCTATCAATAATGTCAGCCCTGTCACTAACTCGACATTTTTTATCTCAAATACTGGGGGGACTTTCGACAACCAATTCGATGGTTTTACAACGGTATTGAGTGCAACTGCTAACAATCTTGCCCCTGGAATTCCTGCGAGAATAAAGCTGGCAATTGCTGATACGACTGACTTTATTTTCGACTCGGCAGTCTTCATTCAAGCAGGCAGTTTTGGAAACCCAACTATTGTAACCGTGACTGCTACTGATGCCAACGCTGGTGAAGGTACACCCGTCAATCCTGGCACATTTACTATCAGTCGGACAGGTAACACAGCCAGTCCTTTAACCGTAATTTACTCAATTTCAGGAACTGCTAGTAGCACTGATTATAACGCTCTTCCTACGAGCATAACTATTCCGGCAGGACAGGCTGCTACGACGATTACGGTTACTCCAATTGATGATACTGTGACAGAAGGGAGTGAGACTGTAATCCTGTCACTAACTGATACTATCAGTTACGATTTGGGAACACCGAATAGCGCTACTATAGTGATTGATGATAATGAGCCAGCGTCTGTTAACGTCACCCTCTCTGTCAGCCCCGCCAGCGTCCTTGAAGATGGAACACAAAATCTAGTTTACACTTTTAACCGTACAGGTTCTACAGCCAATCCTTTAACAGTGAACTTTACTGTTGGTGGCGGGGCTACTTTTAATACAGATTATACCCAAACAGGTGCGAACACTTTTTCTGGAACTACGGGAACAGTTATTTTTGCCGCAAATTCTAGCACTGCTACCGTAACAATTGACCCGACACTAGATACTACAGTTGAACCCAACGAAACCGTCGCTTTAACTCTCGCTTCGGGAACTGGTTATACAGTGGGTACAGCGACAGCAGTAACTGGAACAATTATCGATGACGACCAGAGTATTACTTTAGGGGTAAATCCCAGCAGTGTTACTGAAGACGGGACAGCCAACCTAGTCTATACCTTCACCCGTACAGGAGTAACAACTAATGCTTTAACGGTGAATTACACTGTCGGAGGAACTGCTACCTTCAGCACAGATTACACCCAAACTGGTGCAGCGAGTTTCACAGCGACATCAGGGACAGTGAATTTCCTTGCTGGTTCATCCACTGCGACTGTAACAGTTGACCCCACTGCGGATACCACATTTGAACCCGATGAAACTGTCATTTTAACCCTCGCTTCTGGGACAGGTTATACAGTAGGTAC
>VYKR01000300.1_pt1 | contig 15677 bp, 14 predicted proteins | sample 5109561 | NCBI WGS metagenome assembly VYKR01 (sample SAMN12291799, study PRJNA351875) | freshwater metagenome | isolation source: freshwater lake | place: USA: Michigan, Ford Lake | collected 2015-08-15
CCCCATTTCCCCATTTCCCCATTTCCCCATTTCCCCATTTCCCCATTTCCCCATTTCCCCATTTCCCCATTTCCCCATTTCCCCATTTCCCCATTCCCCCATTCCCCCATTTCCCCATTCCCCCATTTCCCCATTCCCCCATTCCCCCATTTCCCTAATTTAATTGGGTTAATAATTGTTGTGTCACCACCTCGGGGTGCTGCGCTTCCATGATGGACCGGACTACAGCTACCTGTTGCGCTCCTGCCTCTAAAACCTCTTTAATGTTATTACTATCAATACCACCGATCGCAAACCAGGGTAAAGGGCAATTTTCCCGCGCATAACGGACATATTCCAATCCTGCCGGGGTTTTTCCTGCTTTGGTGGGGGTGGCATAAACCGGCCCGACTCCCACATAATCGGCCTTTTCTTGGATTGCTTTGGCCATCTCTTGGGGATTAGTGGTGGACCGACCGATAATTGCCGTCGGGCCGAGAAATTGCCGCGCTAGGGAAATCGGTAGATCCTGTTGGCCGAGATGAACACCATCGGCATGAACGGCCTTAGCAATATCAACGCGATCGTTCATAATAAATAAAGCATCGTAACGGTGGCATAACTCACACAGTTTAGCGGCCTCTTCTAAACGAATCGTATCAACGGCGGTTTTATGGCGGTACTGCACCAATTTTAACCCCCCTTTTAGGGCTAATTCGACGATTTCTAGCAGATTTTCGGCGGGAGAAGTGACTAGATAGAGGGGAGATGCTTGCAGTTTTTCCAGAGGTGGCGAGATTAATAGTTTACTCTCTAGCTGATAAACCCGATAGCGCAGCTGTTTACAGGCTATCCCTAGCTCCAGATCATAGAGTTTACCGTATTCTTCTAAAACCCTAAAAGCCTCCTGTACGCGAGCGAGATTGGCCTGCAGCAGTCCCTCGACAGTCTCCCGGATTTCTTCCCTGGGATGGCTTAAATCCCTGCCGATATCGCCGGCCGTGTCCCGATGTAGTTTAAGATCGATCGAGTGCCAACTAGCTAATTGATGGCGCATTTCTTTACATTCTTGGGCTAAATCGGGATTATCTAAGCCAAAACGACACCATTCTTCGATAATTCGCAGTCCTTCTCTGGCGCGGTCAAGGTTAGCATCGAGAATCCGTTTAATCGCCGTGGTTTCTAGTTTCATTTGCCGTTAATGTGGATGTCAATATAGCCGTCAGCCAATTTGATCCCCCTCAATCCAGCTTGGAAAAGGGAACTTTCCTGGTTTTCCCCCCTTTTTTAAGGGGGGCAAGGGGTAGGGTTGATTCATGAATCAACCCTACCTTGAATCAACCCTAGGGCAAGGGGGGATCATATTCTCTTTATCATCTCAAATATTACTATTCTTGGCCCTGGTTCGGGGAACAGTAGAGGCGGCATCAGACAACTAAAAAGAGGGATAAGAAACCCAGGCCAAGGATAATTTTAAGCCACACGGACATCCTTAAACGCCCCTAGGTATTCTAGTAATTGCCGATGAGCCGGGTTATGTAGTGGGTAGAGATGATCGTAACAGATGGTGACGAGGGCTTGCAGATCGTCCACTAAATCCTCAGCTGCAATGGATTCCTGGGTTTGATTGAGGAGAATGACTTGGATTTTGAAGAGACGGCACAAACCCAAAATAAAATCATGACAAAAGCGACTCACACTTTCCGCATGGGTTAAAACTAGAGATTTCACCTCACCCTGACAAATCATCTTCACTAGACGCATAAAATTAGGGTGATTGTGGCTGACTCCGTCGCCGATATCGGTGAGAATTTCAAAGGGTTGACCCTGCTGATGGCAAAAGTCTTCTAACGCTTTTATCTGGGTGTCTAATTGGGGTTTTTGTTCAGGTCGATTAACACGAGCATAGCCAATAATCAATGGGGTTGCTTGACCAGATTGTAAGAGATCTTCCGGTCGAAATCGGCGATGACCGCCGCGGGTACGAATTGAGACAATTTTACCCTGTTGTTCCCAGCGCCGGAGGGTTTTAATGCTAACTCCGAGTAAATCGGAAGCTTCTCGAATAGTGATGAGGGTATTCATATATATAAGCTGTTAAGTAGGGTTTGCGGCAAAAAGTTTGTTGGTGGGGCTAGGAGTCAGGAGTCAGGAGACAGCTTTTGTGTATTCTCCCCACTTGCCACTTGCCACTTTCAAGTCAGGAGTCAGTAAGAATTGCGGCAATTTACATTTCTTAAGATAGAGAACAGAATTTATGTCCGACTACTTAACTTAACCCAGTTTTAATTAAATAAATTTCTCGAGAGAGAATCGTCCAACTTTAGACAGTCAGTTGTCCACTTTTATACTGCCATTGCCCTACACCGGTAACTATAGATGATTTAGGAAAATTAGTCATACCTCTTTAGATAGAGATATTAAACGGGATTTTTGGTCTTTCTAAAACCTGAGTTTGTCCGGGGGTTTTGGGGTGACATTTTTGTGGGAGCAAAAGGAAGTTACCTCGTTAGGGAGTTGATTGCCATCGAACTCCAGTTTTAACGATCAAAACTGTTAAACTTTATACATTGTACCTCTCTTGATTAAGTTTTGTAAAGAATTGAGAGATTTTTTTTTGAACTAGAGCCTGTTTATTTGTCCAACTTTCACCAAATATCTTGGGTATATTTGTCAAGTTTTGGGTAGTTATCTTCAAGAACAACTGCTATAAATTGGACAAAAAATAGATAAATATTGCCGAAAAATTTTTTCTAAAACACTTGTTTTTTTTGAAAAGTTTCGCTATAGTTCTGTCAAGTCACACAAAAAGTTATCAGCGAGCTTAACGCTTGTTTAACTTCTTTTTATGGCTATAGTACACACAATTAACGCTGGATAATTCAGTTATGATGACAACCAACAAATTAACCAAAACTTTTGCTTCTGGCTCCCTAGCCATCGGGGTTCTCGCCGGCGCGGTGCTTACCGCTACCAGTGCGAGTGCCGCGGTGTTAACTTGGGGGGAGTGGACAAATCCTGATCCTAATTTGCGTAAGGATCTTATTGAAGGGGACAAAAAAGTTACGTTCAAACCTAACTCGATAACTGGCGGTTTTGCGGCCGAGGCGGCGGATAAAGTTGCGCTGCTCAAGATGGGTGATGAGTATGATTTCGTATACGATGCTATGGACGGTGCCACTTCGTACAATTCGACTTCCGGGTCTTTCGCATATACAATCGAGATCCTTCCCACTTATCCCAACTGGTATATTAACGGGGTTGACCTAGATTCAAACGTAACAGCCACCTACAACAAGGTAGAGGAGAAATTTGATGAGATACCTGGGCTCACCTTAACTTCAACTAACGGTTCATCGGACCCTCTAACAGGTTTTCACTCTATCACCCCCATCAAAAAGTTGACCGTCACAAATACCCTTGCCGCTAATCCCGGTGAAGAGCTATTGAGTTTCCAAAATTCTTTCCACCAATACCAGGTACAGAACGTTCCCGAACCGGGTACTGTCCTCGGACTTCTGGCAGTGGGTGGTTTAGGATTGGTTTCCCGCTTCAAGAAACAAAAATAACAGTTAGGGACTTGCGTAGGAATAATATCCCAGCCAGAAAATCGCTCTGTAGAAGAACCAGACCAGCCAGATGGTACATTATCAAAGCGCAAGTCCCTTACCAATGTCTTGTACACATTGATAACTGTGACGTTGAACAAGAATAGCTAGGGTTTGCGGCAAAAAGTTTGTTGGTGAGGTTAGGAGTCTCCGAGTCAGGAGTCTCCGAGTCAGGAGTCGGGAGTTTCAGGCTTTGTTGCCCTCTCTTTTTGTACCAACTTATGTACTACAAGAAGGATAATGCAAGGTTTTTGAGGGTCCCAATCCGATTTTCGCAGCACTAACATCGGATTTTAACAGATCAAAAGCCTTATTTTAAAAGGGTTTTACCATTATTCAGCCAACCCTACTTAGGGTTTGCGGCAAAAAGCTTTTCGGTGGTGGCAGGGTGTGGCCCCCCCAACCCCCCCGACATCGGGGGGGCAGGTGGGGTGTGGGGTTTTACCAGTTTTGAGGTGGTCAACTACCTAATTTTCAGGGAAAAAGTACCTGAATTTTCCCCCGATCCCCGCAATGGCTGGCACTTTTTGAGGGGAAAAAAGTCCAAAAGTCTTATCCAACAAGGTTTTTAGATTTATTCAGCAGACCCTAAGTAGGGTTTGCTGAAAAAGTACGGGCGAAGCATTCGGGCAATAACCTATCGGTGAAACCGTAGATTTTTTATCCGAATGCTTCGCCCCTACAGGACGCGGGCCGATGAAGACGCAAGGTTTTGAAGCACGATTCTCTCAAAATCTTGCACCTGTTTCGCCAAGCCCTAAGTAGAGCCTGTTTATTTGTCCAACTTTCACCAAAAAGCTTGGGTATATTTGTCAACTTTCAACTTTGGGAGCATCTCACCTTTGTAACCCCTAAATCAGGTTTTTATGTCAAGCTATTTTGAAAGCCTTGCTAGAAACCAGTTTTATGGATAAGTATAATTACTGACTTGCATAAATGAGATGCTCCCTCAACTTTCAACTTTCAACTTTTGGGTAGTTATGTTCGGGGAAAACTGCTATAAATTTGACAAAAAATAGATAAATATTGCCGAAAAAAAGTTTTATAAAACACAGGGTAAGCGAAGCGCATCTTAACAATCGTTAACAAAATGAACTTGATTTATGTGAGTTGCTTACCCAGAGGGTGATTCAGGAATATTTGAGGAGAATTTGCCATCTCAATTGTTAAGCAAAAATCGACCAAAATGTTAAGATTTCCTAACTATTTTGATTGACTGGTATCAATTGAAATGCCCACACAGCAAGCGGATGACAAAATTGGTCAATGGTCAATAGCGTTTGAGATGGGCTCACCCTGTTCTAAAACACTTGTTTTTTTTGAAAAGTTTCGCTATAGTTGTGTCAAGTCAAACAAAAAGTTATCAGCGAGCTTAACGCTTGCTTAACTTCTTTTGATGGCTATAGTACACACAATTAACGCTGCATAATTCAGTTATGATGACAACCAACAAATTAACCAAAACTTTTGCTTCTGGCTCCCTAGCCATCGGGGTTCTCGCCGGCGCGGTGCTTACCGCTACCAGTGCGAATGCCGCGGTGTTAACTTGGGAGGAATGGACAAATCCTGATCCTACTTTGCGTAAGGATCTTATTGAAGGGGACAAAAAAGTTACGTACGTCTCGGGTAGCATTGGGGCCGAGGCGGTGGATAAAGTTGCGCTGCTCAAGATGGGTGATGAGTATGATTTCGTATACGATGCTATGGACGGTGCCACTCCGTACAATCCGAATTCCGGGTCTTTCACATATACAATCGGGATCCTTCCCACTTATCCCGGCTGGTATATTAACGGGGTTGACCTAGATTCAAACGTAACAGCCACCTACGGGACCGTAACCGAGACATTTCTTGAGGAACCTGGGGTCATGTTAATTTCAACTAACGGCTCACCGGTCCCTAGTTCGGGTTTCATCGGTATCCCCCTTAATACACTGTTGACCGTCACAAATACCCTTGCCGCTAACCCCGGTGAAAATCTATTGAGTTTCCAAAATTCTTTCCACCAACGATATATAGATAAGGTTCCCGAACCGGGTACTATCCTCGGACTTCTGGCAGTGGGTGGTTTAGGATTGGTTTCCCGCTTCAAGAAACAAAAATAACAGTTACCAATGTCTTGCACACATTGATAACTGTGACGTTGAACAAGAATAGCTAAAGGTTAGATGCCCTATGGGGATTTCTAGCTTTTAGCTTTTTCTTATCGGGTTGATTGTAGCACGAATGGGGGATAGGGGATAGGGGATAGGGGATAGGGGATAGGGGATAGGGGATAGGGGATAGGGGATAGGGGATAGGGGATGGGGGATAGGGGATAGGGGATAAGAAACACCCAACCACTAATTTCCGCCAACCCCCGCTTCCAGAGAACGAATTAAGGCCGATAACAACCGACCCACTGATTCACATTGGTTAAGAAGGGGTTCAATCGTATCTGATGGGTTCAATCGGACTCTTTTTGATAACAGTAGATGGGTTTCTAATTCTCTAAGAGAACCTTGGGCTATGTAGAGAAACTGTAGGTATTCTTTGCGGGTTTTTCTGCCATGACCCTCGGCAATATTAGCAGGAATAGAAGCGGAAGCCCTGCGAATTTGAGAAATCATCCCGTAGGTTTCTTCTTTGGGGAAATTGCGAGTGGCTAAATAGCATTTTTCTGCCAAATCCATTCCTGTTTGCCAAACTTGTAAGTCTCGATAGGATTGTATTCTCATCAATTTCTCAGCAATTTTTTTATTATTCAACCATTAAATCCCAACCCCCATCCCCTAACCCCTAACCCCTAAACCCTAACCCCCAAGACCCCATGGCTATATAATTAAGCTTTGGGTAATTTGTCCCACCATAATTCTTGACCGCGAAAAACTGATGTCTTCTTTACTCTCTGCTATTCCCCTCGACGCGATCGCTTATAATCCCCAGGGTTTAGTACCGGCGATCGCTCAAGACTATCTTGATGCTACAGTGTTAATGATGGCCTGGATGAATCGGGAATCCCTCGAAAAAACCCTCACCACTGGGGAAGCATGGTACTGGAGTCGTTCTCGTCAAGAATTATGGCACAAGGGCGCTACTTCTGGCCATATCCAAAAAGTGCGTCAAATTCGCTACGATTGCGATAGTGATGCTATCTTACTGACTATTGAGCAAATCGGTGATATTGCCTGTCATACCGGCGAAAGAAGCTGTTTTCACCAGGTAAATTGGCAAAAATCACCGCCAGCGGCCGACACCCTCTCGGAATTGTTTAAGGTAATTTGCGATCGCAGAGACGAGCCTCATCCGGAATCCTACACCTGTAAACTTTTGGCCGGGGGAGATAACAAAATTCTCAAGAAAATCGGCGAAGAATCGGCAGAAGTGGTCATGGCCTGCAAAGATAATGATGGCGATGCTATTGCCTCAGAAGTGGCCGATCTTTTTTATCATACCCTCGTCGCCCTCGCCTATCATCAAGTCCCCCTGCGAGATGTCTATAAAAAACTGCAAGACCGGCGCCGGTAATCAGTTATCAGTTATCAGTTATCAGTTATCAGATTTGAGTTTTAAGTGGGTGGGTGGAATTAAATATAAGATGAACGTAGGTTGGGTTGAAGCATGAAACCCAACGCCCGATTATGTTACGCTACCGCTAACCCATCCTACAAATAATTGTGCCTGAAGACGCAAGGTTTTGAACGACGATTCTCTCAAAATCTTGCACCTGTGGGAGCGAGAAAAGCCCCAAAACCCTTACTTTGCCTACATTTCAAATTTATTCAGCAAACCCTACTTAAGTGTTAAGTTTCCGATTCCTGAATGCTGTCTCCTGATTCCTGACTCCTGACTTGAAAGAGGGTGTAGGGTGTAGGGTGTGGGGTGTGGGGGAATGGGGAAATGGGGAGACCACTTCGTGCGCGTTGCGGGGGGAAGTGGGGAAGTGGGGGAATTTCAACTAAAACCCTTAAACCCTAACACCCTAACACCCCAAAACCCCCAACACCTTTTTTGACTTTTGACTTTTTACTTTATATTTGTGGTTTACGACTTAGTAATTATTGGTGCCACTCCTGCGGGGATAGAAGCGGCTTTGTTGGCTGTTCACCTCAAAAAAAGGGTGGCTTTAGTGCAACAGCCTTCTAGCGACAATTTAGAGGCATCTGAGGACATTTTTAGCAAGGGCTACAGCCAAATTATCCATCTCTATAAACTGCTGAATCATTGGCAAGAAACGGCCATTTATCCCCAATGGCAACGGTTGCGGCAATGGTTAGAGGAAGTGGATAAAACTATTAATAAAAATCATTCTTTGGCAAGATTAGCCACGGAAGGAATAGATGTGATTCTGGGTGGGGGGGAATTTGTCCGGCTGCCCCATTTAGGATTCGTGGTTAACGGTCGGCAATTGTTGGCTAAACACTATCTTATCGCTACTGGTTTTTATCCACAAGTCCCGAAAATTTTCGGCTTAGATGAGGTTAATTATTTTACCGCTCAAACCCTTTGGCAAGAGCCAAATTTAGACAAGTTGGGACAACATTTAGCGATTATTGGCAACAGCAGCATGGCTGTGAGTTTAGCGCAAATTCTCCGACGTTTGGGGAAAGAAATTAGCTTAATTATCGAGGATAGTTATCTACTGCCGGATGTTGATCGGGAAATTTCCCATTTAGTTACTGCCATTTTAGAAGCGGAAGGAATTAAGATTTTACCAGGCTATTGTCCTAGTCAAGTGAAAGCGATCGAGGGTCAAAAATGGTTACAATTAGGCAATCGTGTTATCGAAGTTGATGATCTCATTTTTGCCGGTAATTATCAAGTCAATGAACAGGGATTAAATTTGGCCGGGGTGGGAGTTAAACTAGAGGAGGGATTAATTAGGGTTAATCAGCAATTCCAAACCGATAATTCCCGCATTTATGCCCTAAATTTGCTCAGAAATAATTATCCCGATCCTACTTTAAATCATCGGGCTGCTTTTGGGTTAGTCAAGCATCTGCTCACGGGAGAAAAATTTAACTTTAATCCCGAGCAAATTCCCTCATTTATTGCTTTCGATCCTGCTATTGCTTGGGTGGGTTTAACTGGAAAAGCAGCCCAGGACAGCTATGGTGAGGAGGTAAAGATGATCAACTATCCAATTAAAAATATGGTCCCACAGCAAATCTGGGGGGAAACCACGGGATTTTGTCAATTAATCTACCGACAAGATGGTAAAATACTGGGAGCGCAAATAGTCGGTAATCAAGCAGCGGAAATGATTAGTATTATCAGTTTAGCTTTACAAGAAAATTTAACCATACAATCCCTCAATAAAAATATTTATGCTTGGGGAAGTATGGGAGAGATTATCGGAGAAATGACGGAATTAATCCCCCCAAAAAAATCTTGGTTAACTTGGCTAAAACAATTATTCAGATAATTAGAGCGAGAAGGAAGATTAAATTATGAAACCGAAGTTTATTGTCTTTGAAGGTATTGACGGATCGGGAACAAGTACCCAAGCAAAACTCTTACAAGAATATTTTTTAAAGCGAGGGGAAAAAGCAGTTTTAAGTCCGGAACCTTCCGAGGGAGTCATCGGTCGTTTGATTCGAGAAATAATGCAAACTAATCTTATTTCTATCAAAGATCAAAATCAATTTGACCGACAAATGGCCTATTTATTTGCAGCTGATCGCCATGATCACTTATATAATGATCACGATGGCATTTTTAAACTTATTCACCAAGAACAAACCCACGTTATCACTACGCGTTATTATTTTTCCTCCCTGGCCTACAATTGCAATAATCCCGAAGAATTTGCTTTTGTTCGGCAGTTAAATCAACATTTTCCCAATCCAGATATAGTTATTTATATCGATGTTATTCCCGATATTTCTCTAGCAAGAATTAAAAACAGAGCCATCACAGAAGTGTACGAAAAACAAGAAAAATTAATGAAAGTTCGTCAAATGTTTATCGAGATATTTAAAGAATATAAAGATAATTGTTTACAACTGGATGGCAGTGATACAATAGAAAACCTTCACCGAAATATTATTAATTATCTTGAACGATTAATTTAAATCCATGCTTAGTACAGAAACCACCCCTAAATTCACCTACCAACCCCACTATAAACCCAATCAATTAATCTGCGGTCACGGCCAAACAGCAATTATCACGGGATGGACAGTAAAACAGTCCCTTGCTAAACATTTAAATCCCGACCAATACGCGGTGATTGGTAATCTTTATAGTCCCACCAGAGGAATTAGTCCCCTGCTGAGAAACTTAATAGCAAATCCCCACGTTAGATACTTAGTTATTCTCAACGCAACTAAGGAAGATAAGAACTCCGGTAGCTGTCAATGTTTGCTAGATTTTTTTAGTCAAGGATTCCAGTTAGGAAAAAGTGACACAGGTAAAGAATGTTGGCTAATTAATTCTTCTACCACTGGATATATTGACAAAGAAATTGACAGAGAAATTCTCGAAAAATTGCGTCAATCAATTCAATATCAACCAGTTAAATCCATCTCAGAAGCGATTGAAACTGTCAAAAATTATGCAAAACAATCTCCCTTACCAACTTGGGGAGAACCATTAACCTTTCCCCTCTTAGAAAATCTTCCTTCTCTCCTACCCGGGACAAGATACGGTCATCGCATTGAAGGAAAAACTATTGCCGAAACTTGGGTAAAAATTCTCCAAAAGATTAAAACCACTGGCACAATTAGACCGACAGGATATGATGGTAAATGGCAAGAATTAATTGACCTAATGGCTGTTGTCACTGATGAACCCCCAGACTTTTATTTTCCTGAACCTAATTATTTGCCTATAGATAGAGCTTTTCTCACCGAATATATCGGGCAAATTCTCGATGATTCCCCTATACACCAAGGAGTTAAATACACCTACGGTCAAAGATTGCGCTCTTGGTTTGGCCGGGACCAAATTGCACAGGTTATTAATAAATTAATCTCAGAAATTGATGCTGCTAGTGCAGTTATGTCCCTCTGGGATGTGAAAGACCACGAAAAGGGAGGTAGTCCCTGTTTAAATCATATTTGGGTGCGAGTGGTGGAAAATGAATTATCTCTCACCGCAATATTTAGAAGTAATGATATGTTTGCCGCTTGGCCGGCAAATGCCATGGGATTGCGCGCTTTACAGCAACATATTTGCCAAGAAATCAATCAACGCTCCCAGTATAATTTAACCTTGGGTCCATTGATTACTATTAGTCAATCGGCCCATATATACGATGATACTTGGGAGAATGTCGAACGATTAATCGCCACCCAGTACGATAAAATTGTCAATCAGCGCGACTTTTTTGACCCTAGCGGTAACTTTTTGATTTCTGTGGAAAAAGAACAAATTCTTGTCCAACAAACTACCCCCGGCAGCGGGGAAATTGTTGGTTGTTATCAAGGCAAAAATCCCCTCCAATTAATCCGCAAGCTTGCCGCCACCAATCCCGCAATTATTCCCGAACATATCGGTTATCTGGGAATCGAGTTACAAAAGGCATACAACTGTCTTAAGAATAATCAACCGTATATTCAAGACCAGTAGGAATTGGGAAGTTTCAGTGAACAGTGAACAGTAAACAGTAATCAGTGAAAAGACAGTAGGAAACTTCTATTTAATACTGCTCACTTAAAACTCAAATCTGATAACTGATAACTGATAACTGATAACTGATTACTGCTCCTTGTTTGCTGAACCAGCACCGCGATATTTGAGAGATGAGGAGCGAATTGGGTTAGCCACCGTGGGATTATTGGTGATTTTAACCTCCGCACCGCGATATTTACCCCCTCGCTCCTTGACAGGAGCTTCGGTGACTGTTGGCTCGATATAGGTGGCGCCACGATACTTTTTCTCGCCGGCGGTTTCTGGAGTGGGGACGGGGACATTCTTTTGCTCTTCTCGTCCTTGCCATAAAAAGGTGACGACAATCACAACTGTCAAGAGAATTAATAGCTGAATCTGCCAAGGAGCTAAAACCAGACTCAACACTAAACTAATTACCGTGGCGGCACTGGCCAGATAAGCGATTTCATCGCTGGACTTCTGCCAGAAATAGGCAGCCAGAGCAGCGGTGAATAGTGGCAACAAAAACAAATAGGACATTCTGGGTACACCTTGTCATGCTAGTGAACCAATCTCTCTATTATTACCCCCCTAGCTTCGATCGGCGAAAAATATTAACTTAGCTTATACATCTCATAAGTTTTATTTTGTCAATCCTTCTTTACAATTCGTAAAAATCTTGTTACATTTATTTACATGAACTAAAAGTTAAAGCAAAACAGCCAAGACAGCAAGCCAGTTCAGATTGTCTCGGGGAGCATCAGACAGCTTATGATTCGTTTAGCTCCAGACAATGGCAAAAAACTTGGCCTACTAGCTTAAAAAAGTTTTCGGGGTTTGGGTTTACCCCATTGACAGATTTGCTTGAGTTCTCCTACATAACTTAGCGCTACCTCGGCTGGACACCGGGGTTTTTTATTTTGTGACAGGGTTTGCGGCAAAAAGTACGGGCGAAGCATTCGGTTAGAAAATCTCCGGTTTCACCGATAGGTTATTGCCCGAATGCTTCGCCCCTACAGGACGCGGGCCGATGAAGACGCAAGGTTTTGAACAACGATTCTCTCAAAATCTTGCACCTGTGGGAGCGAGAAAAGCCACAAAACTCTTACCTTGCCTACATTTCACATTTATTCAGCAAACCCTATTTAGTTACAGGGTTTTCGACCAAGTAAAACGTAGATAAATTATTCCTATCTAACAATTAATTGAGATTACCTACTTAATTAAAAATTAACTTCATTTTGATGCACGGAATCCAAATAAAACTTGATTACATCTTCTGATGTACCCTGACATTGTAACTGGCCTTTATTTAGCCAAATTGCTTGGTCACAGGACTCTTGAATTAAAGTCAAATCGTGGGAAACTACTAAAATAGTAGCGTTAGAATTCCAGAATTTTTTTAACCGTCGTTTACACTTATTTTTAAAACTTTCATCCCCGACGGAAAGGACTTCATCAAGAATAAGAATATCGGGGTGAACCTCCGTGGCGATCGCAAATCCTAAACGAGCCACCATCCCGGAAGAAAGAGATTTCACCGGCGCTCCCATATATTCTTCTAACTCAGCAAAGTCAAGGATATCTTTGGTTTTTTCCTTCATTTCCTGACGGGAAAATCCCAGCATTACCCCATAGAGAATAATATTATCTTTTACTGGTAAATCTGGATCAAAACCCGCTCCTAATTCAATTAGAGAGGCAATTTGTCCCCTGACTTTCACCTGTCCCTTTGTCGGTTCCAGAATACCACAAATAACTTTTAAGAGAGTAGATTTTCCTGCGCCATTAGCTCCAATGATACCTAATTTTGCTCCAGAATTAATGACTAAATCTATATCATCTAGAACTAATTTTTTGGCCGGTTGACGATATTTACCTTCAAGAATAGAGAAGATTGTCCTTTTTAGATCGTAGGAGAATTCTTCTTGAGTACGTCTTTCGAGAGACACTTGATCGAGTCGAATTACTTCTGTCATTTATAATAAATCCATAAATAAATGTCGCCAGAGTCGGAAGCAAGTCCAACCAATTCCTAAGATGATGATCCCACCGAGTAGAGATTGAAAAATCAAACCAAAATCCGGTAATCCAGGGGAAAGGGACAATTGGCGAATACTTTCGATTACCGGTAATAATGGGTTTAATAGCAGGAATGGTTTTACGGAAGGAGGAATAATTTCTGGGGGATAGAAAATCGGGCTGCTAATCCAAGCGACAAAACAAACAATTTCGTAAAAATAGGGTAAGTCTCTGAAGAAAACGTAGAGGGTACTGACAAAGAAACCCACTCCCGTGCAAACCAGAGAAAGACCAATCACGGGAAAAATCAGAGCAATTACATTAATTAAACTTTGAGACTTCCAGAGAGTTACTATAGCCAAAAGGGGAAAGATACTAATAGCAAATTGAAAAATATTTGCCACTACCATGGAAACGGGAAAAATGCTAACTGGCAGACGAATTTTATTTAAAATACTGCCATTACCGACGATACTAGGTAAAGCTTGGTTAGTGGAAGCATTAAAAAAATTTATTACTACTAAACCGGTGAAAGCCGCTAGGACATAGTTAACTATAGAATTATCAAAATAAGAGGCGAAAACCGTGCCGAAAATTGCCGTGTATAGTGCAGTCATAATCGCGGGATTTAACAAAGACCAGTAAACCCCCAGAAAAGAACCCCGATAGCGTCCCTTGAGATTACGTTCCACCAGAACACTAAGCAATTCGTAATATCGCCGCGCTGTTGACCATCTAGTTTTTGCTTGGAGATCGGTCATAGGGATAATTGTCATCTCGTCAGTATTCAGTGCCTTATTCTAAACGATTACCGTCAATTTTGTCTATCGATCGAGGGAGTACTCTAGTTTTTATCCAGTCCCCGACGACTCTCCCTCTCCGGAAAAAGTTCCCTTCTTGGTCCATTTATCTGACCCAAAAAGCTTAAAAACCACTAAAAGCCTCTTTTTTTCGGGTTGAACTCGGTTTTTAGGGACATCCTCAGCTAATTGACCTAGACTCTAAGTAAGTGGTTCTGGTTAAATAGAGGATAGATTTTGCCTTTGATCCCCTTAATCAGGGGGGATAACTCCTTATGAAGGGGAGAAATCTGACAATTTTTAAAACCTACTTAATTAGCAAGTTTACCAATAAAATAGACATCAGAACGTAGGTTGGGTTGAAGCATGAAACCCAACGCCTGACAATTTTTAAAACCTACTTAATTAGCAAGTTTACCAATAAAATAGACATCATATAAAAGCCAAGAAATGCCGATTTAAACAGAGCTAATCTCAGAAAAACCGGATTCAAAAACCGATAACTTAACAATTTACTAACGGACAAACCAAGAATCTAATCTAATTGATGTCCCGTCAGTTCCACGAAGATATCTTCGAGGTTGGAAGGGCGACACATTACTCCAGTTTTATCGCTCAAAGTGTCCAGATAAGAGTTAGCATCGGCCACGGTGGGGAAGAATTTATAATCGATTTTATCGCCAACTTGTTTGATAACTAACCCTTCGCCATACTTAGTGCGAAAATCCGTTAGAGTTCCTAATTCGATTAATTTGCCCGCATCCATAATGCCAATTCTGCCCGGTTTTCCCGTGGCGTTATCCTGACAGAGAAATTCCACTTCTTCCATGTAGTGAGTGGTTAACAAAATTGTCATTCCTTGCCGGTTTAAATCGCGAATTACTTCCCACAAACGACGACGATTTTGGGGATCTAAACCGACAGTCGGTTCATCGAGAAAGAGGATTTTTGGTTCGTGAAGAAGAGCGCGAGCAATCTGTAAACGTCGTTTCATCCCTCCGGAAAGAGTTTTGGCAAGGGCAGATTTTCGATCGCTTAAACTGACATAATCTAAATAGCGATCGATTAATTCCTGTCTCTGGGGATTGGGGATATGGTGCATCCGGCCGTGAAATTCCAGATTTTCCCAGACGGTTAATTCCCCATCAACGCTAATCTGTTGCAAGACTACCCCTATATTTTTCTTCACCTGATCGCGGTATTTTTTCACATCATACCCCGCCACTGCGATTTCTCCTTGACTTGCTTCGGTTAGGGTGATAATCATGCGGATTGTCGTCGATTTTCCCGCACCGTTGGGACCGAGTAAACCAAAGATTTCCCCTTTTTCGATAGCAAAGGAAAGCTCGTTAACTACTGGGAGATTGTTATAGATTTTAGAAACGCGATCGAGAGCAATAGCGGCGGTCATAGTTACAAAAGTTAATATTCCAGCTATGGATTAGTTTGACATACTCCCACCTTCAAGCTACGCTGTGACGGGGGATTCTTTCCAGATCACTATCGGAAATTCCTTGTTCAACGAGACAGCTTAGATTCTCAATGTCTCCATTAATAATCCAGAGGCCGGACTCTCTATTATGCGTTTGGGTCGGTTTCTGTTTGCCCAACAGTACCGTTGAGATGATTTCCCAAATATTTCAACCCTTTTTTAAGAATATTTATTGCTGCATTATGATCCCTATCTAAGACTGTT
>VYKR01000224.1_pt1 | contig 15656 bp, 18 predicted proteins | sample 5109561 | NCBI WGS metagenome assembly VYKR01 (sample SAMN12291799, study PRJNA351875) | freshwater metagenome | isolation source: freshwater lake | place: USA: Michigan, Ford Lake | collected 2015-08-15
TCTCAATTAACACCAGACACAACAGCACCATTAGTTACTGCTATTCTGAATAATGATACAGGAATTAATACAGATAGTATTACTTCCGATTCTACAATTAAAGGAACTGTAACAGATGCCAGTGAAATAACAAAATTCCAAGCTAAGTTAAATTCTGGTAACTTTGTAGATGTTTTATCTAAATTGCAAAATGGTATTTTCACATTAGATAAAAATACACTCACAGTAATTAATGGGGGACAATTACCAGATGGAAATTATCAAATAACTCTCAAAGCAGAAGATAAATTTGGTAATGTTTCTAATGAAGTGAAATTAGACTTTACCTTAGATACTACAGCACCAGAAACACCTGGTGTCATGTTAGATACCTTATTTGATTCTGCTCCTATTGGTGACTCTAAAACAACATTTACGAGTGTTAAAATCATAGGAAAAACAGAAGCAAACGCCACTGTAATATTACAGGGTTTAGGAACATCAATTACTGCTGATAATGTGGGTAAATTTACATTTACTGATGTACCTCTCATATTAGGTGATAACTCCTTCACTGTTAATGCTAAAGATATTGCTGGAAATACTAGCACATTTACCACAATTATCAAACGAGTTGCACAAGATAACAGCGATGTAGTATTAGATTGGAATGCAGTTCTGTTAAATGCCATTTATGAAGATAAGACAACACCACCAGTAGCTTCTCGCAACATGGCCATCACCCAAACTGCGGTTTTTGATGCTATAAACACAATTACTGGAACTTACAAAAACTATCACTTCACAGGTACAGCACCAACAATTGTATCAGCAGAAGCCGCAGCAGCAAGCGCGGCACATCAGGTTTTAATTAATCTCTATCCTGGACAAAAATCCTATTTTGATAATGCTTTAACTGCTTCTTTAGCTGAAATTACCGATGGTACAGCAGAAGATAATGGCGTGACATTTGGACGTACTGTAGCTGATGCTATTTTAACTTTCAGAAGTACAGATGGTTCTAGTAATACTATTACTTATACACCAGGAACTAACCCCGGACAATGGCAACCAACCGCCCCTGGTTTTGCTTCTGCTTTATTACCACAATGGGGACAAGTGACACCATTTGCTTTAACCAGTGGTGATCAATTCCGTCCTGATGGTACACCAGCTTTAAACAGTGCTGATTATACCACAGAATTTAATCAAGTTAAAGATTTAGGTAGTAAAAACAGCACTACTCGCACGGCTGAACAAACACAAATTGCTAAATTCTGGGCTGATGGTGCTGGTACATTTACACCCCCTGGACATTGGAATCAAATCGCCCAAAATGTAGCCGCAACTAAAGGTAATTCTTTAGTAGAAAATGCCCGTTTATTTGCCTTATTAGATATATCCTTAGCTGATGCAGGAATTGCGGCGTGGGATGCGAAATATACTTACAATTTCTGGCGACCAATTACGGCTATTCAAAATGCAGATAGTGATGGTAATGCTAATACTATTGCCGATGCTACTTGGACACCTTTATTAACTACTCCTCCTTTCCCAGAATATATTTCTGGACATAGTACATTTAGTGGTGCGGCGGAAACTATCTTAACAGGATTGTTAGGTAATAATGTTAGTTTTACCACTAATTCTTTAGGAACTCCTGGAATTTATCGTACCTTCAGTAACTTTACAAATGCAGCTAATGAAGCGGGAATTAGTCGTATTTATGGAGGTATTCATTTTAATTCGGCTAATGTGGAAGGTTTGGCAACTGGTAGAAGTGTGGGTAATTATGTCTTGGATAATTTACTATTACCAATTACCGAACCAGTAGAACAATTAACTGTAATGCCAGGACAACAGTTAAAACTGGAATCTAAAGATATTTTTGGTAAAAATGCCAATTTTGCCCTTGAAAGTGGACAAAACCTACCCACAGGCAATTTAGACAGCGATGGAACATTAATTTTTAAACCTTCCCCCGCACAAATTGGCAGTTATGATTTTACCTTAGTCGCTAGAGATGGGACAGAAATTACAACTAAGAAGTTTAATTTAGCTGTCGTTGCTGATACAGAAACAACAACCAGAATTAGCGGTGTAATTCAAAATACTGATCAAAAAGCCTTAGCAGGAGTTAAAGTTAAAATTGGTGATATATCTACTACGACTAATGCAGATGGTTCATTTATTTTAACAGTACCTCCACAAGGTAAAGCATTAATAATTGAACCTGGCCAACAAGTCAACAATGTTGTTTATCCATCTATTGCCGAACCATTGCATTTATTATTGGGACATGATGTTTATGCCAATGTGAAAAATATTATTGATCGTCCCATTTATTTACCACCAATTGATATTAGTAATGCCCAAACAATTGACCCAACAATTACTCAAACTGTTACCAGTGCAGCTATACCAGGTTCAGCTGTAACTGTTTTTGCTAATAGTTTATTTGACCAACAAAATCAACCCTATACAGGACAATTAAGTATTACCACAGTTCCCACAGAACTTACTCCGGCCGCATTACCAGAAAATCTGCGTCCTGATTTGGTAGTGACTATTCAACCAGGGGAAATGGTATTTACAAATCCTGCGCCTTTGAGTTTACCAAATCTCGCTGGATATGCCCCTGGTACACAAATGGATTTATGGTCTATTAATCCTCAAACTGGATTATTTGATAATGTGGGTACAGGTCAAGTTAGTGCTGATGGTAAGGTAATTAATACGATATCTGGAGGTATTCGTAATAGTAGTTGGCATTTCTTCGCACCACCCCCACCAACTCCTAATGATCCTGATGCTGATGACCGCAACCCAGATGATGGTTGTGATGAATGTAAGGCAAAAGTACCAGGAACTTCAGAAGTAGAATTACATTCAGGTGCGGTGATAGAAACCCATGATTTAGTACCTTATCAATCTTTAGGAATTAATCGCGGTATCAGTTTACGTTATGATTCTGAAAGGGCGGATGCTAGACCAATTCTGCATTTTGGTTATAACAATGTGCCGAATGATTCTGCCCTTAGATTGATGGCTGAGTTAACAATTAAACGGGGTGATTTTAAGTTAGAAGTCCCTGGTTTTGCTGGTGGTCAATTTGGCTTAAATGGCGGGGAAAATTTCTGGTCAATTCCTAATGGTGGTGGGAAGATTGATGCTGCACTACAGGCAGATTTGAGAACTTTAGATTCAGGTCGTTATGATTATGATTTAACCACTGGATTAATGCGATTAAATAATAATCAGTTGAATGGTTCTACTTCTACCAGTAAGGGTAAATTCCTACATATTAATACTGTAAATAGTGCTTTTGGTAGTGGTTGGGGATTAGCTGGTTTACAGGAAATTGTTGTTAATGCTGATCAGTCGGTCATTATTATTGATGGTGATGGTAGCGAGTTATTGTTTGAAAAGAATGATGATGGTAGTTATGATTCACCAGTAGGCGATTTTTCCACCTTAGAACGTTTAAATGATGGTACTTTCCGCCGCACGATGACAGATAAAACCGTTTATAGTTTCAATGGGGAAAATCTGTTAACGAAAATGCGCGATCGCGTTGGTAATGAAACTCAGTATGTCTATGAAAATCGCCGGTTAATGAAAATGGTTGATCCGGTAGGTTTAGAAACTACTTTTACCTACAGCAATAATAGAATCATAGAAATAAAAGATCCGGCTGGTCGTAGCACTAAATTAACCTATGATACTAATGGTAATTTAATCAAAATTACAGATCCCGATGGGACAAGTCGTACTTGGGAATATGACCCTAATCATCTGATGATTTCTGAGGTTGATAAGCGAGGAAATAAAGAACAGACATTCTATGACTTTGCAGGAAGAGCAGATAAAGCTATTCGTAAAGATGGTTCAGAATTAGATTTTGATCCTGTACAAGTGCAAGGTTTATATGCACCAAATAAAACTATTGATCCTGTAAATGCGCCTGTTGCTTTCCAATTAGGAAATGCTGCTTCTACCTATACAGATGCTAATGGTAAGAAAATAGTAAATAATCTTGATCAAGCTGGGCAAATAGTTTCTTCCTCTGATGAAGTTGGTTTATTACCTGCTGTGAAACGGAATCAAGATAATTTAGTTACTCAAAAAACAGATGCCAAAGGTAATATTACTTCATTTACTTATGATGATAATGGCAATGTTTTGAGTATTCAAGATTCGCTCGCATTTATTTCTCCTAGTGGAAATGCTTTAATTATCAGTAATGGTCTAAATACTGATGGAACACCTTTTATAAAAGGATTACTTGAAGAAGCTGGCATTACAACTACAATTGTTAATACAGTACCCAATACCTTAACTGGATTCACTCAAGTTATAGATAATAGAGTTGACAATGCATATCCACTAAGCGAAGCAGATCAAGCACTTTATTTAGGATTCTTACGGGGAGGAGGGGATTTATTATTAGTAGGTGAAAATAACAATTTTGCTACTCGCAATAATTCTATTTTAAACCTGATTAAATTAGCTGGTGGTGGTTCACTGAATTTTGTTGAACCTGCTTTTGTACAAAAAGTTTTATCACCCTTTAATAGTCCTAATCTGATTTCTGATGGCAATGTCACCTATGGTGGGGTAGCAACTGGGGGTGTGACAAATCCAGGAACAGGGCAATTTGTGACAGTAGATAATGCAAATCGGGGTAGTACACTCTACTTTGATGACAATGATCTTCCTAACGCTCTTGGTGGCAAACTAACCGTTATGTTTGATACCAACTTTTTCCTGACTACAAATGATGTGACAGATAATCAAAACTTAATTAAAAATATAATAGGTTTTGAACGTACACCTCGTCGCTATACTTACGATCCAACTTTTAACCAACTCACCAGCATGACTGATGAACTTGGTCATCAAACTCTTTATCAAATTGACCCCAATAACGGTAATCTTTTATCTTTAACTCAAGTAGTTGGTGCTGTAGGAGGTAATGATGATCTTATTACCCAATTTACCTACACAAATAATGGATTAGTTGACCTGATTACCGACCCTCTAGGACGGATTACTGATAGTGATTATGATGCGAATGGTCGTTTAATTTCCATCATCTACGCTAAGGGAACAGCAGAGGAAGCAAAACGCCAATTTGAATATGATTTAGCAGGTAATCAAACAGCGATTATTAATGAAAAAGGCGATCGCACTACCTTTGAATATAATGCACTAAATCGGTTAGTGAAAACTATTGAAGCAGATCCCGATGGCAATGGTCCTTTAACTTCTCCGATTACTACCTATAGCTATGATGCTGATGGTAATTTAATCTCAACTACTGATGCTGTAGGTAATGTGAATCAGAATACCTACGATAAGTTAAATCGGTTAGTTGAAAATATTGATACACTCAACCAAAAGACCAGCTATAGTTATGATTCTTTGGGTAATTTACTTTCAGTAGTTGATCCTTTAGGAAATAAAACTGAGAATAAATATGATGCTCGGAATCGTTTGATTGAGACAATTGATCCTGATAGTGGCATTACTAAATTTACTTATGATCTGAGTAATAATCTGGCTTCTGTTACTGATCCTGTAAATAATAAGACTACCTTTGTTTATGATGCCAGAAATCGCCTCATTAGTGAAACCGACCCATTAGGAAAAACTACTCAATATCAGTATGATGCGGTTAATAATTTGATTGCGAAAACTGACCGCAATAATCGCAAGATTGAGTACAAATATGATGACATCAATCGTCTAAATCAGGAAAAATGGGTAGGAACTGATCAGATCATCAATTACAGTTACGATAAAGCTAGTAACCAAACTGCGGTTAATGACAAATTTAGTTCTTTAACTTATAGTCATGATAGCCGCGATCGCATTCTAAGTGTTGATAATGTAGGAACTCCCAATACGCCTCATGTTCTTTTGACTTACACCTATGATGACACTAGTAATCCCCTCACTATTACTGATACTATCAATGGCGTAACAGGTGGTACTAATTCGTACACTTATGATGCTCTCAATCGTCTCATCAAACTCACACAAATAGGAAATGGAGTTAGTGATAAACGAGTTGATTTTAATTACAATGCTTTTGGTCAATCTACTTCAGTTAATCGTTACGCTAACCTAACTGGAACTCAGTTAGTAGCTGCGACTTCCTATACTTACGATAATATTGGACGACTAAACAGTCTGACTCATAACAACGGCAGTACAGATGTTGCCTTTTATAACTTTGCTTATAATCCTACTAGCCGGATTAGTCAAATCACGGATATTGACGGTGTTACTAACTATACGTATGACCAGCGAAATCAATTGGTTGAAGCTAATCATACTAATGCTAACAATCCTGATGAGTCCTACAGCTATGATGCCAATGGCAACCGCATCAGTTCTAGCATTCATGGAGATGATTATCAAACAGGTGCAGGAAATCGTTTAACTTCTGATGGAATTTACAATTACGAATACGACAATGAAGGAAATTTGAGCCGTAGGACGGAGATATTGACAGGTAATTTGAGTGAATTCCAATGGGATTATCGTAATCGTCTTGTTGCAGTCATTGACAAAGATAAGACTGGAAACCAGATTCAACAGGTTGATTTTACCTATGATGTCTTTGATCGTCGCATTGCTAAAGCAGTAGATACCAATCTTCAGGATACTATTCCTGCTGTGGTCACACACTTTATTTATGAAGGAGGCGAAGTACACTTAGAATTTGTAGATAAAGATGGTATATCAAGTGTCAATCAGCCAGTTTTGGATAAGCGATATCTCCACAGTTTTGAGGTTGATCAAGTCCTTGCTCAAGAAGAAGCCAATGGCAATGTATTCTGGCATTTAGGTGACAAGTTGGGTACTGTCCGTGATTTGGTAGATAGTGCAGGTAATTTAGTTAATCATCTTACTTATGATTCCTTTGGCAATGTTATCGCTCAAACTAATTCTACCGTTCATAGCCGTTATCAATTTACTGGACGTGAATTTGACAGTGAAACTGGATTATATTACTATCGAGCGCGGTATTACGATTCAGCTACAGGGAATTTTATTAGTAATGATCCCATTGGTTTTGCTAGTGGTGATGTCAACCTGTATAGATACGTCCGCAATGATACAATTAATTCTCTAGATCCAACAGGATTAATTCTAGATACCATAATAGATGTTGGGTCTATTCTCTACGATCTTTATCGCATTGGTAAAGATAATGTCTTCGGTAGTTGCGATAATTTAGGTGAGAATCTCACTGCTCTGGGACTTGATGCTGCTGGTGCTTTAATCCCATTTGCAACAGGTTTAGGACCAGCATCTCGTGTTGCTGCTCATGGAGATGACCTTGTTAAGGGTACTAAGAAAATCACTGAAGGAATTTATGATTTTCATGCTACCTCTTCCAAGCGTTATGTAGGTCAATCCAATGATATTGATCGACGACTTCAAGAACATATTAAAAGTGGAAAACTTGATTCAAGTGAACTTCCCAATGCTAACCGAACAGACGTTCCTGGAGGTAAAACCCAAAGAGAAATTGCCGAACAACGAAGAATTGATGAACTTGGTGGCATTAGAAACCCAGATGGTAGTAAAAATCTTGAGAATAACAGGAATCCAATTGGACCAAATCGCAGACACTTACTTGATTAATCACTATGACATCTAACTTTCTCATTGAATTTGGAAAATACGGAGAAAGACTAGTTGTAACTTCTTCATGGAGTGAGGATATAAGTCAATATATCCTCGCTCATAACATTTCTGAGTTGCACCTTAATTATGCTAAAGGGTGGAAAGGAAAAGATTTATCATTCTTATCTGCTCTTTCGCATCTAAAAGCATTCTCTATTATCGACTGGACTATAGATGATATCTCTCCAGTTAATAATTTACACTTGTTGCGAAGTTTAGAAATTAGTACATACTGTAAAAGCCCAATTAATTTTGAAGAATTTCCCTATTTGGAACAGTGTGGATTAAGGTGGAGAGCAAAAGCAAAATCACTTTTTAATCAAAAATCTCTCAAAACATTGTTTATTGACAACTACTCAGAAAAAGATACTTCTAAATTCTCCAATTTAACTGAATTAGAATCTTTATCATTAGCTAATTCTCCAACTCGAAGTCTTCAGGGATTAAGTGATCTCTATAAACTCAGGTTTTTGGGACTGTACAATTTAAGAAAATTAGAATCTATTGCAGGGATTGAATTTTTAATTAATTTGGAAGAGCTAGAAATTAATGGTTGTTCTTCACTAAAATCTATTAATGAAATTGCTGGTCTTACTCAGTTAAAGAAGTTAGAATTGTGTGATAATAAAGATATTGATTCACTCAAACCACTAGAAAAGTTAAACAAATTAGAATCTGTAGTTTTTTACGGTTCTACGAACATAATAGACGGTGATTTGTCTTCATTGATAAAACTTAACCAAATTTCCAATATATCATTTCAAGATAGACCCCATTATTCTCACAAAAAATTGAATTTTGTAGCTAAATAGTCACTTAATATAAAATTATGGATAATATCAATCAACAATTGTCAATTCCAGAAAAGGCTCAAGAAGATTCCAACTCATTTGAGCTAGTAAGAGTTTGGATAGCTCAGAAAAATCAGCATTCCACTATTCGTACTGGAGTGTGGGATGATCCAGCAGCATGGGGAATTTTTCTAGCAGATTTAGCTCATCATATAGTTAATTCATATGAACCTAAGAATGAGTCAGAAAAAACTGCTATTCTGCAACGCATAAAACTTGCCTTTAACTTAGAACTTGATGTGCCAACAGATGAACCTCAAGGCGAAAACTTATAATCAGTTGATCGCTTGTTGGAGATGTGGAGGTGTGGGGAGGGCGATCGCTTTTTGGGATGTGGGAGAGGATCGCTTTTTGGGAATTTGGAGGGGCGATCGCTGTTTGGGGATTTGGGGAGGGCGATCGCTTTTTGGGGATGTGGGAGGGCGATCGTTTTTTGGGATGTGGGAGGGCGATCGCTTTCCTGTTCTTATTTGCTAAACTAGCAATTATGACAATAGCAATAAAACTATATGTACCCCACCGTTCCACATCAACAATTACTAGAAGCGATCGCAAACCTTAATGATCAGCAAATTTCACTTGTTTTACAATTTATCTCATCTTTAGAAACACCCGTTAGCAACTATCAAACTCCTCCTAAAACAGTATTAGAAAGAATGGGTGGTTATCCCCAATTTTTACTAGAAGGATCAGGAAATTTGTCAGATAGAGATGTACGCAAAAAAGCAATTTCTGACATAATTAAAGCCAGACATCAAACAAGAACTTATGAATAATTATTCCCTAATATTAATTGATACTGGGATTCTTGTTGCCTTCTATGATCGTAACGACAAGTATCACCAAAAAGTTATTAACTTTTTTAGTAGCTGTACCAGTCAACTAATCACAACAATTGCCTGTGTTACAGAAGTGATGTGGTTACTTGCCCCAAATACAAAAGTACAAAACGAATTTTTATCTGCTTTATCACAGGAAGTATTTCTATGTGAACATTTACTACTATCCGATTATAAAAGAATCCAGGAACTTAACACAATTTATCAGGATCTACCAGGAGATTTTACCGATTTATCGCTCATTGCTATTTCCGAAAGATTAAATATCTCTGCTATTGCAACTCTAGACAAAGACTTTAATATTTATCGGCGTTATCGCAAGCAACCATTTGATCGTGTATTTTTACCTTAATTGAGCATAGTAAAAATGAACTCATGCTATATCATTTGGAAATGATTAGCGATCGCTGTTTGGGGATGTGAGAGGGCGATCACTGTTTGGAGATGTGAGGGGGCGATCGCTTTTTGGGGATGTGAGAGGGCGATCGCTTTTTGGGGATGTGAGGGGCGATCGCTTTTGGGATGTGGGAGGCGATCGCTTTTTGGGGATGTGAGAGGGCGATCGCTTTTGGGATGTGGGAGGTGCGATCGCGGTTTTGTTATTTATAATTTAAAGGGGCGATAGCGCAAGCGCTGACTTGTCAGTTCGCTGATTTGGTAGAGATATCTTGAAGAATAAATTACCATACACTTAACTGTGATGAAATAGGTTAATCTTGTTCAGTCGGTACATGATTAAACTAGGCATCACTGAACAAGTACAATCTAAAAACATGAGTAACTTTGAATATGATGAAAATAAAAGTCAAACCAATCTGGCAAAACACGGAATAGACTTCATTAAAGCGCAACAACTTTGGGAAGATGCGAATCTACTGGAGTTTCCAGCCCGAAAAGTCGAAGATGAAGAAAGATTTTTTGCTATAGGTATTATCAATCAAAAATACTGGACAGCCGTAATCACCTATCGCACCGACATTATCCGTATCGTTTCTGTCCGTCGTTCCCGTACCGAGGAGATTAAAGTTTATGAAAGCCGAAGAATTTGACCGCAAATTTGATGCTGGAGAGGATATGAGCGAATTTTTTGACCTATCCCATGCCAGACATCCCAACCGAGAAAAAGAAACAATGGAACTAAAATTACCGCTTTGGATGATTCACCAACTAGAAGCCGAAGCTCAAAAACAGGGTATTTCTACCCAAACCTTTTTAGAAAACTATTTAGTCGAAAACTTTTCCCCTGTTAGCTAAATAGTCGTAATCGCCACCTCTTCATTCCCATTCCATGTTTGAGAATAAACGCGATCGCTTTTAGAAATGTGAGAGCGATCGCTGTTGGGGATGTGAAGGGGCGATCGCTGTTGGGGATGTAGGGAGGTGCGATCGCTGTTGGGGATGTGGGAGGGTAAACTAACGCTCTTGGAGGGAGTCTGGCAAAAGTCTTACAGTCTCTAAACTCTAGCTCTCTTATGGGGTAAGCCTTCAAGCTATCGCTAACTAACAGAAACCCGAAATTTGAGTTTTTAGGGTTTCAGAATCTAGATTCGGTCAGGGATTTCCGAAAGTCCCTCCAAGAGCGTTACCACTAACACCAATAGCTCATCAAAACTTTTGCAGTTATAATAGTTATAATTATTAACAACCCAGAAAATTATATTCGCAGCTATGAATAACGCATTACAATATATTTGTGATTCAGAAGGGCAAACAGTTTCCGTAGTTGTACCCATTGCCCTTTGGCAAGAAATAATGTCTCAGAGAGAGACAGCTTATCTATTAAGCAGTTCAGCCATGAAAGCAAGATTACTTGCAGCTAGAAAACGTCAAGATGGAATTTCTTTGGAAGCAGCCTGTGAAAAACTTGGAATTTGATATGGATGCTTTTGAGGACTTAGCTTGGTGGATTGAAACTGACCGTAAAAAAGCATTAAAAATCATTAAACTAATTCGTGAAGTACAACGTAATCCATTTGAAGGCACAGGACAACCCGAAGCCCTAAAACACGATCTATCTGGCTGCTGGTCAAGGCGAATAGATCAAGAACATCGTCTAGTTTATGAAGTCCTAGAGGATAAAATCAGAATTTTAGCTTGCCGCTTTCATTACTAGAAATTCGCTACTAGAAATTCGATTTTAGGAATATGGAAATGCCTTAGCGGTAGCTTACCGAAGGTATCCCTGTTCGGGGATGTGGGAGGGCGATCGCTGTTTGGGGGATGATGGAGGGCGATCGCTTTTTGGGGATGTGGAGGGGCGATAGCGCTCTTCGTGACTTGTCAGTTCACAAAACTTCAAAAAGAACGATACCATTAAATTAAAATAAGTCAAACTAATTAAGTACAGCCATGAAAACATCAGCATTCCAGAAAGCTATTGAGTCAGTCGAGATCTTATCAATAGAAGATCAAGAAATATTACTTAACCTTCTGCAAAAAAGACTGCACGAAGCAAAAAGAACCAAACTATCTCAAGAAATTACAGAAGTTCGTCAGGAATTTTATGAAGGAAACTTTCAATTTGGTTCAGTTAATCAATTCTTAGGAGAACTTGATCAACCATGAACATCGCTTGGACTCCTAAATCATTGCGTTCTTTTAAACGTCTAATCCGAAAAGATCCAAATCTTCGACCTCTGATTGAACAAACTTTATTGCAATTGGCTGAAGAACCTTTTTATCCTAGTTTACGTACTCACAAACTAAAAGGTGAGTTAGCTAATGTCTGGTCTTGTTCAATTGACTATAATTATCGTATTTTGTTTGAATTTTTTGAAAATACTGAAGACCAACAAGAAGCTATTTTGTTGCTCAATTTGGGAACTCATGATGAAGTATGTTGATACGAAAGTGCGATAGCGAAGCGCACTGAAGATATCGCTTTTTGGGGATGTGAGAGGGCGATCGCTTGTTAGGGATGTGGAGAGGCGATCGCTGTTTGGGGATGTGGGAGAGCGATCACGAAGCACAACCTAAAAATCATTTGCTAAAATAGAAGTAACTTAAAGTTACAGGAAAAACAAATAAATGATCACATTAGAAATGGCGATCGCTAAAATTAAACAATTACCTCTTGAACAGCGCAATGAAGTAATTAAATTTATCGAGTTCTTAGAATTTAAAGCAGGAAACATTGATATTATTTCCCAAGAAACAAAAACTACAAAGAATTACCCACTGAGAGGAAAACCTATTACCATTTCTAGGGATTTTGATGAACCAATGCCTGAACTTTGGGAAGCATTAGCAGAATGATTTTACTAGATACCCATATTTGGCTATGGTTACTTCACGATCCTAGTCAATTATCACAGGCAGCACAAACAGCTATTGAAAGTGAAGAATCTCAAAATGGCTTATTAGTTTCCGCTATTTCTGTTTGGGAAGTAGCAGTTAAATCTAGTGTCGGTAAATTAGCTCTGCCTTTACCCATTGATGAATGGTATGAGTTAAGTACCTAAGCAAAATTAATTACACATATCTAACCCCGCTCTTGCCTCTTGCCTCTTGCCTCTTGCCTATCTTCACTAGGAAATTAATTTTGCACGACTACTTAGCGGAAACTCATTCAGGTATGATCATAGAACCTTTATCACCCATAGATGCAATTGCCAGTACACAATTACCAGACGATTTTCATAAAGATCCAGCAGACAGAATTTTAGTTGCTATTGCCAGACGTTATGAAATTCCCCTTGTTACCTGTGATGCCAAAATTTTAAATTATCCCCATGTAAAAACAATTTGGTAAGTGTGCAATTGCCTTTTTTTGAAAATGAGAGAGTGCGATAGCGCAAACACTGACTTGTTAGTTCGATGTTTGGGGATGTGAGAGGGCGATCACATTTCTAATACAGTATTGAGAGCGCTTATTCGACTTCATCTTGCAAATCAAGTGCGAATTTAATTGCTTGCTGAATTTCCAGCATAACTTCCTCTGGTAACTTGCCTAATTTTCGCTCTAGTCTTACCGTTGGGATAGAGCCAATACCTTGAACATTAGCTATGGAATCTCGTTCCAGAAATTGTAGTCGAGGTAGTACAACCTCATAAAGACTTCCGCGATTTTGGGTGGTTAGTGGTACATAAATCGTCAAGGCTCGTGGTGGATCTGGGTCATCACGGGATACAATGATCACTGGGCGTGTTTTTGCAGCCATCCCCAAATCAGCAAGCCAAATTTCACCAAGTTTAGGGTTCATCTAACAAATCCAAAACTTCTTGCTCTACTATACGGGTTCTGAGAATATCTAAAACATCCTGATCTGCCATTTCAATGATTTCTAAAATACAATGGCGAACTTGTTCTGCTACAGCAGGTTGCCAGTAACTTAACTTTGTACTTAGTTCCGCAATTAAAGCATCCATAATAATTCTCTATACTTCTAACTATCCATATTAAACTACTTTTTCAACAAATTATTACTCAGCTTCTCATCAAATTACTATCCTAAACTAAGTTTTTGAAATATGGGAGGGCGATCGCTTTTAGGAATGGGAGGAGGTGCGATAGCGCTCTTCGTGACTTGTCAGTTCGCTGTTTGGGGATGTGAGGGGCGATCGCTTTTAGGGGATGTGGGGAAGTGCGATAGCGCTCTTCGTGACTTGTCAGTTCGCTGTTTGGGGATGTGGGAATGCGATCGCTTTTTGTGAATGTGGTGAGCGCTCGCTTTTAGGGAGATAGTCAGGAGAGCGCTCGCTTTTTGGGGGTTCTAGAGGAACTGCGATCACTTTGATGCTTTCAGGAATGGTAAAGGAAATAAACTGAGGTATAATAGAACTAACAAGCAAAGAAAGACTAGGAAAATAGATATGATTACAGTAGAATTTCAAACCACTATTGAAAATGGCATCATCCAAATTCCCGAACAGTACCAACAACAGTTAAAACAACCCAATATAGTTAAAGTCACTCTTCAACAAGAAACTTCTGAACAGTCTGGAAATTACCTCCAATATTTATTAGAAAATCCGTTAAATATAAAAAAATTAACTCCAATGAAACGAGAAGAAATTTACGAAAACGAATAAAAACATGACAAATTTTCTAGATTCAAATATCTGGATATATGCACTTAATCAGAGTCAAGATATCCGAAAACATAAAATTGCTAACCGTCTAGCCACACAAACAGGACTTTATTTGAGTACCCAGGTAATCAATGAAGTTTGTGTAAACCTAATCAAAAAAGGAAATTTTTCTGAAAATCAAATTCAAAATCTTATTCAAGGTTTTTATCAAATTCATCATATCATTGAAATTGATTTGAATATATTGTTAACAGCATCCACACTAAGAACAAAATATTTATTCTCATTTTGGGATAGTTTAATTATCGCGAGCGCACTATCAGTTAATGTGAATCAACTCTATTCAGAGGATATGCAACACGGTTTTACAGTAGAAGGATTACAAATTATTAATCCTTTTCTCTAAGCGATCGCTTTTTGGGGATGTGGGAATGCGATCCCTTTTTGTGAATGTGGTGAGCGATCGCTTTTAGGGAGATAGTCAGGAGAGCGATCGCTGTTTGGGGAAGTGGGAATGGCGATCGCTGATAAGAATGCGGCAGGTAATGAGACACAACGGGTTGAGTTTACGGGAAGAGAGTTTGATCAGGAGATTGGGCTATATTATTACAGAGCAAGGTATTATGATGGGAATACGGGAAGGCAGCAATTCTCATTTTAAGGTTTCATGACATTAAAACCCTTGCACCTAGAGGGGTTAATAATTCTTAACGAATCTCTAGATCGCTGAAACAACGCAAAATCGTTTCAAAATGAATAACATCTTCGTTGAAGATATTAACTTCGTTTCCTGGTCTAGGGGTATTGTTAGAAAACAATCTCTGGATTCAGGCATTGGTAGTTTTATTAACGAGATACTACCGTTTGTTGTTTGGAAACGGGGGAAATATTATCTTAAGGTCGATAAAAACGGAACTTCCCAGGAGTGTCCTAATTGTGGCGCGTTCACTGGTAAAAAGTCGTTATCGGAAAGAGTTCACCGGTGTGATTCTTGCGGTCACATCGAACTGAGAGATACGGCATCAGCGAAGGTAATCGAGAACCGAGGAAAAAACGCGGTCGGGCTGACCGTTTTGGAAAACGCTTGCGGAGGCGGTCTGACGGGGGTCGTTCAGTTAAACCTGTTTGATCTAGTCAAGAGCAGTTGACATCCTCGCCGCCCTAAAAGTGCGGCGATTCCTAAACCTCACGATTTAAGTTTCTGCTTCCACCACCGTCGCATACCACAGTTAAAAAACCATGTACTGTCTTACAC
>VYKR01000127.1_pt1 | contig 15158 bp, 14 predicted proteins | sample 5109561 | NCBI WGS metagenome assembly VYKR01 (sample SAMN12291799, study PRJNA351875) | freshwater metagenome | isolation source: freshwater lake | place: USA: Michigan, Ford Lake | collected 2015-08-15
ATCATGCGCGGCGTGTCCGGAGCGGCCGCGGCGAGCGCCGCGCGCTGCCCCGCAACTCCGGCGGCGTCCGACCCCGAGAGTTCCGCGATCGACGCGCCCTTGGAGGCGAGCCAGGCCGCGAGATCGGCGTCGAGCAGCTTGCCGACGGACGGACGCTCGAACCCCATCGAGCACCGCATCTCCACGCGCGTGCGATGGCGGAGAAACCTTGGCATCTCGGCGACCTGTTCGGGCGACCATGACCAGGTGCGCGCGACCCGTGCGAACTCCAGCGCGACCTGGGGACCCCCGGCCGCATAGATGGGCGCGGCCGTCACCACCTGGCCGTCGTCGCCGACCGTGAACTCGATCACCGCCATGTCGGCGGGCTTCAGCCCGGCTTCGGCACCGCAATCGGGCACCGTCATCTTGGCGCCGGCCGAGAAGTTGCCGCGCGGCATGCGGCCGGCTCCGGTGTAGGCGAGATATTCGCGTGCCTTCTCGCCATCGCCGCTCAGAAGATAGGCGAGCGCGACGTCGTTGCGGGCGGACACGTCGTTGCCGTCGAGCCGGAGCGTCAAGCCACCCAGCAGCTTGACCGCGCGCGCGCCGTGCTGGCGCGCACCGGCGAAGTCGCCACGATTGAGGAGCAGAAGCGCGCGCCGCCGCGCGAAGCTGGCCGCGACGACGGGGTCGACCGTCAGCCCGACCATGAGCGCATCGGCGCGGTCGAGCGCCGCGCCCGCCGCGACGGGATCGACGAAAGTCTGGGTCACGGCCAGGCCGTGCAGCGCGGACACCTTGGCCACCGGGCTCGTCGCCAGCGCCTCGGCCTTGGCATAGTCATCGGCCGCGCTGGCATAGTCGAGCGCCGACTCGCTCATGCGTCCGAGCGCGAGATGGGTCTGATACCGGTCCTCGACCAGCGTCGGGTCGGCGGCCGGAAGGTCGGCGAGGCCCATCCGGGCGGCGACGATCGCCTCGTCGGTGCGGCCCAAGGCGTAGAGCGTCCGACCAAGCCTGGCCCGCACGACGGCGCGGGTCCGGCGGGTGAGCCCGGAACGCGCTTCCAGGCGTCGCCAGATCGCAGCCGCGCCGGCATGGTCGTTCTTCACATCCAGTTCCGTCGCGGCGTCGAACTCCTGCTGAACGGTGGGCGCCTGTTGCGCGAGCGCGGCCGAGGCGAGGAGCAGGGCCGAGATGGCGGCGGAGCGGGCGAGATGATGCGGCATGGGCGACCCCTGTTGTGCGGTCACCTTGTGCCCAGCGCCCGTGAAAAGCGCCAGAGGGTCTGTAAGCCGGGTTCTGTCCACCGCTTGCGCGGATGGGCGACCATTCCTCTCGGACGACGCTCGCGCGCCGCCTCCAGCGACCAACCCGGACGGCGGGCGGGAACACGCCCCGGAGCGCGAACGCCCCATGCCATCCCTATTCGGTCTTGCTCCCGGTGGGGTTTGCCATGCCGTCGCCGTTACCGGAAACGCGGTGCGCTCTTACCGCACCCTTTCACCCTGACGTGGCCGAGGCCGTCGCCGTCTGCTCTCTGTGGCACTTTCCCTGGGGTCGCCCCCGCCGGGCGTTACCCGGCACCGTTATTCCGCGGAGCCCGGACTTTCCTCGACGTGCGAACACGACGCGGCCGCCCGACCCTCTGACCGGCGGTGCTTAGCGTTGCAGGGCAGGAGGCGGAAGCGAATTCCGTGTCGTCGAACGGCGTGGGCGCCGTCGGCCGGCCGCGGCGTCGGTGCCCACGCGGCGGCCTTACTCGTCGCCCTGTGGTTTCGGCAGCAGGAGCGCGAGCAGGATCATGCGGCATTCCGCGTCGATCTCACCGTCGACCAGTTCGGGCCGGAAGCGACGCTGGAACGCCATGATCGCCGCCATCGGCTCGGTCACGTCGTAGCCGAACCGCTCCAGCGCGAGGAGGAACCCGCCCTCGGTCCAATGCGGGTCCATCAGCTTCTTGGTCGGGCGGGGCAGAGCGAGGCGGAGGCGGGCGAGGCTGTGCCAGGGGAACAGCTCGCCCGGATCGCGCTTGCGGGTCGGGGCGATGTCCGAATGGCCGACGACGTTCCCGCGCGTGATCGCGTACCGGTCCTTGATCATGGACACGAGCCGGATGACGGAGGCCATCTGCTCGTCGGGGAACGGGCGATAACCGAACTCATGGCCGGGATTGACGATCTCGATCCCGACGCTGGCCGAGTTGACGTCGTCGACCTGGCGCCAGTGCGACGCGCCGGCATGCCATGCGCGGCGGTCCTCGTCGACCATGCGCAGGATCGTGCCGTCCTCCGCGACGAGGTAATGAGCGGACACCTTGGCCGCCGGGTCACGCAGTCGCGCGATCGCGGACTCGGCGTCGACCATGCCGGTGTAATGGAGGACGATCATGCTGATAGGCGCCGTCCGCTCGTCGTGATTGGGCGAGGGCGTGTCGATGATCGTCATGGGTGGGCAGACTTGGCGGGGGACGGCGCGGTTGTAAACCGTCAGGTGGCGACGCGACGCCGCTGGGGGTCGATCATCTCGTACAGACCCCGAAAGCGAGCGCTCGGCGTGAAGGCCTCGGTCTGGCCGATCACCGTCTCTCCCGCCCCGAGCACGAGCAATCCGCCGGGGCGCAGCGCCCGCGCGAGCCGATCGAACACCGCCGCGCGCTGGGCCGACGCCAGATAAAGGAGGACATTGCGGCACATCACCAGGTCGAAGCGCCCGGCCGGCGGCTCGTCGGCGACGAGGTTGACCCGGCGGAAGATCAGGTGACGCATCAGTTCGGCCTTGGCGACCCAATCGGGCTCGGCGGCATCGAACCAGCGCATCATGCGCCGGACCGGCAGGCCGCGCTGGATCTCGAACTGGGTGAAGCGACCCGCGCGGGCGCGGGCCAGCGCACCTTCGGAAACGTCGGTGGCGATGATCTCGAACGGGGTGGCGTCGGTCTCGTCGCGCTCTGCCAGGAGCATGGCGAGCGAGAGCGGTTCCTGACCGGTCGAACAGCCCGCGCTCCAGATGCGGGCGCGGCGACCGGGCGCGATCGTCCCGAGCGCTTCGCCGAGCAGATCGAAGACGGCGGCATCGCGGAAGAAGGAGGATTCCTGATTGAGGAGCGCATCGACGATCCGGCCGGCGAGCAACGGGTCGGCGCCGACGAGCAGGTCGTGGACAAGCCGGTCGAGCGTATCGAGCCCGAGCTCGCGCAGCAGCGGCTTGAGCGTGGTGTCGAGCCGCCATGCGCGGTCGCTGGCGAGCTGTTGTCCCGTGCGGGCCTCGAGCAGCGCGGCGAGGACGCCGGGCGCGTTGCGGCGGGGTGATACGGCTGCCATCAAAGCGGCCGCCGCCGCGATGCGATCAGCGCGCCGATCGCGGCGGGGTTGAGCAAGGCGCTGGTAAGCCCCGCCGCCGCGACCGCGCCGGGCATGCCCCACACGACAGACGTCAACTCGTCCTGCGCGACGACGCAGCCGCCCGCTGCCCGGATGCGGCGAGCGCCCTCCACGCCGTCACGACCCATGCCGCTCAGCACCACGCCGAGCGCGCGCGCGCCGTAGCAATCGGCGACCGACGCGAACATCGGATCGACCGACGGCAGGCAACCGTTCGCGACCGGATCGCGCGACAGGCGGACGCCGCCGGTCCCGTCGCCGAGCGAGACGCAGCGGAGATGCGCGTCGCCTGGAGCGACGACGATCCGGCCGGGACGAATACGCAGCCGATCGGCGGCGACATCGCATGGACGGTTCGCCAGCGCGGCAAGCTGGGCCGCGAAATAGGGCGTGAAGGAAGCCGGCAGATGCTGGGTGACGAGTATCGGCGTGACCATGTCGGCGGGCAAGGCGCGGAGCAGATGCGACAGCGCGTGGATGCCGCCCGTCGATGCGCCGATCGCGATCACGTCGAAAGCATCGCCGACCGGAGCGAGCGTGACCGTTGACGACAGTCGAGCGGCGACCGGATAGGCCGCGATCCGCGGCACAGGTGCTAGCATACGTTCGAGCTTCTCGACCAACTCGCGCTCGAACCCGCGCGCGCGCGCGCCGGGGGATGGTTTGACCAACGTATCGGCGGCGCCGAGCGCCAGCGCCTGGACGGTCGCGGACGCGCCCTCCCCGGCCGTCGACGACACGATCAGTACTTGGGCGCCGCGACCGGCCGCGAGGAGACCTGGCAAGGCGGTAAGCCCGTCGACGCCGGGCATCTGGATGTCGAGTATCACCAAGTCGACCCGTTCGTCGCGCAGAAAGGCGAGCGCCGCGCCCGCGGTCGCGACGGAGCCGGCGACGTGGAGGCGGTCCGAGCCATCGACGATCCGCGCCAGCACCGCCCGCGCGACCACCGAGTCGTCGACGATCAGGACGCGGCCGACATCGAGCTCGGCTGAGGGTGCGGCGGCGCGCATCGAAGTTCTCGGTACGGGGCTCGGAAGATCAGGCGACGCCCACGATCTGCAGCTTCGATTCGAGCGTGTCGCGGTCGAACGGCTTCATGACATATTCGTCCGCGCCGGCGTCGATCGCGGCACGGATATAGGCCATCCCATTCTCCGTCGTGCAGAACACCACCTTGGGGCGGGTCGGCACGTCGGAGGCGCGCAGCGCGCGCAGGAAGTCCATCCCGCTCATGACCGGCATGTTCCAGTCGAGCAGCACGACATCGGGCGGCGACGCCAAGCAGCGGTCGAGCGCCTCGCGACCGTCCGCCGCTTCCGTGACCGTAAAGTCCAGCGTCTCGAGGATATGGCGGGCGACCTTGCGGATCACCTTGGAGTCGTCGACGACGAGGCACGTCTTCATGGGAAACCTTCCACAATACTGGTCGGCGGCTTAGCCGGACAGTCGTAACGGGCGAGTTAAGCCGCCGCGATCAGGCGGCCTGGGCGAGGGCCGCCGGGATGAGCGCGCTCGGGTCGATCACGAGCAGCGGATCCCCGTCGCGGTCGATCATTCCGGTCGCAGCCGCGCGCCAGCCCGGCCCGAGCGCCAGGCCGAAGGAGAGCGGGCGACTTTCGAATGCGGCGACATCGTCGAGCGTATCGACGAGGACCGCGTAATGGTGACCGTCAACCAACGTGATCACCGCGCGCGCCGTTCGGTCGAGCGGCGTCAGGCCGAGCGCGACGCCGGTGTCGATGACTGTCACCACGCGGCTGCGAAGCGCCGCCAAGCCTTTGATACAGCCTTCCGCCCTCGGCACGGCGACGATCTCGCCCAAATCGACGACCGAATCGACCTGGGAAGCCGGGATCGCGATGCCGCGCCCCGAAATATGGGCGACGAGAAACAGGTCGGTCATGCGGCGATCCCCGTATCGGCTTGGGAAACGGACAAGGTGGCGGCGATCGCACCGAGTAGTCCGTCCCGGTCATAGCGATGGATCATCCGCGTGCCGTCGGCCACCGCGCGGTCGGCGGTCAACCGGACTACCGGAACCCTGCCCTTCCCCGTGCCGGGTACATCTGCGTCACCGAAGGTGAGCGCGACCGCCGCCCGCTGACCGGGCTCGACCCGGACGATGCAGCGATAACCGGCCGCTTCGAGGGTAGGTTTTAGGAAGGTGCTCATCCAGCCGTTCTGATCGGGATCGAGAAGGCAGAGCGGACCTTCGGTCGCGACCGACCCGCCTTCGGCGAACAGCGTGAGTGGGTCGACGACCTCGACCTGCTCACCGTCGATCATCGCCACGCCCAGGTACCGTCCGGTCGGCGCGGGCGCGAGCTCCAGCGGCAGCTCGACGATGTCGATCGCCTCTTGGATTCGGTAGCATATCTGCGCGTCGCCGTCGGTCAGCCGCAAGATCGTGGCGTCCCCGCTCTCGTCGACCTCGGCTACCGCGTGAAGCGGCACGATACGGCTGTCGATCGCCAGCCTGAGCCGTCCCGCCGTGAACCGGATCGCATCGGCGGGCACGGTTTCGACGCGGTCGACGCAGGCGAGCGCGACCGCGCGGCGATGCCCGTCAAGATCCCGGAAGAGGAGCGCGGATGCGCCCGACCGCTCCTCGACTTCGTCGGCAGACGTCGCTTGCACGGCATCGAAACGGAGACCCGCGACCCGAGCCACCCCGGCCGGATCCATGAGCAGCATGGGCGACCCCGAGTCGGGCAGGGTCTGACCGGCATATAGCCCCGTCGCCATGATCGCGGGGGCTGCGGGTTTTACTACAAGTTCCTCCGTGTCGACCACGGCGTCGACCGCGAGGGCATAGGAGCCATCTCGCGTCGACACGATGATGATCACGTCGACATCGAAGAACAGACCCGACCGGAGCCCGAGGAGACCGGCGAGGTCAATCAGCGGGAGCCTGGTTCCCCGAACGGTCACGACCGGCGAGTCGCCGAGCAGGTCGATCCGTACCGAACCGCCGCGCACCGTGACGATCTCCTCCACCGACTGACGCGCGAACGCGAAGCGTTGATCGCCCGCGCGCACGACGATCGTCGATAGGATCGATAGGGTGAGCGGCACTTCCATGACGACCGTCAAGCCCGTTCCCGGGCTGTTCAGCAGCGACACGCGGCCGCCAATCTGTTCGACATTGGCGCGCACGACGTCCATCCCGACCCCCCGGCCCGACACGTCGGACACGGTGTCGCGGCTCGACAGCCCGGCGGCGAAGATCAGGTCGAGCTTGTCCGCGTCGCTCATGCGGGCGAGCGTCGGCGAGTCGTGGAGCCCGAGAGCGCCCGCCTTGACGACCAGGCGGGCCAAGTCGATGCCGCCGCCATCATCGAAAACCTCGACGATGATGCGATTACAGGACTGGCGCGCGGAGACGGACAGGCGTCCGGTCTCGCGCTTGCCGGCGGCGCGGCGGGCCGCGGGTGTCTCGATGCCGTGATCGATCGCGTTGCGGACGATGTGCAAGAGCGGGTCGCGCATCATCTCGATCATCTCGCGGTCGAGTTCGACGTCCGATCCCTCGACGTGAAGCGTCACCGCCTTGCCGAGAGAAGCGGCGGTGTCGCGGACCATCCGGGGCAAGGCGGAGAAGAGCGCCTCGATCCGCTGCATTCGGGTACGCGTGACCGTTTCGCGCATCTCCGCCACAGTCGAGGACAGGCGCTCCAGCGCGGCGTCGGTGCGCGGGTCGGCGTCGTAATCGCGCATGCGCCGGGCGAGCTCGTTCCGCGCCAGCACCATTTCCGACATGCCGCTCATCATGCGGTCGAGCAGGTCGACGCCCAATCGCACGCTGCGCGCGGGCGCGCGCTGGACGGAGGCGGCGGTGCTCGGCGCGGCGGATAGCGCGTCCTCCGCCAGCGCGGCGACGAGCAGATCCTCCGCCGAGTCGTCCAGGGCGCGGCCCTCGTCGATCGCCTCCACCAGTTCACCGATCCGATCGACGATGGCGAGCACGGCATTCACCAATTGCGTGTCGGGCCGGCGCTTGCCGTCGCGCACGGCAGCGAGGACGTCCTCCGCTGCATGGCTCAGGCGCGCGAGCCTTGGAAGGTCGAGAAAGCCGCAGCTACCCTTGACGGTGTGGACGAAGCGGAAGATCGCGTCGAGCCGGGCACGATCGGTCGGGTCCGCTTCCCACGCGATCACCTCCCCCGCGATCGCTTCGAGCGTTTCGCGCGTCTCGGCGATGAATTCCTGTAACAGCTCGTCCATCGGGTCCCCGTTTCCGGAGCCGGTCATGAACGAGCCGGGTTAAATGCTGGTTTACCGGCGGGTCCGGCTCAGGCGGCGCGCAAGGTCGCCCCGAAGATCATCACGCCCTCGGCGGGCTCGGACACCTGGATCGACCCGCCCGTCGCGGCGACGAGTTCGTGCGTGACATAGGCCGGCGCGGAGCGGGCGGTCACGCCTTCCTCCGCCCCGGCACCTTCGCCGTCGACCAGCATGCGGCGGAGCGCCGGGTCGAGGATGATGCGAGGCCCCTCCAGCTTGATGACGATCTCGGCGCCGTGCTCGTGCTCCTCCGCGCCGATGTCGAGCCCGCCGCCGCGGACCAGCGCGTCGGCCGCGACGAGGACGAGATTGAGCAGCACCTTGGTCGCGGACTTGGACAGGGTCGGGTCCTCGACGAACCAGCCGAGCTCCAGGCGCTTGTTGTCGGCGACCAGGCCACGCACCGCGCCCTGCGTCTCGCGCGTGTCGATCGTCTCACCGAAGCCGCCGCCCGCGCCGAACGCTAGGCGAAAGAATTTGAGCTTGTTCGCCGAGACCCGCGCGCTCTCGCCGAGCAGGTCCATGCAGCGCTCGCGCATCGCGGGATCGGTCTCGTCGGCGAGCAGCTCCAGGCCGTTATTCAGCGCGCCGACCGGCGAAAGCAGGTCATGGCACAGGCGCGAGCACAACAGGCTCGCGAGATCGACCGGCGTAACGCTCATGCAACTTCCTCAATCACCGACCGGCTTCTCTGGCGAACCGGTCGCCTCCGCGCAAGTCGACGCGACCGGATCGAAGCGTCCATGACGCCGGCCGTCGGGCACCGCCCGCCACAGCCGGTGGCACCCCGCCCCGACGATCAGCCACAACCAACCGTTCGGCTGCGCGTCGGCCGCATCACGCGGCGACGGATCGACGACGCCGGTCGGGTGCGAATGATAGCAGCCGATGATCGCCGGGCCGCCGAGCCGCTGCGCCCGGTGAGCGGCGACCAGCACAGTCGGGTCGATCTCGAAAGCGGAGCTAGGGTCGACGGCAACGTTGCGCGACGGGGTGCGGGACACGACCGTGTCGTACGTGCCGAACAGCAGGCCGCATATCTCGCGGTCCGGTGACGCGGTCGCCTCGTCGAGGATTGATCGGAGCAGCGTCGTTGAAAACCGGACGACCATACTCATATCGGACGTTCATGGGGCGGGGGTCCATCATCGACACGTGCATCGACGCGGGATCGGCGGGCGTCCGGCTCGACCGGGCGCTGGCGGACGCGATCCCGTCCCTGTCGCGCGAGCGGATTAAGGCGTTGATCGGGGAAGGCGCGGTCAGCCGTGCCGGCACGGTCGTGTCGGACGGATCGCGCAAGGTGCAGGCCGGCGATCGGTTCGCGGTCGCGGTGCCGGACGCGGTGCCCGCGACCGCCGAGGCTCAGGAGATCCCGCTGGTCGTCGTGCATGAGGACGAGCATTTGATCGTGGTCGACAAGCCCGCCGGGCTGGTCGTGCATCCCGCCGCCGGCAATCTCGACGGGACGCTGGTCAATGCGCTGCTCCATCACTGCGCGGGGCGGCTGTCGGGGATCGGTGGCGTCGCGCGGCCAGGCATCGTCCATCGGATCGACAAGGATACGTCCGGATTGATGGTCGCGGCCAAGACCGACCGCGCGCACGAGGGGCTCGCCCGGCAGTTCGCGGCGCATAGCGTCCAACGGCGCTACCGGGCGATCGTGGCAGGCGCGCCGCGCCCGGCCGAGGGGACGATCGACGCCCCGCTCGCGCGGTCGAGCGCGGATCGCAAGAAGATCGCCGTGGTCGCGGGCGGGAAGCGCGCGGTTACGCATTATCGCACGCTGGAGCGGTTGCGCGACGCCGCGCTGGTCGAATGCCGGCTGGAAACCGGCCGAACGCACCAAGTTCGGGTACATTTCGCGTCGATAGGACATGCATTGCTGGGCGACCCGGTATATGGTCGATCCAAAGGTGCTCCGGGCAAGGTGGTCGAGCAACTTGGATTTCACCGACAGGCGTTGCATGCCGCTTATCTGGGGTTCGAGCATCCCGTGACAAGCGCTTCTTTGGCTTGGAAAAGCGTTTGGCCGGACGACATGCAGGAACTGTTCAGCCACCTTCACGTATAGATTAACGATCGCCAAGCGGGCCGGACAAGGCTGGCCCCGGGCGTTCCTCCAGCGGCGGGAGATAGGACCATGGCGGGAAGAAGCAACGTACCGGCGACGATCCCGGCGCTCGGCGGCGAGCAGAGCCTCAACCGCTATTTGGCCGAGATCAAGAAATTTCCTATCCTGCAACCCGAGCAGGAATACATGCTCGCCAAACGGTTCGCCGAGCATGGCGACACCGACGCGGCCGCGCAGCTCGTCACGTCGCATCTGCGGCTCGTGGCCAAGATCGCGATGGGTTATCGCGGATATGGCCTGCCCACGTCCGAGCTGATTTCGGAGGGCAATATCGGCCTGATGCAGGGCGTGAAGAAGTTCGAGCCCGATCGCGGTTTCCGCCTGGCGACCTATGCGATGTGGTGGATCCGTGCCTCGATCCAGGAATATATCCTGCGGTCGTGGAGCTTGGTGAAGATGGGCACCACCGCGGCGCAGAAGAAGCTGTTCTTCAACCTGCGGCGGATGAAGTCCAAGCTCGACGCGTTCGAGGACGGCGACCTGCGGCCCGAGGACGTGACCAAGATCGCGACCGATCTGGGCGTGGCCGAAAGCGACGTCGTGTCGATGAACCGCCGCATGGCGATGGGGGGCGACACGTCGCTCAACGTCTCGATGCGCGAGGACGGCGAGGGTCAGTGGCAGGACTGGTTGCAGGATGACGCGCCGCTCCAGGACAAGGTGGTGGCCGATCAGCAGGAGGCGGACGTCCGCCACGGCATGCTGGTCGACGCGATGGGCGACCTGAACGACCGCGAGAAGCACATCCTGACCGAGCGCCGCCTGACCGACGATCCCAAGACGCTGGAGGAGCTGAGTCAGGTGTACGGCGTCAGCCGCGAGCGCGTCCGCCAAATCGAGGTGCGCGCGTTCGAGAAGCTGCAAAAGGCGATGATGCGCCTGGCGGGTGAGAAGCGGATGCTGGCGCTGGCGTGAACTCAAGCGCGGGCTGTCCTTTCGGGCAGCCCGCGCTAAGCCGGTTCGATGTTCCTCTTTCGCCTGCTCATCAAGGGCGCCTTCTGGTTCGTGACCGTGTCGCTGCTGTGGGTGCTCGCCTACCGGTTCGTGCCCGTGCCGTTCACCGCGACCATGGCGGGCGATCTGTTCGCCGGGCGCGGGGTGACCAAGGATTGGACGCCGCTGTCCGACATCGACCCGGATATGGCGCGAGCGGTGATCGCGGGCGAGGATGCACGCTTCTGCCTTCATGACGGGTTCAACTTCCGCGCGATCGCGGGCGCGGCGGCGGCGAACGCGCGGGGCGGGCGCATCCGCGGCGGGTCGACGATCAGCCAGCAGACCGCGAAGAACGCGTTTCTGTGGCAGGGCGGCGGGTTCGTGCGAAAGGGGTTCGAGGCCTGGTTCACCGTGCTGATCGAGGCGCTGTGGCCCAAGCGGCGGATCATGGAAGTATACCTCAACATCGCGGAGACCGGGATCGGCACCTATGGCGCGGAGGCCGGGGCGCGGCGATATTTCCGGCATGGCGCGGACAGGCTCACGCCGACCGAGGCGGGGCGGATCGCGGCGGTGCTGCCGCTTCCCAAGAAGCGCGACGCGGTGAGCCCGAGCGGCTTCACGCGGCGGCACGGGAACAGGCTGGGGCGGCAGGTGGGCGTGGTGCGGCGGGACGGGCTGGACCGGTGCCTGCGGGAGTAGGTGCCCTACCCTCTCCCGCTTTGGCGGGAGAGGGACAGGCATAAAGCGCCAGGGTGGTGCCGGACGTTTGCGCGAAGTGCCCTCACCCGACCTCGCTGCGCTCGGCCACCCCCTCCCGCGAAAGCGGGAGAGGGCTGAAAGTCAGAACGGCAGTTTAAAACCGGGGGGCAGCGGGATGCCCGCGCTCATCTTGCTCATCTCCTCGCCAGACTTGGCATCGGCCTTGGCGCGCGCGTCGTTGAAGGCGGCGACGACGAGGTCTTCGAGCATCTGCTTCTCGGAGGTGGACAGCAGCGAGGGGTCGATGTCGATCGCGATGATGCGGCCCTTGGCGGACGCGCGGACCTTGACCAGGCCGCCGCCCGACTGACCCTCAACCTCGATCGAGTCCAGGTTCTCCTGCGCCTTGGTCAGTTCGGCCTGGACGTTCTGCGCCATGGCCATGATCTCGTCTAAGCTCTTCACTTGCTGCTCCTGTGTGGGGTCCATTCGACCAGTTCGGCCTCGGGGAACGCGTCGAACGCCGCCTTGACGAGCGGGCTGTCGAGCACCGCCCGGCGTTCCGCCTCCTCCGCGACCTTGGCCTGTTCGCGCAAGGTAGGTGCTCCGGGCGCATCTTCCACGGTAACGCGCCAAGTGCGGTCGGTGACGCGGCGCAGCGCCTCGGCCAGCTCCTTCAACAGGTCGGGCGAGAGTGGGCGCGCGCCGCTCAGCACCAGCTCGGGCGCGGCGTAGCTGACGACGCTGGCGTGATGCGTCAGCCGCGCGGCGAGCGCGTGCTCCCCCGCCCCCTCCAGCATCCCGACCAGTCCGGCGAAGTCGGCCGGCAGCGTGTCCGCGGGCTCGGGAACCGGCGCGGGGGCAGGAGACGGGGCGGTCGCCGGAAGCGGAGCCGAAGCCGAAGCCGCGACCGGCTCGCCCGAGGCGAGCCGCCGCGCCAGCTCGCCCGGATCGGGGAGCGTCGAGGCGTGGACGACGCGGAGCAGCGCCATCTCCGCCGCCTCGATCGGCAGGGTCGCGCGGGCGACCTCGTCATGGCCCTTGAGCATGAGCTGCCAAAGCCGGTGAAGCGCGGGAAAGGACAGCCGCGACGCCCAGTCGGCATAGGCGGCCACCTCTTCGGCGGGCTGCGCCAAGTCGGGCGCGGCGCCGACCTTGGCGAGGGTGACGCCGTGGACGGTCTCCAGCAGCGAGCGGAGCACCCCCTGCGGATCGACGCCCAGATCATACTGCCGGCGAAGCAGCGCGAGCGCGCCGGGACCGTCGCCGCCGAGCAGGAGGCCGAGCAGGTCGCGCACCGCGCCCCGGTCGGACAGGCCCAGCATCTCGCGCACGGCGTCGGCGGTGACGGTGCTGCCCTCCAGGTCGGCATGGGCGATCGCCTGGTCGAGGACCGACAGCCCGTCGCGCGCCGACCCCTCCGCCGCGCGGGCGATCAGCGCCAGCGCCTCCGGATCGGCGGACACGCCTTCCTTGCGGCAGACCTCGGCGAAATGGTTGGCGAGGAGTTCCGCCGAGATGCGGCGCAGGTCGAAGCGCTGGCAGCGCGACAGCACGGTGATCGGCACCTTGTTCACCTCGGTCGTGGCGAACAGGAACTTGACGTGCGCGGGCGGCTCCTCAAGCGTCTTCAAGAGCGCGTTGAAGGCGTTCTTGGAGAGCATGTGGACCTCGTCCACGATGTAGATCTTGTAGCGCGCGGTCACGGCCGCATAGCGCGACGCTTCGATGATCTCGCGCACGTCGTCGACGCCGGTGTGCGACGCCGCGTCCATCTCGATCACGTCGATGTGCCGCCCCTCGGCGATCGCGCGGCAGGGCTCGCACACGCCGCATGGGTCGATGGTGGGACCGCCCTGCCCGTCCTGGCCGACGCAGTTCAGCGCCTTGGCGATCAGGCGGGCCGTCGAGGTCTTCCCGACGCCACGCACGCCCGTCATCAGAAAGGCGTGCGCCAGCCGGTCGCGCTTGATCGCGTTGCCGAGCGTCCTGACCATCGCGTCCTGGCCGATCAGCTCGGAGAAGGTCTGGGGCCGGTATTTGCGCGCGAGGACGCGGTACGGGGTGGCCGCGGCCGTCGGTTGGGGCGGGTCGCCGAGGTCGAAGCTGGAGGCCATCAGCGGGCGCGAACCTGAACAAGTTGAGAGAAGTTGAGGCGTGGACGCGGGTTGTGTCGGGTCGGGCCGGGATGATTCGACGGGGGCATGGGCGCGACTCTGGCGGAAGCGGTGGGCATAGGACAGGGGTTTGTTGGGGTGTTCGGGCCGCGCCGCGGCGGAGCCGCGTCGTCGAACGTAGCGGCGCTATGTCGGCCGTGCTTGCCGGCGTGGCGCGGCATGGCCGCGCTCTCGCCTGCCGCGCGGTGGGAGCCGGAACGACCCGCGGCGAAATCGTTGCGGCTGCTTCCTTCCGGACCTGACCGGGTTGGCGACGACCACGTCCGCCCGACTCCCGGGCGGGCCTATGCCGAGCGAACGGCCGATTTGCAAGAGTCAGGGCACCCGGACGGTCAGCCCGTCGAGCGCCGGGCCGAGCCGGATCTGGCAGGCCAGCCTGCTCGTCCGCGTGGCATTGAAGGCCAGGTCGAGCAGCTCCTCCTCTTCCTCGCTCGCCGCGCCCAAGCGGTCGAAATCGGCTGGGTCGACGATCACGTGACAGGTCGCGCACGCCATGTCGCCGTCGCACGTGCCCTCGAGCGGCTGACCATCGACCTGGGCGAGATCGAGCAGGCGAGCGCCCTCGACGCCGCTCGCCTCGCGCGCGGTGCCGTCCGGGGCGACGAAGCGGACGCGGATCACGCGGCGATCCGCTGCGCGTCGGCGGCCGCGCGAACGCGGTCAATCGCGGCCATCAGCTCGGGGGTGGTCGTGTAGCGGCCGAAGCCGAGCCGGATCGAGGAGCGCGCCTGCGCGTCGGACAAGCCGAGGGCGCGGAGAACGTGACTGGGGCGGCCGGAGCCGTTGGCGCAGGCGGAGCCAGCCGAAAAAGCGATGTCGCGCAGCTCGGACATGACGCGCGCCACGTCGAGGTCGGGGCGACGGACGTTGAGGTTGCCGGGATAGCGACGATCGGCCGGTCCGTTGAGCGTCCAGTCCGGGCCGAACCGCTCGCGCGCGGCCGCGAACAGGTGGCGGACATGCGCCGCGTCGGCGTCGCGCCGATCACGCATCAGCCGCGCCGCGACTCCGAAACCCGCACACAGAGCGGGGCTGAGCGTGCCCGAACGACCCGGCTCCTCCTGTCCGCCGCCGTGGAGCAAGGCTCCGAGCTTCACGCCGTCCCTGATCCACAGCGCGCCAACACCCTTGGGGCCGTGCACCTTGTGCGCGGAGATGGCGACCAGGTCGCATGTCTCTGGGATCGGCACGCGGCCATAGCCCTGCACCGCGTCGCACAGGAACACCGCGCCCGCCTCGTGCGCCAGCGTCGCGAGTTCGGCGATCGGCTGGATCACGCCGATCTCGTTATTGACCAGCATCGCCGCGACCAGGCCGGTGCCGGGACGGATCGCCGCCGCGGCCTGGGCCAGGTCGACCAGCCCGTCCGCGCCCACGGGTAGGATCGTCACGGGCCGTCCGGTCGCGGCCACCGTGTCGAGCACGGCGGCATGTTCGGTCGCGAGCGTGACGATCGGACCCGCCGTGCCCTTGATCGCCCAGTTCAGCGCCTCGGTCGCGCCGCTGGTGAAGGCGAGCCGGCCGCCGGGCGGGAGCAGCGCGCCGACCTCGCCGCGC
>VYKR01000128.1_pt1 | contig 15033 bp, 16 predicted proteins | sample 5109561 | NCBI WGS metagenome assembly VYKR01 (sample SAMN12291799, study PRJNA351875) | freshwater metagenome | isolation source: freshwater lake | place: USA: Michigan, Ford Lake | collected 2015-08-15
CCAGTCGTCGGCGCGGGCGCGGCAGTCGCGGGAGCGGCCGGCAAAGGCGCGGGCGCGCCCTGGACGGCGGGCGGGGTGGTCTGCGCCGAAACGGGAGCGACGACGAGGGTCGCGGCGGCGAGCAGGAACTTCTTCATCTTCGAACCTTTCCGTCCGGGTGCTCCCCGAACACTCGCCCGGTCGCGTCGGACTGAACGGCGTCATACGTGAAGTTACGTGCGAACCTAACATATGGTTGCGGATCGGCGCGGTTTGCAGCCCGCCGCCCGTCCCTGCTAACGCCCATTTCGTCCGGGTCCCGCACCCTTATCCCGAAAGCCCGCCATGATCCCCCGCTATTCCCGACCCGACATGGCCGCGATCTGGACGCCCGAGTCGCGCCTGCGGATCTGGTTCGAGATCGAGGCGCACGCGACCGACGCGCTGGCCGAATTGGGCGTCGTCCCGCGCGAGGCGGCAAAGGCGATCTGGGACGCCGACGCCGCGGCTGGGCCGTTCGACATCGCCCGCATCGACGCGATCGAGGCGGAGACGAAGCACGACGTCATCGCCTTTCTGACGCACGTCGCCGAGCGGACGGGCGAGCCCGCGCGCTTCCTTCATCAGGGCATGACCTCGTCCGACGTGCTCGACACCTGCCTCGCGGTCCAGCTCGCGCGCGCGTCCGACATCCTGCTCGCCGACATCGACGCGCTGCTCGCTGTGCTCTCCGCCCGCGCTCACGAGCACAAGCTGACCCCGACCATCGGGCGCAGCCACGGCATCCATGCCGAGCCCGTCACCTTCGGCCTGAAGCTCGCCCAGGCCTATGCCGAATTCGCGCGCAACCGCGAGCGGCTGGCTGCGGCGCGCGCCGACGTGGCCACCTGCGCCATCTCCGGCGCGGTCGGGACTTTCGCCAATATCGACCCCTATGTGGAGGAATATGTCGCGGGAAAGCTTGGCCTGACGCCCGAGCCGGTATCGACCCAGGTCATCCCGCGCGACCGCCACGCGATGTTCTTCGCCACCCTGGGCGTCATCGCCGGATCGGTCGAACGCCTCGCGATCGAGATCCGCCATCTCCAGCGGACCGAGGTGCTGGAGGCCGAGGAGTATTTTGCGCTTGGCCAGAAGGGCTCGTCGGCGATGCCGCACAAGCGCAATCCGGTGCTCACCGAGAACCTGACCGGGCTCGCTCGCATGGTGCGCGGCTACGTCACCCCCGCACTCGAAAACGTCGCGCTCTGGCACGAGCGCGACATCAGTCACTCGTCGGTCGAACGCTATATCGCGCCCGACGCGACGATCACGCTCGACTTCGCGCTCGCCCGGCTGACGGGGGTGATCGACAAGCTACTCGTCTATCCCGACCGCATGGCACGCAACATGGACCGGATGGGCGGGCTGATCCATTCGCAGCGCGTGCTCCTCGCGCTCACCCAGGCGGGCGCGCCGCGCGAGGACGCCTATCGCCTGGTCCAGCGCAACGCGATGAAGGTGTGGGACTCGGACGGGGCGCTGTCATTGCGCGACCTGCTGCTCGCGGACCCGGACGTCACGGCGTATCTGTCGGCCGAGGAGATCGAGGACAAATTCGATCTCGGTTATCACCTGAAGCATGTCGACACGATCTTCGCGCGCGTGTTCGGCGACTAGGGCGCCTCAGCCGGCCGCGATCAGCGCCTCGGCAAGCTCACCGATTACGCCCTGCCCCATGTCTGTGTTGTTGAAGATCGCGATCGTGCGGTCGCCCGCCAGGTCGTGCGCGATCAGCGCGCGGTAGCCCTCGATCTTGCCGGGCTCCCAGGCCCAGCGCCGCCCGCCTATTTCCCGGACCCGGCCGCCGAGCGCGTAATCCTCCGCCGGCCAGCGGATCGCGGTCAGTTCGGCGCGCGATGCGGGTTTGAGCAGCCGAGTGGCGAAGATGCCGTGCGCCGCCCGCACCGCGTCGACGGCGGTGCCGTACACCGTGCCGCTCGCGCCGACGAAGCCGGGGGTCAGCATCATCTTGCGCGCCGGGGGCGCCACCGCGCCGTACGCCGCCGCCACGTCGGGCGTCGGCGGGTGGGCGTTGTCGACCAGCCCCGCCCCGGTCATCCGCAGCGGGCGGAACACGAGGCGGTCGAGCGTGCGGTCGAACGGCGCGCCCGTCACCCGCTCGACGATCGCGTGGACGACCACCCAGTTCAGCGGGTGATAGCCCCATCCCGATCCGGGCTGGAACAGCAGGTCTCCGGTCGCGAAGCGCGCCGTCATCGCCGCCGAGCCCTCCCGCGACACCCGGATCGTCGGATCGGCCTTCAGTTCCTGGCTCAGCAGGTCGGGCAGGCCGCTGGTGTTCGACAGCAGGTGGCGCAGCGTGATCCGGCTGCCCGTGTCGGCGCGGAAATCGGGCAGATACGAGGCGATCGGGCGATCGAGCAACAGCCGCCCTTCCTCGACCAGCCGCAGCACCGCGACCGAGGTCAGCCATTTCGACGCCGACCCGAAGGCGAAGCGCGTCCGCAGCGGGTCGTTCGGCACCCCCGCCTCGATATCGGCCATGCCGATGCCGAGCGAGTCGACGATGCGGCCGCCCCGCGCGGTCGCCACCACGCCCGCAAAGGCGTGATCGCGCCTGAACCGATCGACGATGTCCGCGACCCGCGGCCGGACCGCTGCCGCGCCTACTGCAGGCATGCATAAACCGGCGGCGACACCGCCCAGAAAAGTTCGACGCTGCACGACCTACCCCCGTTTTCGACGGTTCGGCCCTAGGCAGCCGGCCGGGTCGCGGCAATCGCGTGGCGAGCGAGCGCCTAACGCGTGCAGAATCTGCATTACCGATAGCGCGCAACAAAGTTGCGTACGCGCGCAAGCTTTCCCACGTGGCTCCGTGCCGGACCTTTCCGGCCAGGAGACCAAACCATGCGCAGCTTTGAGACCGTGGTCAGCACGATGCTGGCATTCGCGGCCCAGGCGCTGGTGGTCGGCGTGGTCGTGACCACGCTCTAAACCATCGGCCCATCCGCCCTCTCCCACGAGGGGGCGGCCAGGGCTCCCCATTCATGCCTAGCCGGCGATCGCCGATTTCAGCTTGGCGAAGAAGCCCTGGCTGGCCGGGCATTCGTCGCCCGTCTCCGTCTCGCGGAACATCTCCAGCAGCTCGCGCTGACGCACGGACAGCTTGGTCGGCGTCTCCACCTCGATCTGCACGACCAGGTCGCCCGCGCCCCGACCCTGGAGCACCGGCATCCCCGCCCCGCGCTGGCGGAGTTGCTTGCCCGACTGGATGCCCGGCGGGATGCGGATGTCGTGATGCTGTCCGTCGAGCCCGGGTATCTTCAGCGTCCCGCCCAGCGCCGCCGTCGTGAAGCTGATCGGCGCGCGCGCGAACAAGGTCGTGCCCTCGCGCTCGAACAATGCGTGCCGCTTGATGTGGAGGAAGATGTAGAGGTCGCCCGCCGGCGCACCGCGCGCGCCCGCCTCGCCCTCGCCGGACAGACGGATGCGCGTGCCCTCGTCTACGCCCGGCGGCACGTTGACCTCAAGTGTCTTAGTCCGCTCGACGCGCCCGTCGCCCCGACACTCGGCGCACGGGTCGGCGATCACCTGACCCGAGCCCTGGCAGGTCGGGCAGGCGCGCTCGACGACGAAGAAGCCCTGCTGCGCGCGGACCTTGCCATGGCCGGCGCAGGTTCCGCAGGTCTTGGCGCTGGTGCCGGCCTTCGCGCCCGAACCGTGGCAGGTGTCGCACTGCGCCGACACGTCAACCGTGATCTCGGTCGCCTTGCCGTGATAGGCTTCCTCCAGCCCGATCTCCATGTCGTAGCGCAGGTCGGCGCCGCGCCGCTGGCCCGATCGGCCGCCACCGCGCTGGCCGCCCATGAACTCACCGAACACGGACTCGAAGATGTCGGAAAAGCCGGAAAAGTCCTGGCCCACACCCGACCCGCCGCCCTGTCCTTGGCGAAAGGCGGCATGACCGAACCGGTCATAGGCGGCGCGCTTCTGCGGATCCTTTAGGACGTCATAGGCTTCGCTGACGGCCTTGAACTTGGCCTCGGAATCCTTGCACCCGGCATTCTTGTCCGGGTGGAACTTCATCGCGAGCTTGCGATAAGACGACTTGATCGTCCCCGCATCCGCGGTCCGCTCGCATTCGAGCAGTTCGTAAAAGTCTATATCGGCGGTCACTCTTACCTACTCCCTCTCCCCGCTTGCGGGGAGGGAGTCGGGGGAGAGGGGCTGTACGATGCACCGCTCCACCCGACCCCTCTCCCCAACCCTCTCCCCAGCGGGGGAGAGGGAGAGGAACTTACGCCTTCTGGTTGTCGTCCACCTCGGAGAACTCGGCGTCGACCACGTCGTCCTTGGGCGCGCCGTCGGCCGAATCCGCCGCCGGGGAACCGTCGGCCTGCGCCTGCTTCTCGTAGATCGCCTGGCCCATCTTCATCGCGACCTGCGCCAGCGCCTGGCTCTTTTCCGTCATGCGGTCGGCGTCGTTCGACTCGACCGCCGACTTGGCCTCGGCGATCGCCGCCTCGATCTCGCCCTTCAGCGACGCGTCGATCTTGTCGCCATTGTCGGCCAGCTGGCGCTCGGTCGTGTGGATCAGCGACTCGGCGTTGTTCTTCGCCTCGGCGGCCGCGCGGCGCTTCTTGTCCTCCTCGGCGAAGCGCTCGGCGTCGCGGACCATCTGGTCGATATCGGCGTCGGACAGGCCGCCCGAGGCCTGGATGCGGATCTGCTGCTCCTTGCCCGTGCCCTTGTCCTTGGCCGACACGTTGACGATGCCGTTGGCGTCGATGTCGAACGTGACCTCGACCTGCGGCACGCCGCGCGGCGCCGGCGGGATGCCGACCAGGTCGAACTGACCGAGCATCTTGTTGTCGGCCGCCATCTCGCGCTCGCCCTGGAAGACGCGGATCGTCACCGCGCCCTGATTGTCCTCGGCGGTCGAGTAGGTCTGCGACTTCTTTGTCGGGATGGTCGTATTACGGTCGATCATGCGCGTGAACACGCCGCCCAGCGTCTCGATGCCCAGCGACAGCGGGGTCACGTCGAGCAGCAGCACATCCTTGACGTCGCCCTGGAGCACGCCCGCCTGGATCGCCGCGCCCATGGCGACGACCTCATCGGGGTTGACGCCAGTGTGCGGCTCCTTGCCGAAGAACTGCTTCACGACCTCGCGAACGCGGGGCATGCGGGTCATGCCGCCGACGAGCACGACCTCGGAGATCTCATCCGACTTCATGCCCGCATCGGCCAACGCCTTGCGGCACGGTTCCAGCGTCCGCTTGATCAGGTCCTCGACCATCCGCTCCAGGTCGGCGCGGGTGATCGACCGGACCAGGTGCTTGGGACCGTTCTGGTCGGCGGTGATGAAGGGCAGGTTGACCTCGGTGGTCGCGGCCGAGCTGAGCTCGATCTTCGCCTTTTCGGCGGCTTCCTTCAGCCGCTGGAGCGCCAACTTGTCCTTGGCGAGGTCGATGCCCTCGTCCTTCTTGAAGCCGTCGGCCAGGAACTCGACGATCTTGTTGTCGAAATCCTCGCCGCCCAGGAAGGTGTCGCCGTTCGTGGCCTTCACCTCGAACACGCCGTCGCCGATCTCCAGGATCGACACGTCGAACGTGCCGCCGCCCAGATCGTAGACCGCGATCGTCTTGCCGTCCTGCTTCTCGAGCCCGTAAGCCAGCGCCGCCGCCGTCGGCTCGTTGATGATGCGCAGCACTTCTAACCCGGCGATCTGGCCGGCGTCCTTGGTCGCCTGGCGCTGCGCGTCGTTGAAATAAGCGGGCACGGTGATCACCGCCTGGGTGACGGTCTCGCCCAGATACGACTCGGCAGTCTCCTTCATCTTCTGAAGCGTGAAGGCGCTGATCTGCGAGGGCGAATATTCCTTGCCGCCCGCCGAGACCCACGCGTCGCCGTTGCCGCCGCGCACGATCTTATACGGGACCAGCTCGGTGTCCTTCTTGGTGATCGGATCGTCGAAGCGCCGACCGATCAACCGCTTGACCGCGAAGATCGTGTTGTCGCCGTTGGTGACCGCTTGACGCTTCGCCGGCTGGCCGACCAGCCGCTCGCCGTCCTTGGCGAAAGCGACGATCGACGGCGTCGTGCGCGCGCCTTCCGCGTTCTCGATCACCTTGGGCTTGCCGCCTTCCATGACCGCCACGCAGCTGTTGGTGGTGCCCAGATCGATGCCGATAACTTTAGCCATGTTTCCTGAATGCCCCTCGATAACAAACTCATGGTCGCACCCCGTTACGGCGGCGCAACCTTCCTTGATGACGGCGGCGATATAGGTCGGCTTGCGCTTGCGACAAGATTTGCCCGCGCCTAGGCGGAACCGATCGGAATGGGAGTGCGTGGGCGTTGCGGAGGTGGATCGTTGCGGGACTGGCCCCGCTGACGCTGCTGGGATGCAGCGGCCCGGCCGAGGTCACGGTGGACGATGCCTGGGTCCGGCTGCCCGCCGCGCCGGGTCGGCCGGGCGTCGGCTATTTCGTCGTCACGGGCGGCGCGACGGACCGCACGCTGGTTCGCGTCACCGCCGACTATGCGCTGCGTTCCGAGATGCACGAGTCGATGGCGGCGGGGGGCGGAATGTCCATGCGCCCGCTGGCGAGTGTTCCCGTCCCGGCGGGCGCGGAGGTCCCTTTTGCTCCCGGCGGCCGTCACCTGATGCTCTACGGCATCGACCCTCGCGCCAAGCCGGGTGGGACCACGCTCCTGACGCTCACCTTCGACGACGGACGGCGCCTCTACCGCAAGGCGTACATCATCGCCCCGGGCACCCCGGCCCCGGAGTGAGCGGTCCGTGGTAGCGACCGACCCGCGCCCGCTCACCCTCGGCGAGGCCGCTCTCGCCCGCTCGGTCTTCGGCGACACGATCGATTACGCCCGCGTCGCCTTGTCGCGCACCAAATGGGCGTTCTTCCAGCCCCGGGACGTCGTCATGGCGCCGCGCGGCTGCATCCACTTCCATCCCAAGGGCGATCTATGGCGCGACGACTTCGCCGCCGCCGTGCTTGGTGACCAGGGGCTGTTCATCCACGAGATGTGCCATGTCTGGCAGCACCAGCGCGGCGTGTACCTCCCCCTCGCCCGCCATCCCTTCTGCCGATACGGTTACGTCCTCAAGCCCGGCCAGCCCTTCCGGCGTTACGGCATCGAGCAGCAGGCGGAGATCGTCCGCCATGCCTTTCTCCTGCGGCGCGGCGCGGTCGTCCCGGCTGCTCCGGAACTAAATCAATATGATACGCTCCTGCCCTTTCGCGGCATGTGAGAAAGCAGGTCAGGCCATAAACGCGAGACGCACGAAAAACCGGCCGAACGCGGTAGCGCTCGGCCGGTGATCCAGTTCGGTCTGACCGCCGCGCGGGCGGTCAGCCGATCAGTTCTTGTCGGCGCCGTCCTTGTCGGTCGCGCCCTCGGTGACCTCGAGCTTGGGCACCTCGATGACCTCCTTCTCGGTGGTCAGGTCGACGCTCTTCGAATCGACGTCCACGTCGGGCAGCGCGCCGCCCTTGACGCTCACATCGACGTTCGGGATCGCGCCGCCGTTGACGTCCGCGCGGAAGAAGCCGGTCGCGAAGAGCACGGCCGCGATGATCGCCGCGATCGCCGCCAGGATCAGCAGCGTCCGACCGATCCCGCCGCTCTTGCGCTCGACCACATGGTCCGTGCGCGTCGTGCCGACATCGACCCGGCGCGCGCCGTGGTCGGTGCCCGTTCCGTCACCCCGATAATCACTCATAACGATCCTCCTGTTATTCTGTGTTGCCGAACGAAGCGGGTGCCGAGATTGTTCCTGTAGCGCAACGGAAACGCGGCGAGCCGTGGAGAGGCCCCCTCGGCGGGTGCTAAGTCATTCTATCGTTCCCAGCGCTTGCGGCCGATGGTACACCCGTCACCGTGAGCGCCAGCATTCCCCATCTCTATCGGATCGGCATCGATCCCGCCGACATCGACTTCATGGGTCACGTCAACAACGCCAGCTACCTGAAATGGGTGCAGGAGGCGGTGATCAGCCATTGGCAGCGCCTGGCCCCGGCCGAGGCGGTCGCGGGGCATCTCTGGGTCGCGCTCAAGCACGAGATCACCTATCGCAAGCCGACCTTCCTCGACGACGACGTGATCGCCACCGTGCTCCTCGAAAAGGTGCAGGGCGCCCGCGCCTTCTACGAGACGATCATCCGCCGCGGCGAGGAGGTCCTGGCCGAGGTGAAGTCGAGCTGGTGTTGCCTGGACGCGGAGACGCTGCGGCCCGCGCGCCTGGCGAACAGCGTCGTTGAGCGCTTCTTTCCCAAGGACTGACGCTCGGTCCGCAGGCGCGGTTCAGTCGAACATCGTAAAATCGATCTCGCCGTTCCGGTCGAGCCACTGCGTCGCCTCGGGGAGCGGGTATTTCAGCCCCGTCGCGCAGTTGAACAGCACCACGCGCTCCTCCTCGTCGACCAGCCCGTCGCGCACCGCCTGAGTGTAGGCCGCTAATGTCGCCCCGCCTTCGGGGCACATCAACAGCCCATCCCGGCGCGCGCATTCATCCACGGCGCGCAGGATCGCCGGGTCGCCGACGCCCAGCGCCCGCCCGCCAGACTCGCGCACGGCGCGCAGGATCAGGAAGTCGCCGACCGCGCGCGGCACCCGGATGCCGGCCGCCACCGTGGCCGCGTCCTCCCAGCGCTCGGCATGTTCCTGCCCCGCCTCGAACGCCCGGACGATCGGCGCGCAACCCGACGCCTGCACCGCGTACATGCGCGGGCGCTTGGGGCCGATCCAGCCGAGCCGCTCCAGCTCGTCGAACGCCTTCCACATCCCGATCAGGCCCGTGCCGCCGCCGGTCGGATAGAAGATCGCGTCGGGCAGCTCCCAGCCGAACTGGGCCGCCAGTTCCAGCCCCATCGTCTTCTTGCCCTCGATCCGGTACGGCTCCTTGAGCGTCGAGAAGTCAAACCAGCACCCTTCCGCCGCGCCGCGCCCGACCAGCGCGCCGCAATCGTCGATCTGGCCGTTGACCCGCCACACGCGCGCGCCCTGCGCCGCGATCTCGCGGACGTTCACCTCCGGCGTCTCCTCCGGGCAGAAGACGATCGTCTCGATCCCGCAGCGTGTGGCATAGGCCGCCAGCGCCGCGCCGGCATTGCCGTTGGTCGGCATCGCGATCCGCGTCACGCCCAGCTCGCGCGCCATCGCCACCGCCATCACCAGCCCGCGCGCCTTGAACGACCCGGTCGGCAGCCGCCCCTCGTCCTTGACCAGCACGTTCGGCCCGCCGGACTTGGGTATCGGCACCAGCGGCGTCTCGATCTCGCCCAGCGACACGATCGACTCCGTGCGGCGGACGGGCAGCAACTCACGCCAGCGCCACAGATCGGTGTCGCGCGCGACCAGCGCATCCCGGCTTACCGCCGCGCCCACCGCGCCCAGATCGTACCGCACCAAGAGCGGCCGGCCGACGCGCGACAGTCCGTGCAACCGGTCGGCCTCGTACCGCTCGCCGGTCATCGAGCATTCGAGATGGGTGACGAAGGTCGGGCGGCCGGCGGTGACGTTCTGGTTCATGTCGCTCGGCTAGCAAATCGCTCCGGTTGCGGCGATGCCGAATCGCTTGTCCGATTGCGCTCGCGTATCAATTCTGATACATGAACTGCGTGAAGCCGATCACGTTTCTAGGGGACAGTCTCAACTGCATTCGAGACTTTCCCGAGGTCGCGCGGCAGGAGGCCGGTTTTCAGCTCAGCCAGGTCCAGCTCGGGCGCGACCCGGACGATTGGAAACCGATGAGCACGATCGGCCCCGGCGTTCGGGAGATCAGGATCCGCGAAGCGTCGGGCGCCTATCGCGTGATCTATCTGGCGACGCTGCCCGACCGTGTTCTCGTCCTGCATGCGTTCGTCAAGAAGACCCAGGCCACGCCGAAGCGGGACCTCGATCTCGCCACGCGCCGTCTGCGCGACCGAAAGGAATGAACCGTGACCGAACAGACCTACGACAACGTGTTCGACGCGTTAAGCGACACCCCGGCAGAGGCCGCGAACCTGAAAGCGAGGGCGGAACTGCTTTCGGCGCTCAAGGAGCGGGTAAGCGGATGGAACATGCCGCAGGAAGCCGCCGCCCGGAAGCTCGGCATCACGCGCCCGCGCCTGAGCGACCTGATGCGCGGCAAGCTCGGCAAGTTCTCGCTCGACGCGCTGGTCAACTTGACCAGTGCCGCCGGTCTCGTCCTGGAGATCAGGATCGCGGACGCCGCCTGACGAAGCGCCCGGCGCCAAAGGCCGTCAGTCCGCCGCGCGCGCGACCCCGACCAGAGCCGGCCGGAGCAGGCGGTCGCGGATCATGTAGCCGGTCTGCATCTCCTGGACGACCGTGCCCGCCGCGGCGTCGCTCGGCACCTCCAGCATCGCCTGATGACGATTGGGGTCGAGGGGCTCGCCCATGGCGGTGATCTTCGTGATGCCGTGCCGCTGGAATACGCTTTCGATCTCGCGGCCCGTCGCCTCGAGCCCCACGACCAGGCCCTTGAACTTCTCGTCCTCCCGCAGCTCCTCCGGAATCGCCTGGAGCGCGCGGGACAGATTGTCCGCGACGGACAGGATGTCGCGCGCGAACGCGGTCGCGGCGTAGGTTCGGGCGTCCGCCGCCTCCTTTTCCGCGCGGCGGCGCACATTCTGCACCTCGGCCTGCGCATAAAGAACTTGCTGGCGCGCTTCGGCCAGCTCGCCCTCAAGTTGGGTCGCGCGGTCGTGCTCGGCGAGTCCGGGAGAGGCTTGCGCAGTTTCCTCGCGCAGCGCCTCGGCTTCGGTGGTGCTGGTATCGGTCATGGTGGCCCCAATTAGGTGGCGTTCAATGGCCCATCAAGCGGGCAAGCGTCGCGGCGGTGAAATCCACCATCGGCACCACCCGCGCATAGTTCAGCCGTGTCGGGCCGATCACCCCCACCACGCCGACCACCCGCCCGTCCAGTCCGCGGAACGGCCGGGCGATCACCGACGAGCCGCTGAGCGCGAACAGCTTGTTCTCCGCCCCGATGAAGATGCGCGTGGCGTCGCCCGCGCGCGCGGCCTCGAGCAGGCCCGCCACCTCCTGCTTGCCCTCCAGATCGTCCAGCAGCTCGCGCACCCGGTCCAGGTCCGCCGCCGCGCCCTCGTCGATCAACCGCGATTGGCCGCGCACGATCAGCACGGGGCGCCGGTCGCCATCCTCGCTCCACACCGCGATCCCGCGCTCGACCAGGTCGCGCGCTGCGCCCTGGATCGCCGCGCGACCGTCGGCCAGCTCGCGCTCGATCCGCGTCCGCGCCTCGGCCAGCGTCAGCCCGGACAGGGTGGCGGACATGTAGTTGCCGGCCTCCACCAGCGCCGATGACGTCATGGCGCCGGACAGCGCGATGACGCGGTTCTCGACCGCCCCGTCCTCGCTGACCAGCACCGCCATCGCCTGGTCGGGGCCCAGCGGCACGAAGCCGATCGACCGGAGCCGCGCTTCCTGCTTTGCAACCATCACCAGCCCCGCGCAGGCCGACAGCCCCGACAGCGCGGCCGTGGTCGCCGCCAGCGCCTGCTCGACCGGGCCGCGGCCCGCGCCGATCGACCCGCCGATGCCGATCTCCAGCGCCGCCCGCTCCTCCGCCGACGGCTCCAGCGCCTGCATCATCCCGTCGACGAACAGCCTGAGCCCCCGGTCGGTCGGCATACGCCCCGCGCTGACATGCGGCGAGCTCAACAGCCCGCGCTCCTCCAGCTCCTGCATGACGTTGCGGATCGACGCGGGCGACAGGTTCAGCCCGGACGCCGACGCGATCGTCTTCGACCCTACCGGGGCGCCCGTCGCGACATAGCCGTCGACAACCGCCCGGAAGATCTCCCGCGCGCGGTCGGAAAGTTCGGGAACGGAGGGGACGGACATGGCCGAGACATAATGCGGGATGGCACTTCCGTCTCCCCCTCCCTGAACTGGGAGGGGAGGAGTAAGGTGGACGCCCCTTCCCACCCCCGCTACGGCCCGCCCCGAACAACAGGAGCAACCGTCATGCGCCCAAGCGGCCGCGCCCCCGATCAGATGCGCCCGATCACCATCGAGGCCGGGTATACCCGCCACGCCGAGGGTTCCGTCCTGATCGGCTTCGGCGACACCCGCGTGCTCGTCACCGCGTCGGTCGAGGAACGCGTGCCGCCCTTTCTGCGCGGCAAGGGCGAAGGTTGGGTCACCGCCGAATACGGCATGCTCCCCCGCGCCACCCATACCCGCTCGAACCGCGAAGCCGCAAAGGGCAAGCAGTCGGGGCGCACACAGGAAATCCAGCGGCTTATCGGCCGCTCCTTGCGCGCGGTCACCGACATGAAGCTGCTCGGCGAGCGCCAGATCACGCTCGATTGCGACGTGCTCCAGGCCGATGGCGGCACTCGCACCGCGTCGATCTCGGGCGCCTGGGTGGCGTTGCGCCTGGCGGTCGACGGCCTGCTCAAGAGTGGCAAGCTGACCGCCGACCCGATCCGCCAGAAGGTCGCCGCGGTCTCCTGCGGCATCTTCGAAGGCACGCCCGTCCTCGACCTCGACTATCCGGAGGATTCGGCCGCCGACGCCGACGCGAACTTCGTCCTGCTCGAGAACGGCCATATCGCCGAGGCACAGGCGACGGCCGAGGGCGCGACCTATGACGAGGAAGCACTGCTCCGCCTGCTCCGCCTGGCCCGGATCGGCTGCACCGACATCTTCGCCGCCCAGGCGCGGGCGCTGGCATGAGCCTGGAGCTGCCGGGACCCCAGGCGGTCCGCAAGCTCCGGCCCGGCAAGCTGGTCATCGCCAGCCACAATCCCGGCAAGGTGCGCGAGATCAGGGCGCTGCTCGGCCCGTACGGCGTGGAACCCATCTCCGCCGCCGAGCTCGACCTGCCCGAACCGGAGGAGACGGGCACCACGTTCGTCGCCAATGCCGAGCTCAAGGCGCGCCAGGCGGCCGACCTGTCCGGCCTGCCCGCGCTCGCCGACGATAGCGGGTTGTGCGTCGAGGCACTTGGCGGTGATCCGGGCATCTTCTCCGCGCGCTGGGGCGGCGAGGAGAAGGATTTTAACGAGGCGATGCGCCGCGTCGAGACGGCGATCGCCGCGACCGGCCCCGACGCCTCGCGTGACGCCCATTTCGTCTGCGCGCTCGCGCTCGCCTGGCCTGATGGCCATGTCGAATGGTTCGAGGGCCGCGTCGACGGCCAGTTGGTCTATCCGCCGCGCGGGCATCGCGGCTTCGGCTACGACCCGATGTTCGTGCTGAACGGCATGACCGAAAGCTTCGGCGAGATCGATCCCGACCACAAGCACCGGGTCAGCCACCGCGCGCTCGCGTTCGAGCAGCTGGTCGCGGCGGTGTTCTAGGCGAGCGCCGCCCTCACCTCGCCCGCGGTCAGGCCGAACTCCTCGACGCTGTAGCGGTGCCGGTCGAGCCCGCGGTTCGCCCGGACCAGGTACGCCGCCATGCGCGCCTCCAACGCCGTATCGAGTTCCAGCCCCAACATCCTGTACACGCGCCTGATCTCACCCCGCCAATCGCGGTTCATGGTGTCGAACGCGACGCCGACCTGCGGCACGTCCGGCCGTGCCGCCAGCGCCGCCGTGACCCGGTCCTGGCGCAGCCCTACCTTGCGCAGCCACTCCCGCCCGATCCAGCGATCATCGACCGCGTCCGATTGCACTCGCATCTGATTGCGAACCAGGGACGCGGCCGACGCGACCACCGCCACCGGCTCGCGCTCGACCCGCACTACCCGCGCGTCGGGAAAAGTCGCCAGCACCGCGCCCAGATCCTGCGTCAGCTGCGGCACTTTCAGCACCCAGGGCCGCGCGGTCCGGTCCCGCCGAAGCCAGGCAAGCGTCTGAAGCAGTCGGCGGAACTCGCTGTAAATAGGCGCTGAGTCGGCGTTCTCACAATATCGGGCGAAGCTCGGCACGCGCCACTGCGCCTCGAAAACGGAGCCGTGAAAGGAGGAGGCGTGGAGGCCGATCTCCTCGTCGGGGCTCGTCACCCCGCTCGGGTGGATCACGTCGAACTCGGGATTGAGCGCGCGCATCGCGGCCAGCATCGCGCCTGCGCGTATTAGGCGATCGTTCACCGGCCAACGCGCGGCCGGCACGGGACACCAGCTCTCGTAGAACCGCGTCCAGCGCAGCCGCGGATCGCACGCCAGCAATCGCTGCATCCGGGTCGTCCCCGACCGCATCTGCCCCAGCACCAGCACCGGCGCGGGAAACGGCATGGCCGCGATCTCCGGATGGCGTGCCCACAACGCCCGCGCGCGCAGCCGGTCGCGGAGCGCCGCCGTCAGCTGGCCGTAGGCCATGGTACGGCCCAGCGGCGACAGGTCCGCTTCCTCGTGGAGGGCGCGACACAGCACCTCCAACCGCTCGCGCCATACCGACGGATCGCCCAGGTCGTGGAGGCCGGTCGACGACCGAGCGGCGGCGACCAGCGCGCCCGGCTCGAGCACCGGAGGCGGGGTCCACCCCTTCGCCCAGGAGCGGAGCAGCGCGCGGTTCGCCAGCGCAATGCGGCGTCGCCCCGCCCTAGCTCCGGCGGTCACCGGCGAAGCGGCCTCGAACATCGTTGTTTCCGTCACGCGCGGCGCCATGCCCTGCCCGCTCGCTCCGCGCCACCCATGAGCCGTCTTAGTAATCGCCCGCCATGTCACGAATTTCCGCAGTCCGGTCGGCATAGGCCTGAGCTACGCAAGCGTCGCTCGTGCAGCGATCGCGGAAGCGCAGGAACCGGTCGCGGCTCGACCGAAGCTCGGCGCGCGTATCCCCGTCCGCGCGCGCCAAGGCCGCGTAGAAGGTCGAGCTCATCGAGCGGTCGGCGCGGGCCAGCTCGTCGCTTCCGCACACCATCCGCTCGACGCGGCTCCGCGCCCGGCGGCAGTCGAAACTGGGCCGGGCGGAGGCGACGCGGACCGGAGTCGGAGGCGCGACATAGTCTCTGGGCACGTCCGCCTCGCGCTCCGGCGGCGCGGACCGCGCAAGCTTGGGCGCGGGCGTCGGCCGTGGGGCAGGTCGGGGCGGTGCGGGTCGCGCCACG
>VYKR01000129.1_pt1 | contig 14980 bp, 10 predicted proteins | sample 5109561 | NCBI WGS metagenome assembly VYKR01 (sample SAMN12291799, study PRJNA351875) | freshwater metagenome | isolation source: freshwater lake | place: USA: Michigan, Ford Lake | collected 2015-08-15
TGTGTAAGACAGTACATGGTTTTTTAACTGTGGTATGCGACGGTGGTGGAAGCAGAAACTTAAATCGTGAGGTTTAGGAATCGCCGCACTTTTAGGGCGGCGAGGATGTCAAAACCGATAGCGTCAACCTCCGTTCTGCCCCCTGATTTTTTAGGGCTGCCCGGCCAGTTCCGACTCTAATTTGGCTAGAATCTGGGGTTTAAGTTGATCGAGTTTCTGTTTTAGCATCCGCTTGCTAATTTGCGGGCTGCCACCTTGGCCCGATTGACCATCGGTCAGCCATTGCTGCAAAATTTGGCGTTGATTGGCGGGAATATTAACGGTGATCACATTTTCACAGATGTTGCTGCCTTCGAGGGGGAAAAATAAAATCCAGTATTGACCGGCTTCGGCGAGGGTTTTGGTCATTTTTTGACCTTGGGGGGTTTTTAAGTCCAAATAACAAGGCAACCAGCGGGGGCTCCATTGACGATGATAGAGGACAGTAATCCAGAGAATCATCGGGTGAGGTGTGGGTAAAAAGAGGAATTGATTATAACGGACACTAGCAACCCGGACGGCGATATCTTCTCGATCCAACATTACCCATAAACCGGGAAAAACGCCGTCAGCAGCCTGGAGACAGCGTGAGAAGACAATTTTTTGGCGCGGTTTATCCTCAGGCCAACTGGACTTGACACAGATATCCCTCGCATTAGCAGCAGAAACAATGGTTTGATTTAAATCACGAGGGGTTTTGATTTTGCGGGTGTAATCGTCGGTTTTTTTGACTATTTCATTTTTGACTAGGGGTTCAAGTCGTTCGAGACGTTGTAGTATATCTGTAACACTTGACGGGCGATCGCTGGGTGCTTTGGCCAAGCAGCGCAGGATTAACTGTTCTAATTCTGGCGGTAATTGCAAGCTAGAATTAAAGGAACGGGGTTCGGCGTGGTGGTGAACCTCATACCAACCGCCAAAGGAGGGATTATCGGGAAAAATGGGCGTTTCTCCCGTGATCATCTCGTACATCATAATCCCAAAACTGTAGATATCAGAACGATGATCGAGTTCTTTACCTTCCATCTGTTCCGGGGAACAATAGGCTAAGGTTCCCATAAACGATTGGGTTTGGGATTCTCCCGATTGGATGAGTTTAGCGATGCCAAAATCGAGAATTTTCACCAATTCCCCTAATCCTGAGTCCTGAATCACCATAATATTGCTTGGTTTGATGTCCCGGTGAATAATCGGACACATCTCCTCTTGGAAGATAATACCCTTATGGGCGCATTCTAGGCCGAAACAAATCTGACGGGTGAGATTGAGAAAGCGCGGGAGGGGCAGCGGCTGATGTTTGATGATTTCACTCATGCTCTCCCCCGGCAAAAATTCCATGACGTAGAAGGGGACTTCCTTGTCATCTACACCATAATCACGAACTTTAACAATATGAATACTTTTTTCGCCTAAAAGTGCCGAAATAGTCGCCTCTCGCTCGAAGCGCTCACGCATTCTTTGGTTGAGGAGAGTTTGCGAGAGGAATTTCACGGCGACGGTTACGCCACCTAAGAGTTTATCTTCTGCTCGATATACTTGTCCCATGGCACCGCTACCGATCAACTCGACCAGTTGGTATCGATTGGCAAGTAAGCTCCGATGTCTAGATTCTGCCGACATAGCTAGGCTACTGTGTTAATTATAGTGAGTCTGGTGGAGAGAGTTTTGGTTCTTCGTTACTTGGTCTGGTTCGAGCAGGGGGCATAAATCGACTAAATCCTTATCTGGCAAGAGACTTAATTGATTAGCTCGTTCTAGATAGAAAACAATTGGCAAAAATCGCAGCCATGTCTTTCTATATAAGGGTTTTATCCCTTATAACCCCCGTCCATTACATAACACAAACCGAAGAACCTTTTTTTCGGGCTAAAAGCATCATTTTTAACATATATTTATTTTCAGGCATTTTTAGTCATTGCCCCTTGCATAATTAATTTTTGGGGGTTGAAAAAATGAAAAAACTAAGTATAAAGTACCACAAAATCTCTAAATAGACAATTTGATTGATTATTATTCGTTCTTGATTCTCCTGACTTGAAAGAGGGTGTGGGGTGTGGGGTGTGGGGTGTGGGGTGTAGGGTGTGGGGAAGGAAACCTCTTTCATCTGTGGGGGTGAAAATTTTTTCATCGGGACTGCCTAGGGACTCCTAAACCACCACTACAGGAAACTCCCTAACCCCTGTAAAACTTTTTTGCCGAAAGTGACCGATCTGGGTAATAATTCTTTAATAAAGATTTGTAAACTTGAAAATGATTATCCTTTCGCAGCGCTAGAGATTTAATGAGACGACTAATTGCGATCGAAAAAGCTCTGCTCATCGGTCATATTGTATCGATGGCTTTTGGACTAGCGGGATTGTTGCTAGTTCTGCCCCATCCCGAATTTGTGGCCAATTTACCAGATTTTGGCAAAACCTTCTTTGCTTGGTCAATGGCCGGCGGGGGTGTGGTGTATATGGTGTTAGGAATGGCAGCCGTGGCTGTTTATGCCTATCGGACTCTAGGAGTGTGGCACTGGTTAGGATTCATGGTTCCCGCTATCAGTTTATCCCTTTGTAGCGAACTATTAGGAACCAGTACCGGCTTTCCTTTCGGTCATTATCGTTATCTTTCGGGCCTAGGTTACAAAATTGCAGGTTTAGTACCCTTTACTATCCCCCTATCTTGGTTTTATCTCGGTTTTAGTGCCTATATTATCGCTCGTGTTGGTTTATCCACTCTTGCTTTACCCCAATGGCTACAAAATCTAGGAGCGATCGCTATCGGGGGGGTATTATTAACTTCATGGGATTTTGTCCTAGATCCGGCCATGAGTCAAACTACCATCCCCTTCTGGATTTGGGAACAACCGGGGGCCTTCTTTGGGATGCCCTATGAAAATTTTGCCGGTTGGTTTGGCACGGGTTGTGTTTTTATGACGGTGGCCACTTTAATCTGGCAAGTGCAACCGGTGAAACTGCCAAGTCAAGATTTAACCCTGCCTTTTGTAATGTATTTGGGTAATTTTGGCTTTGCGACGGTCATGAGTATGGGTGCTGGTATTTATCCGCCGATTTTCTTAGGATTACTCACCGGTATTCTGCCTTTAATACTCCTCTATAATCGCGCCAAGACTGTTGCTTCCGGGCAAACAGTGCCGACAAGCGAAGTAACAACCCTAAAAATCCCCGTTGTTTCGGTGAGAGGAGCCAAATAAGTTGTTAACTGAGATAATTCTCGGTGCATTCTGCCTGGGGCTACTGCTGTCTCAGGCTGTTGCCTTTTTTATCCTTCTTTCCCGTCTGCTGAAAGGGGCGCGTCGTCGTCCTCCCCTGACTCCCCAACCTCCCACCCCGGAGATGTTAGGGACGGTAAGCGTGATTGTGCCGACGTTAAACGAAGTGGCCAGGATTGACGGTTGTTTACAGGGATTGAGTCAACAGAGTTACGAAGTGCGAGAAATTCTGATTGTCGATAGCAATTCCCAAGATGGTACGCGGGAAAAAGTTAAAGAGATAGCGGCAAAAGACCCCCGCTTTCGCTTGAAAACCGATTATCCTTTGCCTCCCGATTGGGTAGGTCGTCCCTGGGCGTTACACAACGGTTTTTTGTTTAGTTCTCCTGAAAGTGACTGGATTTTGGGCATTGATGCCGATACCCAACCCCAAGCAAATTTAGTGGCTAGTTTAGTTAAAGCTGCGATCGCAGAAGGTTACGATTTAGTTTCCCTGTCGCCGCAATTTATCCTCTCCTATCCGGGAGAATGGTGGTTACAGCCAGCTTTATTGATGACTTTGCTCTATCGCTTTGATGCGGCCGGAGTGCGCGGGCAAGATCCCGAACGAGTCATGGCCAATGGTCAATGTTTTCTCTGCCGGCGGTCAGTTTTAGCGGCTTTAGACGGTTATAGCGGGGCAAAAGGTTCTTTTTGCGATGATGTCACCCTCGCCCGTCTAGCGGCAACGAAAGGCTATCGGGTGGGATTTCTCGATGGGGCGAAGTTAATTCGCGTGCGGATGTACGAAGGACTCAGGGAAACTTGGCGCGAATGGGGCAGATCTCTTGACCTCAAAGATGCCTCCTATCAGGGGCAATTATGGGGCGATTTAGCTTTATTAGCTCTTACTCAGGGATTACCGATAATTATCACTCCTTTACTGCTCACAGCTTTGATTTTTGGCTACAATTTCCTGAGTTTAAAAATTGTTTTGACTTTAAACCTGCTGCTGTTATTGATTCGTTTTGCCCTTTTATTGGCTGTCTCTCCTAGCTACTATCGGGGCGAAAAAGTCAATCTATCTTCGGGATTATTTTGGCTATCTCCCCTAGCGGATCCGCTGGCAGTTATCCGCATTTTTGTCTCTGCTTTTACCCGTCCCCAAAGTTGGCGCGGTCGAGTGTATCAGTAATATTTTTTGATATCCGTAAAGAGGTTGATGTACCTTGTAGTCACAATTAAGACGGTCAATGAGGCGAACTCATCAGACCACTATTTACTCCTTCTACATAATAATTGAGGCTCAACTATGGACCCTATTTCTCTGATTCTTGCTGCTTTAGGGGCTGGTGCGCTCGCTGGCGCTAAGGATACCGCAGGAACAGCTGTTAAAGATGCCTATCAGGGTTTGAAGACTTTAATTAAGAAGAAGTTTGAAGGCGATGTTCTGGGACAAGCGATGGTAGATGCCAAACCAGAAGAAATCAAGCAAGCTGAAGGTTTGTTAAAAGATAAAATTACCAAAGCTGGTGCTGATCAAGATCAGGAAATCATTAAAGTGGCTCAGGATTTACTCGATCAAGTCAAAGAACAGCCCGGTGGACAGGAGATAATCAATCAAACTCAAACTAATACGGTGAGCGGCGTAACTGTTGGTGGAAACTTTGAATTTAAGCCAGTTCAAGAAGGCAAGAAGAGTTAAGAAAGCGTGAATTTGAATAAGGGTTCGGTAAAATTTGACCACTTAAACAAAGATTAGAAGGAGTGCTGGATTTAGCTGAACCGACAGCCATTTGTTGCATCTCTGGTCCCTAAAACAAAACATCGGAGATGCCACTACTATGAGCCAGTCAATTCCAGACCGTCAATCTCAGGAACAAGATAACCTGATTAAAGATACTAACGTTAGCGGTGATTTAATCTTCGCTCCCGTTCAAATTGGTACTAAAATTGAGACTCAAATTGTCCAGATTTCAGTTGCTAAAGTTACGCAGCAACCATTGATTAAGGATTCACCTTATCAAGGACTGAAAAGATTTAATGTCAAAGACAGAGATCGCTTTTTCGGTAGAGATAAGTTAATTGCCAGATTATTTGAGGCGGTGAATCGGAGCAACTTGAGTTTAGTGTTAGGAGCTTCTGGAAGCGGCAAGTCCTCTGTGGTGCGTGCGGGGTTAATTCCTGAGTTGGAAAAATCTCTGGAGTCTCAAACATTTTATGACTTCATCTTTACACCCAATCAAGATCCCTTTGAGTCCCTATATCGGTGTTTACTCAGTGAGGAGAAGAATTATAACTTCAGTAAATCAGACGCTAAGATTGCCCTAGAAGCAAAGGCAAATACGTTAAAAGAAGTGATTCGCACCTTAAGGAAAGATGGGGAACGGTGGCTAATTTTTGTCGATCAATTTGAGGAATTGTTCACTATTTGCAACGATTTAGATAAACGCAAAAATTTTATTTCAGGTCTGGTTCAAGTTGCCAAGTCTGGGAATAGTTCTGTCAAGATTGTACTGGCAATGCGGGCTGACTTTCTGGAGCAATTTAGTTTCTATCCCGATTTAGGTGCTATTGCTAATCAAAATAATATCCATCTGGTGACTGAGATGTTTCCAGATGAACTGCGACAGGCGATTGAGCAACCAGCAGCCAAGCATGGAGTCGTGTTTGAAGAAGGATTAGTTGAACAAATTATCAAGGAACTTGAGGGACAAAAAGGTTATCTTCCCTTATTACAATATACCCTGAATTTGCTTTGGGAAAGTGAATGCCAAACTCGCGGTGCTGATGGTCGCTTTGAGATCGAAGACCGTACCTTAAACAAGAAAAGTTATGCAGCGTTGGAGGGTGTAAGAGGGGCGCTACAAAAACGGGTCAACAAGATATACAGCAATTTGAACCAAGACGAACAGACAACCACTAAGCAAATGTTTTTGAAGCTAGTTAATGTTGTTGATACTGATTCAGGCAGTAGAGCAGTGAGCAGACGAGCTTATCGAGATGAATTTGTCAGTGAATCAGTAGAAAAGCTCCTCAAAAAGTTCATTGATGAAAATTTGCTAGTTAGTAGTAGCGAGTATTCAAATCCAGAGGAAATTCAAGCAAGTAACAGCAAGCGTCTGAAACAATCTGCAACCGTAGAAATTGCTCATGAAATTTTGCTCTCATCTTGGGATGAGTTAAAAGGCTGGCTTGAACAAGCAAAAGAAGCAATTATCTTCAAAAATTGGTTGGCTGGTGAGACAAGACGGTGGCAAAAAATTCGTTTAGAGGATGAGTCTAAAGCTCAGGATGAACTCTTGAAAGGCTATCAATTGGCTCAGGCTGTAGAGTTGAGAAAGAAAGATGCTTTTAAAAATCTTGGTGGCTTAAGACCAGAAGAAAGTGAATTCATTGATGCCAGTGTCAATTGGCAACAGCAACAAGAGCAGCAAAAGAAAAACCGACGACGAAATACCATTGTAAGCCTCGCTACTTTTTCAGTCATTTCTTTGGGGCTGGCCAGCTTTGCAGGAATTCAACTATGGAAAGTTAAGGTTGCTGAGCAAAAGGGACAAGAAAGTTCGACCGCGTTAATTCGCTCTACCTGGGGAAACCTTGTCCCCAATCGACCAGAAAAAAGCTATGAAGAGTGTGGAACTTTTATCGATCAAGGATTACGCAATCTCTACTGTAGTATCAAGCCTTTTGTTGAATATCGCCAATTAATTGCGATATCTGGCTTACCTATTTTCAAGAAGGGTCCTCATACTAATTTTAGTCTGAACTTTGAGGGTGGCTACGAGTTTGGGCATTACAACCCAGAATTTCTAACATGGATTCAAGAGAAAGTTGTTATTGAACCTGCTGACAGCACATTTAAGCAAAACATCCAACTAGCTTACAATGATAAAATTAAAGTAGTAGCAAGAGCTTTCTACCAAACACATAAAATTTTGTTTGCAACCCCTGAAGGATCTGATGAGTTTAAAGCAATCAAGAGTGAATATCAAGATAAAATTGAAAAGCAAACTCTAGAACGTTGTTACCTTGGAGGACCCGAAAAATGTGGTGGTTGGTATCTGCAAGAAAAGTTTAGACGGCTGGGTGACTATTTAGCCAACCAAAATGAAAATATTTCTGAAAAGATTAATGGGGAAGATAATTATTGGTATCTAGCGAATGTATCGGGAGGTTTTTGGGTTCGGCGCTCTATTGATGGAACAGAACAACAGTTTTTTGATATCTTGACAAAACTTCTGAAAATCTATGATTCAGAGTGGCTGAGTGAACAAAATTTGCTGGATACCAATCCATCTCAATTAAAACCGAGGAATATGATTAAAAAGATGACGCATGACCACAAATTCCCAACAAAATAACGAATAGCCATAACCCTGCTGCTCCACCGTCCTCACCTGAGCTTGTAAACCCTTTAAGGAAAAATCAGGATTCCAACCCGCATATAAACCCACCCCCACCGGCACATACCGGGAAGCTGTCGCCAGTCCCGATCCCGAAAGACTTGCCGCCACCTGATTGGGAGTTTTCCGATAGATCTGTAAGACCACCTCATCCACAATCCCTTGACGCACCCAAGCCAACCAATTTTGATTATATTTATTCACCGCAAAAGAGTGAGGATTAGGCGAAAGACTCACCACCAACTTGGGATTAATCGCCTTGACATGATCGTGCAACTTGCGGGTTAAATTCGTTAAAGCCTGACTTTTATTACCAAAAACACGCGGAACTGCCCAATGATCATCTAACTGAATCCCCGCCAAATCTTTTTCTTTTAAAATATCTTCCATATTCCCCAAAAGATAGGCTTGTACCTGCGGATTCGCCGGATCTAACCAGACATTGGTTTCCACCACCGTCTTCCCTGCGGGCGTTTTTAATAGCCAATCCGGATGCTTTTTGGCAATAGGATCCTTAGGGGATAACATCAAACCATACTCAAACCAAGCAAATGGTTTCAAACCCTGCCGTAAAGACTCCTTAACCGCTGCCCTCCAGGGATTGCTCAACGGCGGCACAAACAACCAATTCGTCGGACGTTGGGAAGTCGGATAAAGCGTTCCCCTCAACCCATAAACACTAAAATACACCCGGTCATAACCCGATCGCGAAAGATGATTTAACACCTCATCTAAGGACGTAGTATGATGTAACAATATCGTGCCAATATTGGTTAACCAAACCCCCTTCATCTGCTCATTTTCCACTGCCTTTCGGGGAGCCGCTCGGTGAGTAACCAACAACAAAAAAGCCACTCCAGCAACAATCCCAACCCTCTTTAGGTACTTGCTAAACTTAACCATGATTGCCGATTAATCCCACCAAGATATTTGATAATAGTATTATTTTAGTCCGATTTTTAATATTCAGTTCATCATCAGCAAGACCTATTTAGTTATACCAAATCCGGTTATTAAAAACTGATTATCAGTGGAACGTAGGTTGGGTTGAAGCATGAAACCCAACGCCTCCTGCCTCCTGCCTTCGTTAACAGTGAACTGGGGTATCGGGTGTATTAGGCTGCCCTAATACCATTTTTCTTTATTCTTGGCAGGTATCTTACCCCCCCTTGCCCCCCCGACGTCGGGGGGGTTGGGGGGGCAAGGGGTGAGGGCGATTAACCATCTCTGCCATTACTTATGAAAAATGGTATAACACACCCAGAAAAGATTTTAGGGAAAATTAACCGACTACGCAGAGAATATCCGATGCGTGACTAGCGGTATTCACTTTGTCATCCACATGGCTAATTTTGCCTTCTCCATCGATGATATAGGTGACGCGCTTAGAATAGCCACCCCCATCGACATCATAAGCTTTGGTGATAGCACCATCGGTATCTACAAGCAATTGGAAGGGTAAACCGTATTTTTCTTTAAATTGTGCATGGGAACCCTGGTCATCCCTGCTCACCCCGAAGACTACTATTTCCTTGTCTTGGTATTGTTCGTAGTTATCCCGGAAGCTTTGCGCTTGCTTGGTGCAGCCGGGGGTATCATCTTTGGGATAGAAGTATAAAACTACGACTTTACCTTGAAAATCCGACAGGGAAACGGTTTTTCCAGTATCGTCGGTGGTGGTAAAGTTCGGTGCGATTGTTCCAACGGTTAAAGCCATAACTCCGATTCCTTTACAAAAGTTAATCTATCTTGATCATAAGGGATGAGGGTCACAAACAGGGAGAGGGGAAAAAGAAGTCAGAGCATTTGTACTAAATTTTCCCGATCAGTTTAGACGAACAACAAACCTCCAGAATTTGTTTTAGGATAATATTTGTCAGCTAAGAGGGGGATAATATGGGGCGATTCTGGTTAAAGGTGAGAACTTTTGGGCAAAATATCTTAATCGGTTTAGGTTTAGTCCTATTAATCGGTTTTTATGACAGTATCAGCGCTAAATCTACCTCATTGATGATTGTTTATCCCCCCGATAATCATCAAACCACGGCCGCTAGAATCTTTTTTATTGGTTCTGCTCCTCCATCGGGTCAAGTTTTGCTCAATAATCAACCGATTGAACGCAGTGCTAAAGGATATTTTGCCCCTAGTTTTCCCCTACAAGTTGGCGAAAATAATTTCACTATTCGCTATCAAAACCAAACTATTAATCGTCAAATAATTCGTCGAGATACTCAAGCAGTTATTCCCCAAGACTTAGCTTTTGCTGATAACTCTCTCAGTCCTTCTGTCCAGAAGACGAGGTTAGTGGGGGAATGGATTTGTTTTAGTGCGATTGCCACTCCCCAAGCTCAGGTTTCTGTGCAGTTAGGAGATAAAATACTGCCTCTTTTACCCCAAACTCAAACCACAAAACTGCCTAGTAATGCCGCAGTTTTAACTAATCTTAATCAAGCGAATTCCGAGGATAAAACTGGTTACTATCGAGGTTGTCAACAGTTTCAACAAGAGGCTAACTTAGGAAAACCTATTTTTACAGCACAATTAAATAATCGATCGATTAGTCAACAAGGTCAAGGAGAAATTAATATTATTAGCGATCAAAATTTACCAGTGATTGAAATTATAGCTGCCCAAGGGGTAGCACGCACGGGACCGGGTAGTGATTATTCCCGTTTAACTCCTTTACCCCAAGGCACGAAAGCGAGAGTCACCGGGAAAGAAGGGGATTGGTTACGGTTAGATTATGGTGGTTGGATTTTAGAGCGAGAAACCCGTTTAATAGTTAATGAAGTCCTGGATAATGCTAATATTCGTGGTCTCTCTTCTCGCAGTATCAATCAAGCAACGGAAATTATTTTTCCCCTCTCCCATCCTGTACCCATCGCCGTGGCACAAGAAGATGATAAATTTATTTTGACCCTCTATAATACCATTGCCCAAACCGATACAATTTTTCTGGTGGATAATCCTTTAGTTAGACGTTTAGATTGGCGACAAATTAACCCGACTACGATAGAATACACTTTTAATCTTAACCAAAAACAACAGTGGGGTTATAGTCTTCGTTACCAGGGGACAAATTTAATCTTAACCCTGCGTCATCCCCCGGAAAAAAGTGATAATTTACAGGGCAAAGTTATTTTATTAGATCCCGGACACGGAGGTAAAGAAACCGGCGCTGTCGGTCCGACGGGTTACACAGAAAAAGAGATTAATTTGCTTATGTCTAAATTAATTAAACAGGAGTTAGAAAAATTGGGGGCAACAGTTTATTTAACCAGAGAAACTGACATCGACTTATCTTTACCGGCACGAGTAGAGATGATTAATAATCTGCAACCAACCCTAGCACTATCGGTTCACTATAATGCTTTACCCGATGATGGAGATGCCTTAAATAGCAAAGGAATTGGCATATTTTGGTATCATCCCCAGGCAGCGGATTTATCGGTTTTTCTCCACGATTATTTAACTAAAAATCTTAACCGTCCTTCCTATGGAGTATTTTGGAATAATTTAGCTTTAACTCGTCCCTATAGTAGTCCTTCTTTGTTATTAGAGTTAGGATTTATGAGTAATCCTCAAGAATTTGAGTGGATTACCGATACTCAAGCACAAAAACAACTAGCGCAGGTTTTAGCCGCCGGAATTAGCCAATGGTTTCAACAATCTGGGGTAATTGCTTCCAGTTAAAATTTAATGGCAAGCGGAGAGAGATAAGCTTAAATCTTTGTGAAAAATCAAGCCCTAGCTGGAAAGCCAGTGATAGGATTTTCTGGAGTCTTTATTGTAATCTGAGGAAATTAAATCAAGTCGATGCCAAAAATGTTACCAGTGAACAGCAATCGGACAAAATAACTGCTAGATTACAAGGTATAGCCGATCACTCCCTAGTAGATATTTAAACAGCGATCGCTCTGTGATAAAAATCTCTGGATTAGCCAACAACTAAAGATAGTTTACCTGAAAATTTCCCAACAATTCACACCCTTAATCCCCCCTTAATAAGGGGGGCAGGGGGGATAAAAACCACCTTAATAAGGGGGGCAGGGGGGATAAAAACCACCTTAATAAGGGGGGCAGGGGGGATAAAAACCACCCTCGTTATTCGTTATTATTCTTCATATACCCATGACTAACTCTTTATATATCAGCACGACGGCAACGGGAAGCGGTAAAGCGTTAGTAGCTTTAGGAATTATCGACTTAATTCTCCGCAAAACTAATAAAGTTGCTTTTTTCCAGCCAATTGTTCTCGACTGTTCCGAAGGTCATCGGGATGAAGACATTGACTTAATCCTCAATTATTTTAAATTAGAACAAACCTACGAAGAGGCCTTTGGTTTATGTTACGACGAAGTGAAGGATTTATTGGTACAACAAAAATTTGATGAAATTATCGAAAAAATTATCAAAAAGTTTAAAAACTTAGAAAATAAATATGATTTTATCCTCTGTGAAGGTTCCGATTATCTGCAAGAAAATTCCGCCTTTGAATTTGAACTAAATACAGAAATAGCCAAAAATCTCGGCCATCCCATCTTAATATTAGGTAATGCCTACCAGCGCAGTATCGAAGATGCCCTTAGTCCGATCCTGATTTCCTGCGACACCTACCAAGATAAAGGTTGTAAGGTGATTGGGATTATTATCAATCAAGCTGAAGAGGAAAAAATAGAGGAATTACGGAAAACCCTAACTAAAATTTTTCCCCCCCAAGAATATGCCCTAGGAGTGATTCCCCACAATGCTAAACTTAGCAGCCCGCGAGTAGCAGAAATAGCCCAACAATTACAGGCAAAAGTTCTCTACGGACAGCACAGATTAGATAGTTTAGCTAGTAACTTTCTGGTGGTGGCCATGCAGATGCAAAATGCCCTAGAGCGGCTAAAAGAAGATAGTTTAATTATCACCCCTTGGGATCGCGGCGATGTGATTATCGGGATGTTACAGGCCCACCAATCGGCCAATTATCCCCAATTAGCTGGTATAGTCTTAACAGCAGGTCATAACCTCAATCCTTCGATCGCCCGTTTAATTGACGGTTTGCCCGATCCCTTACCGATTCTCTCCGTCACCACCGATACCTATACCACGGCCGAACACATCCACGATGTGCGAACCACCCTGACCTCGACGGACTACGATAAAATTAACCTCAGTCTGCAGCTTTTTCACAGTAACATCAATCTCGATCGCCTAGAAGCGCAAATTCGCACTTTGCGGACCCAGGGGATTACCCCGAAGATGTTCACCTATAATCTCGTACAACAGGCCAAAGCGCAAAAACGTCACATTGTTTTGGCCGAAGGAACCGAACCGCGCATCCTCCAGGCAGCCACAGTTTTAATCGAACAGGATATCGTCGATTTAACCCTCTTGGGACAACCAGACGAGATCGAAATGGTGATTAAAAAACATGGTATCACTCTCGATCTCGATCGCCTGCAAATTATTAACCCCGTGGCTAGTCCCCATTTTGAAAGCTATGTGCAGACCCTCTACGAAGCGAGAAAAGCCAAGGGAATGAATCTCGATATGGCCCGGGATTATGCACAGGATGTCTCCTATTTTGGCACTTTAATGGTGTATCGAGGCGATGCTGATGGTATGGTATCGGGGGCAGTGCATACCACTCAACACACGATTAGGCCTGCACTCCAGATTATCAAAACTAAGCCCGATTGTGCGATCGTCTCCTCGGTCTTTTTTATGTGTCTAGAGGATCGAGTCTTAGTCTATGGGGATTGTGCGGTCAATCCCGACCCCAGTGCCGAGGAATTAGCCGAAATTGCTCTATCTTCTGCCGAAACCGCCCAAAAATTCGGAATTGAACCGCGAATCGCCCTGCTTTCCTATTCTTCGGGTCAATCGGGCCAGGGAGAAGACGTGGAAAAAGTACGACAAGCGACCAAAATCGCTAGGGAAAAACGCCCCGATTTGAAGCTAGAAGGACCGATTCAGTACGACGCGGCGGTAGATAGGGAAGTAGCCGCCCAAAAAATGCCGGGGTCAGAGGTGGCGGGCCAAGCAACGGTGTTTATTTTTCCTGACCTGAATACAGGGAATAATACTTATAAAGCCGTACAGCGGGAAACAAAAGCTTTAGCGATTGGTCCAATCCTACAGGGATTAAAAAAACCCGTCAATGATCTCAGTCGCGGTTGTACCGTTCCCGATATTATCAATACGGTGGTAATCACAGCAATTCAATCCCAATCTTTTTGAGTTATCAGTTAGAAAACGGGTTTCTCAAAAAAACCCTTTTTCTGGAATATGCTTATACCATTTCTCTAAATGAAAACTACACATCGAATTTAAGTCACCCTTTTTAAGGGGGATTTAGGGGGATTAAACTTCTGTAGTCAGACTTTGGAGAATTGGTATTATTTCCTCCCGACCGGGCCAGAGCGGGAATCAAAACTATCTCAATGGAGCGAGATGAATCGCGACCAGAATAAAACTAACGCGGTAGCGTTTCCACTTTCGGGGAGTTTTGGTTCTCGACGTATTTTTTTAGTTGTTCGACAGTAACGTCGCCACAACTAGCCACGAAATAAGCTCCCGTCCAAAAATAGGGTTTGTTGTCGAAATACTCGGCCGCCAAATACGGAAATTCTTGTCTAATTAAGCGACTACTAACTGTTTTAAGGTTAGCGATTAGTTTGGTCCATGATTGTAATTATAGCGTTTCCTGTTCGCAAGAGATACATTATCGATGGTGAAAAGCTTAATTAGCAAAGGTTAAACTGTGCCACACAGGTGTGAGAACCGCTATAGTTGATATCCTAGGCAGTAAGTGTTATAATTTAACTATACATCACGCTCACGAAAGACAGTGATAACGCTTACCTACCAGTACAAACTAAAGGTAAACAGACAACAGGAACAGGAGATAATCCACATTCTTGATGTTTGCAAAAGCGTTTATAATTACGCTCTTTCAGAACGGAAAGATTGGTTAAACTCTCGAAAGTGTCTTGCGGATCACTGTTCGCTAGTTTCCGAGTACATAATTCCTGCGGATGAACCCTATCCTAATTACTTCGTTCAAGCTAAAAATCTAACGGAAGCTAAAAAAGTTTACCCGATATTAAAGACGGTTAACGCTCAAGTTTTACAGCAAGTCTTAAAAACTTTAGATAAGGCGTTTAACCAGATGAAATCGAAAGGCTTCGGCTTTCCTAGATTTAAGAAAAAGATGCGGAGTTTTGTTTTTCCTGCGCTGTCAAAAAGCTTTCTAGGTGACGAATACTTAAATTTTCCACAATTGGGAAAAATTAGAATCAGGCAATCTAGAGAATACCCGTCTGGGTTCGAGCCTAAACAAGCTCGAATTATC
>VYKR01000131.1_pt1 | contig 14956 bp, 17 predicted proteins | sample 5109561 | NCBI WGS metagenome assembly VYKR01 (sample SAMN12291799, study PRJNA351875) | freshwater metagenome | isolation source: freshwater lake | place: USA: Michigan, Ford Lake | collected 2015-08-15
CGGGCGCGCTCACCGACGCGCTCCGCGCGCTGATCGGCTGGGACGGCCAGCGCCGCCTCGACGCGCTCGCCCCGCCCGACTTCATCAGCCCGGCGGGCTCGCGCCACCCGATCGACTGGCTGGCGGAGGGCGGCCCGCGCGTCGAGCTTCGCCCGCAGGCGCTGTTCGGCCTCGCCGTCCACCCGGTCGTCGGCGCCGATCGCGTGCCGTTGGTGCTCAGTTTGCTGTCGCCAAGTGGCCGTTCGATACAAACGACGCGCGATCTGCCCGGTTTTTGGTCAGGCAGTTGGTCCCCCATCGCGCGCGAGATGCGCGGGCGCTACCCCAAACATCCCTGGCCTGATGACCCCGCCGCCGCGCCCGCGACGCTGCGCACCAAAAAGGCGGATGCACGCGCGGGCGGACCGCGCTAAAGGGCCAGGCATGCCAGCCCGCGCGCTCATCTCCGTCCGTCCGCAGCTCGGCGCCGAACACGGCGCCGGCCGCGTCAAGCAATGGCAGCTGATCTTCGACCGCGAGCGCCCGCTCCGACCCGACCCGCTAACCGGCTGGGCAGGCGGCGGCATCGACGCCCGCGCCGATCAGGTCCGCCTCATCTTCAGCTCGCCCGAGGAAGCGGTCGCCTATTGCGAGCGGCACGGCCTGGACCACGAAGTCGTCCCCGAACCGCCCCGCCGCCTCCAGCTGCAAAGCTACGCCGACAACTTCAAGTAAGGCTACCCAGCAAGGCGCCTGCCAGCACCACGATCATCTTGGCGTCCACCGCCAGCCCTTCCCACCGCTTCGCCTCGACGAAGGCGGACAGTTCGGCGACGGCCACGCGGTGAACAGTGATCCCCTCGCCCTCCACGCCCCCGCCCTCGCCGACCCGGGTCAGCCCGGACGCCCGCACCAGCGTGAACGCCTCCGACGTCATCCCCGGCGAGGAATGGAACACGCCCAGCGCCTCCACCCGCTCGGCGCGGTAGCCGCACTCCTCCTCCAGCTCGCGCGCGGCGGCGACCTCGACCGCCTCCGGGTGGCCCTCGTCGCCGATCAGGCCGGCGGGCAGCTCGATGCAACGCCGCCCGACGGGCACCCGGTATTGCTCGACGAGCAGGATGTGGCCGTCGTCGACCGCGACGATCACCGCCGCCTTGATTCCACGCGCGCGGACGGCGTACTCCCACGTCCCCTCAATCTCGACCGCGAGGTACTTGCCCTCCCAGACCCGTTCGCTCACAGTTCCACCAGCCGATCGGCCAATTCGTTCGCGTCGCCCACGGTTTGGGGGAAATGCTCGGCCAGCACCGTCCCGATCCGCTCCACCGCCGCCGTCATGCCCTCGCCCGGTCGGCCATCCCGCGTCGCCGAAAGCAGCTCGGCCATCGCCTCACCCCAGACCTCTGGTGCCACGCGTGAATGGATCGCCTTGTCGGCGACGATCTCCGCCCGGTGCTCGGCCATCGACAAGTACAGCAGCACGCCCGTCCTCGCCTTAGTTCGCCGCTCGGCGGCCACGCGGAACAGCTCGGTCGCGCGCCGGCGCACCCGCCGCGACGCCGTGCTCCCCGGCGTCAGCGCGAGCCGAAGCGGCTGATAGGCTAGCAGCAGTCGCGCCAGCAGGAAGGTTGCGGTCGCCAGGATCAGCGCCACCGCGAGCAGCCCACCCGTCGGCGTCCGCTCCGCCCAGGGATCGACCAACGCCCAACCCCACTCGGCGACCGACGGGAACGCCGCCAACAGCGCGAGCGCGCCTAGCATCGCCAGCACCGCCCAGTGCAGCGCCACGTCGTGATAGCTGTCCGACCGGGACGCGACCACCGTCACGATCTCCCCGTCGGTCCGCACCTCGGCGGCCGCGACCGCCGCGCTCACCGCGACGTGATCGGCTTCGCTCAACCGCATCACCAGCTCCCCGAAGCGCCGCCGCCGGAGAACGAGCCCCCGCCGCCGCCCGAGAAGCCGCTGTCCGTCCAGCCGCCGGTCCAGCCACCGCCCGACGACCCGCCGCTGCTCCATCCGCCGCCCCGTGACCGGCCGAGCTCGTTGGCGACCGACCAGAGCACGATGGGCAGCGTCGGATCGCCTCCGCCGCGATAGCGCCGCCCGCCGTATCGACCGCGTCGTCCCCGCAGCAGCGGCAGCACGACGAACAGGAAGATTAGCCCCCAAAAGATCAGCGAGCCGGGCACGCCGTTCCCGCCATTACCGGTGCCGGTGCGGCGACGATTGGCTCGATCGAACGTCTCGGCCGCGGCGTCAGTGCGCGCTTGAGCCTCTTCAGGCGCGGCGCGTAGCTGGCGAGCCAGCGCGTCCGCGCCCGCCATCACGCCGCCCGGCAGGTCACCGGCCTTGAAGCGCGGGACGATCTCGTCGTTGATGATCGTGCCGGACAGGGCGTCGGTCACGATCGGCTCCAACCCGGTGCCGACCTCGATCGCCACCTTGCGCTCAGCGGGAGCGACGAGGAGGATCGCGCCGCTGTTGACGTCGCGCAGGCCAACGCCCCAGTTACGCCCCAGTCGGTAGCCGTAATCGCGGACGTCGTACTCTTGCAGGTCAGTCACGGTCGCGACGACCAACTGCCGCTTGGTCTCGCGCTGGAGCGCCTCAAGCTTCGCCGAGAGTTCAGCCTCGACCGGGGCCGGCAATATGTTCGCCGCGTCCACCACTCGGCCGGTGAACGGGGGAAAACTCTGGGCCTGCGCCGCTCCCGCCAACACGACGAGGGCCGGCAGGATAAGGACGCGCCAGCCCGTCACTCGAATTTGCCGGAACCGATCTGCGGTGCGCGCTCCGCACCCGGCGTTACGGCCTGGAACGACGTGAGCGGCTTGGCACCGTGGATCACGCGCGCGCCGATCGCGTCGGGGAAGGTACGGATGCGTGTGTTGTACTCGCGAACCGCCTCGTTGTAATCGCGCACCGCGATGTTGATGCGGTTCTCCGTGCTTTCCAGTTGCTGGAGCAGGGTCGCGAAATTGGCTTGGCTCCGCAGCTCGGGATAGGCCTCCTGGACCGGGCGGAACGCGACCGAAAGCGCGGTCTGTGCGGCGGCGAACTGCTGGACGCGGGCAGGGTCGGTCAGCTGGTCGGGCGTGACCTGCACTTGGCTAGCACGCGCGCGCGCCTGTGTGACTCCCGTCAACGTCTCGTTCTCCGCCCGCGCTGCCGCGGTGACCGTCGAGACGAGGTTGCCGATCAGGTCGGCGCGGCGTTGATACGCGGCCTGCACATCGGCCCAGCGTGCCTTTGCGTTTTCCTCCGCGGTCGGGACGCTGTTCAGCCCGCACCCGGCAAGCAGGACGGAAGCGGCAACGGTAGGGGCGAGAGCACGAAACATGCGGTCCTCCGAACGTGATGGGGCGATATAGGTTGCCCGAAAGGCTCGGTGAAAGGACAATCGCCATCCGACCGATCTCAGGGGTAGAGGTAACCGATCGATGTTCAAGGAATTCCGGACGTTCGTTGCACGCGGCAACGTGCTCGACCTGGCGGTGGCGGTGATAGTCGGCGCGGCGTTCGGGCGGATCGTGACCTCGCTGACGGAGGATGTGATCATGCCGTTGATCGGGCGGGTGCTGGGCGGGCTGGACTTCTCCTCCTACTTCGTCGTCCTCGGCCCCGTACCGCAGGAGCTTGTCGGATCGAGCGACTATCTCGCGCTGAAGAAAGCGGGGGTGCCGCTGCTCGGCTACGGCGCGTTCCTGACGCACGCGGTCAACTTCGTGATCGTCGCTTTCATCATCTTCCTGCTGGTGCGCGGCGTGAACCGGATGGCGGGAGCGTTCGAATCCGAAAAGGCCAAGGCGGCCGATCCAGCCACCGCCGAGCCGACCGACGTGGCGCTGCTGCGCGAGATCAGGGACGAATTGCGGGCGCGGCCTTCCGCCTAGCTCTGGCCTTCGGCTTCAACCTGTCGCGACGCGCCCAAGCGAGCGCCGCGCCCGCTGCGACCAGCACCGCGCCGCTGACGTTCGTTCCCCGGCCCAACCGCGCCAGGCCGAATGCGGTAAGCAGCGTCGGGACGATCCCGGCCTTGCGTCCTGTGACGCGACTAGCCGTGCGCAGCGCAAAGGCGGTCGACGCTACTCCCGAGCCGGACGTCGCCCGGCCCGGCCGCCTGCTGTCACCTGCCTCGGTATCCGCCGCGACCGCGCCGCGCGTACCCATCGGGCGATCCGCGCCGGTCGTTGTGTCCTTCGCCGTCTGACGCTCCAGCTCCGAGTTAAGCTCGGCGCCAAACAAATAGACATAGGCGGACAGCCACAGCCAGGTCAGCAGCACGATCACCGACCCCAGCGCGCCATAAGTCGCGCCGTAGCTGCCGAAATTGGCGACGTAGAAGCCGAACAGCGCGGTGCCGGCCAACCACAACACAGTCGCGATCGCCGATCCTGGAGTCAGCCACGCCCACTTGGCGTTCGCCCGGTTTGGGCCGTAGCGGTAAAGCGCCGCCCCCGCCGACACGGCGAGCGCCGCGATGACGGCATAGCTCGCCAGGCGGATCAGCAGCAGCACGAACCCCGGCGCACCCGGCATGAGGCTGCCCAGGAACGCAAGCACGCCCGTCGCGGCGATCGCACCGAAGATCAGCAGCACCGCGCCCAGCACGACCGCGAAATACAGAAGGTAGAGCTTCACGATGCCGCGCGTCTCCTTCTCCTCATAGGCGATGTTGAGTGCCGTCACGATCGCCGAGGCCGCCTTGGTGCCGCCATAGAGCGCCAGCACCAAGGCGATCACGAGGCCGAAACCCTTCTTGTCGCCCTCCGTCCGGACCACGGTGAGTAGCTGGTCGGTGATCAGCCGGGCGGCGTCCTGCGGCAGCGACCCGAACAGCCCCTCGATGTTGCGGACCACCGTTTGCTGATCGGCGAACAGGCCGTAGCTGAGAACGACCGCAGCCAGCACGGGCACGATCGATGCGAAGGCATAAAAGGCAGTGCCCGCCGCGATCAGTCCGACATTGTCGTCGTTCATCTCGGTCCGGGTGCGCTTCAAGGCCGCCCACCAGCCGCCGGCGGGTATCTTCCACGGCGAGGGGGCGTCGGTGCTTCGGGGATCGGTCATGCTGTCAACTTCTCGGTCGAGAACTCATTTGCGAGGGTGGCCGCGGCGTCGACCGCCGCGCGTAGCGACCCGACATACAGGTCGGCCCCAAGCGTCTGCTGAATCTGGCCGTCGGTCAGCGCGGCCTCGCCCTCCGGCCAGAGGCCGACCATGATCCGCGCCGTTCCGGCCGCGCGGCGCATACGGCGGACGAGATAGCGCAGGTGGCTCGGGGTGCCGCCGAGCTCAAGATAGGACAGGCACACCAGCCGCGCGCCGGTGAAGTCGAGGGCGGCGATGCGGTCGCGCCCGACCTCGGCATGGGTGATCCGGCGTACCCCGAAGCCGCAGTGACGGAGCAGTTGCTCGACCATCGCGGTGACTGCGTCGTCGAGCACGCCGCGTCCCGCGACACAGGTCACCGCGCCCGGCGCGCTCCACTCGGGCGGCAGCTCGGGACCGTCAACCGCATATTCGTCGAGGTCGTGGATCACGGCCAGCATCGAGTCGACGATCCGCGTCGCGCGCTCACGGTCCACCACGCCGCGGCGGGCATCGAAAGCGGCGAGCTTCAGACCCGCGAGCGCGACCTCGTCATAATAGTCGACCAGGTTCCGTTCGACGAGCAACTGTTCCGCCTGATCGAGCGCTTCCTCAGGGTCATGGGCGAGCATGCGCTGGTAGAAGCTTTCGACTGGTGTCAGCGCCGGGCGATCGCCGAGCAGGACCTCCATGAACTCGAGCGAGGGGACGTGTCGGCCGAGCACGACCAGGCAGAGCGTCAGCGGCATGGAGAGGACAAGTCCGACCGGTCCCCAAATCCATGTCCAGAACACCGCCGCCAGGATAACCGACAGCGGCGACAGACCGGTGGAATGACCATAAAGCAGCGGTTCGATCACGTAGCCGACCAGCGGCTCAACCACCACGAACAGTGCGACGACGAGGAGCGGCATGGTCCAGCCGGGGTCGACGCCGGCCGCGACGATCAACGGCAGCACCGCGCCGAGCACCGCGCCGACATAGGGCACGAAGCGTAGCACCCCCGCCAGAATGCCCCACACGGCTGGCACGGGCAGGCCGATCAGCCACAGCCCGATCCCGACCACGAGCCCGAAAGCGGTGTTCACCGCGAGTTGGGACAGGAAATATCGGCTCAACCGCTCGGCGGCGTCGTCCATCGCGGTGGTGGTGCGGTGGAGGTCGGACGAACCGAACAGCCGGATCATGCGATCGCGCAGATCATCCTTTTGCAGCAGGATGAAGATCGCGACGACGAGCACGATCACGAACGTCTCGAATGGTGCCAGCACGGGCGACAGAACGTCGCCCGCGATCTTGAGCGGGTTGGGCTCGTCGCCGACGACGCGCACGGGGATCGGCTCGCGCGCCTGGGACGCGATCGCATCGCTGACCGGGGTCGGCGTAGCCGCGGCCGCGGCACGGGGGTTCTCCCGCCGGGTAAAAACGGCGGCGCGCTCCAAGGCCCAGCTGCGCGCGCCCGCGATCTTGCCCTCGATGGTCCGTGCATAGGCGGGCGCGTCGTCGGCGAGGCTGGCCGCCTGCGTGCCGACCACCGTGCCGATCCCCCCGAGCATCCCCAGCGCGAACAGCACCGACACCAGCACGGCCGGCCCGCGGGGCACCCGCCCGCGCCGCAGCAGCGCCACCACCGGAGACAGAACGAAGGACAGGAGAATGGCGAGCGTGACCGGGATCAGCACTTCGCGGGCGAAATAGAGGCCGGCGATCACGACCACGCCGACCGCGAGGCTCAGCAATCCCGTCAGCCCCGGCACGTTGGCGGGAGGGATCTCCGTCACGCCGTAGGCGGTCGGTTTTTCCGACCGGACGGACACATGGTCTGCGATCAACGGAGCACCCCTGTTTACCCCGGCCGCTATGGCCATCGATTGCAGGGTAACGCGGGGACCGCGGTTTCGTGCCAAGCGAGGTCGGACGATGACGGTTCACACATATCACGCCCGTTCGGCAATTCCGTGTCGCGCGACGGTCAGATTATTGCGCGCCTTCCCACGCGGGTCGCTACCCGGGATCGAGGCGTCGGATCAACGCTGAGAAAGAGCGATGATGATGTTTACGGAGAACCGTCACTGTAGGACAGCCACCCCGAAAGTCGGGCCCGTTCAGGCCGCCGAACGACGGCGTTCACGTCCGGCCGCGTCCCGACGCTCGCCAGTGCCAACAAGCGAGATGAGATCGGCCGGCGTGATCGGGCGATCGGCGACGGCCGCCCAAAAGCCGGTGCTGGTCTGTCCGTGGCGAGCCGTGAACACCATTCCGAACAGCGCCCGGGTCCGCGGGGCCGGTACAGTGAAGGCGCCGCGCGGTTGGGCCGCATCCTCCACCACGAGTTCGCCGAGCACATAGCGGCGCTCGTCCATCCGGAGGAGATCGAAACACGCGTTCAAGGCGACCCGGTTGCCCTCTCCGGGATCGTGCTCGACCAGTTGACCATCGCCGTCATGCGTCCAGACCGTCGCGCCCGAAAGCAATGTCCGGTCGAGGCTGGGTAGTTGGCCGAGAGCGACGACCAGCACCACCCGCTCGAAATAATGCGAGGTGGCCTCCAGACGACCCGGAAGGTCATCTAGATCGTCGGACGAGTCGACGATCACAACGCCGATCAGTTCGTCGTCCAGAATGGCGAGGTCGGCTACGAAACCGGTGGCGCCGAGCCGGAGATCGATCGCGACGGCCGGGCCGGCTTCGCCCGCCGCGGCGCGGACCTGTTCCAGTACGGCCGCCCTGATCCGATCCTTGCTCACGTCGTCACATTCCCTGGTTCGCGGCGCGATCGCGCGTCTGTCCTGATCGTTCAGATAGGACAGGCCAGGTAGTGGTTTGGACAATGCACGCGGTTGACGCCGCGTTAAGGCAAGAGGAACGTGCCCTCGATCACGGTCACGCATTGCCCGCCCAGCACGGCGCGGTCGCCATCGGCCCGGCAAGTCAGGCGTCCGCCACGGGCGCTCGCCTGATGGGCGGTGAAACGATCGCGGCCCAGTCGCTCGGTCCAATAAGGCGTAAGCACGCTATGGGCGGAGCCGGTCACGGGATCCTCGTCGATCCCCGCCCCGCAGGCGAAGACACGGGACACGATATCGGTGTCCGAACCCGGGGCGGTGACGATGGTGAGCACGTCGCCCTCACGCGCCAAGGCGGCGAAGTCGGGACGGAGCGCGCGGACGGTAGCTTCGTCCTCGACGACGATCAGACCATATTCGCTCGGATGCCAGCGAGTCTCCACGGCCCCGTCCAGGCCGAGCGCGGTGACGATGGCAGGAAGCGGCTTGGGACTGGCCGGATAGGCCGGCAGCGCCATGGCATAGCCCAAGCCGTCTCGCGCGACCTCCAACACGCCTGCGCGGCGCGTGGCGAACGTCACCCGCTCGCGCGTGGGTTCGGACTGAAGGACGACATGGCCGCTCGCCAATGTTGCGTGGCCGCACAACGCGACCTCGACCATGGGCGTGAACCAGCGGAGCTCAAAATCAGCCTCGTCCCCCTCGGCCGGGATGATGAAGGCCGTTTCCGACAGGTTGTTCTCCCCGGCGATCGCCTGGAGCGTCGCATCGGGAAGCCAGGCGGCGAGCGGCATGACGGCAGCGGGATTGCCGGCGAATGCCTCGCTCGCGAACGCGTCGACCTGCGTGAAGGGGATCCTCATACGCGCTTTCCGAACCAGTGCGGGGTGACGTCGGCCTCGACCAGCGGATTGTCGGTGTCGACATGGCCCTCGGGATCGAGGTGGATCAATACCTCCACCTTGGGGAAGGCGCGCTTCAAATTCGCTTCCACGCCCTCGACCAGCTCGTGCGCGGCGGCGACCGAGATGCGCGGGTCGACCTCCATATGGAACTGAGCGAAGTCGTGCGTGCCCGAGCGGCGCGTGCGGAAATCGTGGATGCCGCGCAGGCCCGGCTGGCGCGCGGCGATGTCGAGAAAGGCGGCGCGCTGCTGGTCGGGCCACTCCTTGTCCATCAGCTGGTCGATCGCGTTCGACGAAGCCTTGAACGCCCCCCAGGCGAGCCACAGCGCGATGGCGATCCCGAAGGCGGGGTCCGCGCCCGCCAGCCCCGCGAACTGTTCCAGCACGAGCGCGGCGATGACGGCGCAGTTGAGCAGCACGTCCGACTGGTAATGGACGTTGTCGGCGTAGATCGCGACCGACCCGGTCCGCCGGACGATCGAGCGTTGGTAGGCGAGCAGCCCGAACGTCACCGCGATCGCGACCAGCGAGACGAGGATGCCAAAGCCCGCATCCTCATTACGGACGGGCGCGTTGAACCGCTCGACCGCGCGCCAGGCGATGCCAGCGGCGGACAGGCTGATCAGCGCGACCTGGAACAACGCGGCCAGCGCTTCCGCCTTGCCGTGGCCGAAGCGGTGATCGTCGTCGGCGGGCGTCGCGGCGAGCCGTACGCCGTAGAGCGTGACCAAGGAGGCGAGCAGATCGAGCCCGGTATCGGCGAGCGATCCCAGCATCGCCACCGAGCCGGTATGCCAGGCGGCGAAACCCTTCAGCAGCAACAGGAAGCTCGCCACCGCGACGCTGGCGAGCGCCGCGCGGGTGGCGAGCGGGATGACGCGGCGGCGTTCGTCGGAGGTCATGGGAACAGCAATCCTTCGCGCCACCCGCCCTGCCCGTCCGGCGTGAACAGCCGCCGTTCGTGGAGGCGGTGCTCGCGGTCGCGCCAGAACTCGATGCGTTCGGGCGCGACGCGGTAGCCGCCCCAATGCGGCGGGCGCGGCACATCGCCGCCATCGAACCGGCGGGCGGCCTCGTCGAACCGCGCCTCGAACGTCTCGCGATGGTCGAGGTCGCGCGACTGGTCCGACGCCCAGGCGCCGAGCCGGGAATCGCGGCCGCGCGTGGCGAAATAGGCGTCCGACTCCGCGTCGGACACGCGGGTCACCGCGCCCTCGACGCGCACCTGTCGGCGCAGCGTCTTCCAGTGAAACAGCAACGCTGCACGGCCCTGCCCGTCGAGCTCGCGACCCTTGCGGCTTTCCCGGTTGGTGTAGATCACGAAGCCGCGCTCGTCATGGCCCTTCAGCAGCACCATGCGCACCGAGGGCCGGCCGGCTTCGTCCGCGGTGGCGAGCGCCACCGCCTCCGGGTCGTTCGGCTCGGATTGCCGTGCTTCGGCGAGCCAGGCATCGAACAGGGCGTGCGGGTCCTCGGTCACGCGAGCGTCATAGCCGAACGGGAGAGCGGAATTAAGCCCTCTCGCACGCCGCCAGTAACTCCCGTCACCCCAGCGTAGGCTGGGGTCTCGTCGTGAAGGGGGCGCGTCCCCAGCGCGAGATCCCAGCCTACGCTGGGGTGACGATTTCAGGCCGCGTAGCGTCAGTCCTGCTTCGTGACGGCGTTGGCGTTGCCCACATCGGCATCGTCGTCGGTCCCACCCTGACCGCTGCCGTGATAGGCGACCTTGGTCTGTCCGCCATGGCCCATGAAGCCGCCACCTTCGGGCTCCTTGCCCGTCTGAGGATTGGGATAACCGCCGCCGCCGCTCTCGCCCGCCGCGTCCCTGCCGCTGGGGGCGCTACTCACGCCGTCGGGCGCGCCCTTCTTGCCATCGGAGGGCATCGCCTGGTTGGGTTGCTTGTCGCTCATGGTAACTCCTCTTCGGGCGGTGTAACGCACGAGGTGGCGCGGGCGTTCAACCGGCTTGGCGCTTGGGCGCACCCCACCTACATAGGCGGGTAACACACCTATTCGGGGGAATGATGGCCGATCCATATGCGACGCTGGGCGTGGCGCGCGGCGCCGACGAGGCGGAGATCAAGAAGGCGTACCGCAAGCTCGCCAAGGAGCTGCACCCCGACCGCAACAAGAATAATCCCAAGGCGTCCGAGCGGTTCAGCCAGGTGACGTCCGCCTATGACCTGCTGACCGACAAGGACAAGCGGGCGCGGTTCGATCGCGGCGAGATCGACGGCGACGGCAACCCGACGGCCCCCTTCGGCTTCGGTGGCGGGACCGGCGCGCGCGGCGCGGGCGGCGGTGGGTTCCGCAGCCAGGGCTTCGAGTTCGGCGGCGACGGGGCCGAGATGGGCGACATCTTCGAAGGGCTGTTCGGCGGCGGACGGCAGGCGGGTGGCGGCGGCTTCGCCAGCGGGTTCGGCGGCGGTCGGCGTGCCGCGACAAAGGGCGCGAACGTCGCTTACAAATTGCAGGTGCCGTTCACCGACGCCGCGACGCTGGCGACGCAGCGAGTGACGCTGGCCGACGGTCGCTCGCTCGACCTGAAGCTGCCCGCCGGGGTCGAGACGGGCACGCAGATGCGCCTCGCCGGGCGCGGCGACGAAGGTCCCGGCGGCGCCGGCGACGCGATCGTCACCATCGAGGTCCAGCCGCATCGCTTCTTCGTGCGCGACGGCGACGATGTGCGCGTCGACCTGCCCGTGACGCTCGCCGAGGCGGTGCTGGGCGGGCAGGTGCGTGCGCCCACCGTCGACAAGCCGGTGATGCTGACCGTGCCCAAGGGCACGACCTCGGGCCGCGTGCTCCGCTTGAAGGGAAAGGGATTTCACAAAAAGGGCGGCGGGCGGGGCGATCAATTGGTGACGCTGATGGTCGACGTGCCGGCGAACGACGCCGAGCTTGAAGGTTTCGTCGCGAACTGGCCGGGCGCCACGACCGGGAACCCGCGCGCCGCAATGGGCGTCTGAACCGGTTCATGGACGACCGGAACACGCAACTCACGACCGAGGCTGGAACCGTTGCCGAGGCGGTCGCCCCGCTCACGCCCGAGGCGCGGGCCCATGCACGGCGACGCGGGCGCGCCCGGGAGCTCGTCTCGCGGGAGCTGGGCCGCATGCGCCCGAGCGAGCGGATCGTGGCGGTGCTCAAGCGCGGGCTGCTCGGTGTTTGGAATGTCGGGTTCATCCATGCGGGCAACCTCGCCTATCTGGCGCTGACGGCGTTGTTTCCCTTCTTCATCGTCGCCGCGGCGGTGCTCGCGGTGCTCGGCCAGGATGACGAGACGCTGCGTACGGTCGCATCGTTCCTCCAGACTTTACCGGCGGACACGGCCGAACTGCTGCGCAAGCCGCTGACCGACGTGCTCGCCGCGCGCACGGGATCGCTGTTGTGGCTGGGCGCGCTGGTCGGGTTGTGGACGGTGGGAAGCTTCGTGGAGACGATCCGCGACATCTTCCGCCAGGCGTATGGCTATGTCTCGACGACACCGTTCTGGAAAACGCGGCTGAGCTCGTCGCTGGTGATCGTGGCGTCGGTCGTGCTCGCGCTCGTGTCCTTCCTGCTGCAAGGATTCCTGACGGCGGCGGAGGACATCGTGTACCGCTTCTTTCCGGTGGCGGAGGATGTCGCAGGCTGGATCGGGCTGTCGCGGCTGGTGCCGGCGCTGGTGATGTTCGGGGCGCTGTGGGCGCTTTTCTATTCGGTGACGCCGAGCAAGTACCGCAACTGCCCCGTCTGGCCGGGCGCCGCCTTTACCGCGGCCTGGTGGGTCGGGATGACCGCGGGGCTGCCGCTCGCGCTGGCGCAACTGGGCGGATACGACCTGACCTATGGCAGTCTGGCCGGAGTCGTGGTCCTGCTGACCTTCTTCTACCTGATCGGGCTCGGTATCGTGTTCGGGGCGCATCTGAACGCGGCGCTGGCGGAACCGCCCGAACCGGCGCTAGGGAACGGTTCGGCGGGAGAAGCGGAACCCGTGGCGGCGTAAAGGAGCTTGGCTTGGTGACGGGATTGATGGCGGGCAAGCGCGGGTTGATCATGGGCCTCGCCAATGATCGGTCGCTGGCTTGGGGCATCGCCAAGAAGCTGAGCGAGTCTGGCGCGGAGCTTGCCTTTTCCTATCAGGGTGAGGCGCTGGAGAAGCGGGTGCGCCCGCTGGCGGAGAGCCTCGGCACAGCGCGGCTGATCGATTGCGATGTGTCGGACATGGCGGTGCTGGACCGGGCGTTCGATAAGCTCGCGCAGGACTGGCCGACGCTCGATTTCGTGGTCCACGCGATCGGTTTTTCCGACAAGAACGAGCTGCGCGGCAAGTTCGTGGACACCAGTCTCGAAAACTTCCTGCTGACGATGAACATATCGGCCTATAGCTTCGTCGCGGTCGCGAAACGCGCGCGGGCGATGATGCCGGACGGTGGCTCGCTGCTGACGCTGACCTATTACGGCGCGGAGAAGGTCGTGCCGCATTACAACGTCATGGGCGTCGCCAAGGCGGCGCTGGAGGCGAGCGTCAAATATCTGGCGATGGATCTGGGGCCGGAGCGCATCCGCGTGAACGCTATCTCGGCGGGTCCGATCAAGACGCTGGCGGCGAGCGGGATCGGGGATTTCCGCTACATCCTGAAATGGAACGAGCTGAACTCGCCCATGCGCCGCAACGTCACGATCGAGGATGTCGGCGGCGCGGCGCTGTACCTCCTGTCCGACCTGGCGAGCGGGGTGACGGGCGAGATCCACCACGTCGACGCCGGCTATAACGTCATCGGCATGAAGGCGGAGGACGCGCCGGACATCGCGTTGGCGTGAGCGGGGCACTGGCGTGAGCTGGAACAGCTTCGGCCGCGTCCTGCGCTTCACGACCTGGGGCGAGAGCCATGGTCCGGCGATCGGGGCGGTGGTGGACGGGTGTCCGCCGGGGATCGCCCTGTCGGAAGCCGATATCCAGCCCTGGCTCGACAAGAGGCGGCCGGGATCGTCGCGCTTCACGACGCAGCGGCGCGAGCCGGATGAGGTGCGTATCCTGTCGGGGGTGTTCGAGGGACGGACGACGGGAACGCCGATCAGCCTCCTGATCGACAATGTCGACCAGCGATCAAAGGACTATTCGGAGGTGGCGCGGGCTTATCGACCGGGGCACGCCGACTGGGCTTATGACGCGAAATACGGGTTCCGCGATCACCGGGGCGGCGGGCGGTCGTCGGCGCGCGAGACGGCGGCGCGGGTCGCGGCCGGGGCTGTGGCGCGGCTGGTGATTCCGCAAGTGCGGGTGCGCGCCTGGGTGGAGGCGATCGGGGGTGACGCGGTCGACCCGTCGGCGTTCGACGACGCGGAGATCGACCGCAACCCGTTCTTCTGCCCCGACGCAGGTGCGGCGGCGCGGTGGGAGGGGCTGGTCGACGCGGCGCGCAAGCGGGGCTCCTCGCTGGGGGCGGTGGTGGTGTGCGAGGCGACGGGGGTGCCCGCCGGCTGGGGCGCGCCGATCTACGCCAAGCTCGACGCCGAGCTGGCGGCGGCGTGCATGGGGGTGAACGCGGTCAAGGGCGTGGAGATCGGCGACGGCTTCGCGGCGGCGGCGGCGACGGGCGAGGCGAACGCCGATCCGATGAGGGCGGGCGAGGACGGCCCCGCGTTCCTGGCCAATCATGCGGGTGGGATCGCGGGTGGGATCGCGACGGGACAGCCGATCCGGTTGCGGGTCGCGTTCAAGCCGACCAGCTCGATCCTGACCCCGGTCGACACGATCACCCGCGAGGGGGAGGACACGGCGATCGCCACCAAGGGCCGCCACGACCCGTGCGTCGGCATAAGGGGGGCGCCGGTGATCGAGGCGATGGTCGCGCTGGTGCTCGCGGATCAGGCTTTGTTGCACCGGGCACAATGTGGCGGGAATGCGACGGGCTGACGGAACGGGCCTAGGTGCAAGTCGTTGATCGAACACGCACTTTCATCCGGAGCGACTATCATGAAACTCATCTTGACCTTCGCGGCCTCCACCCTGCTGGCGAGCGCCGCCATCGCCCAGACCGGGGGTACCGGCGGCGGCACCGGCGCGGGCACCGCCAGCGGATCGGTCGGCACCACGGCCGGCATGCAGACGGGCACGGGCGCGTCGAGCACGGCGCCCGGCCAGACCACGACCACCACGCGCGGCAGCACCACGCGTAGCCGTGGCCGCACGCGCGGCCGGAC
>VYKR01000132.1_pt1 | contig 14950 bp, 12 predicted proteins | sample 5109561 | NCBI WGS metagenome assembly VYKR01 (sample SAMN12291799, study PRJNA351875) | freshwater metagenome | isolation source: freshwater lake | place: USA: Michigan, Ford Lake | collected 2015-08-15
GAAAAATTAGCTAAATTAACAGGATGTACTCTCAGACAATTTGAAGAGAGATAGGCTTTTAGTGGCTTGGGAACAAGCTTTATCAATTTATTCATAATAAATTTGGCAGAGGATTAAAGATTAGTTATTGTGACTAACTCTTTTGGTTAGAACAAGATAAACTTGAGAATCTTCGGTCAAATTTATTGACTCAAAATCAGCTGTACTTAATTTAAATGAATCAACCCTACCTTAGCCCCCCTTGATAAGGGGGAATCTGACAATTTTTAAAACCTACCTACTTAGGCATATTTTAACATATTAGCCATTCATTTCTTACTCAAGCTTGAACATTGAAATAATCGTAATTTTTGCTCATTTTTTGGGGGGAGAGTTGGCAACTCTCCCGACTTTGGTGGACTAGGGACTTTTTAAGGTAAAGGGACAAACTGCTCACCGGAGGGAGTCGATCGCACTTGAATTAAGACCGGTTGACCAATGCGATCGCCAGTATTAGGATCAAAGCTAATTTTTCCGGTGGCCCCTGTTTGATGAAAATTGCCGGAGCGCAGCCTGGATTGTAGGCCCTGACGTTGAGTATTTTCCCTTAAACCGGCAATAATCACCCGTGTAGCGTCAAAACTGGTAGCTGTGCGCCAACTAACTGGACCGCGCCACTGTTCCTGCATAAGATTGGCAAAAGTCTGGTTAACCGAGGGGTGCCAGGGTGCGACAAGGGTTAAACCCTGGGCGTTTTTGCCGCCATCTTCGAGGGTGCGAATATTGTAGAGGGTGGGACTACTAAACAGAGGCAAACGCTGACGATTGGAGCGAATAACCTCAAAAACGGGATCGAGACGATCAACATGAGCGACGACAAATAGGCCGTTAGCACCCCCAGAAATCGCCTGATTAAGGGCTTGATCGGCCTTAAAATTGGGGACACTCAGATCACAGACAATCGGCACAATTTGACCGCCTTTTTTCGCCACATTAGCCATCAACTCATCTTTAAAGGAAATATTATCGGGAGCTTGAGAATCGTAGCAAAAAGCAATTTTCTGGACTTTAGCAGTATTTACTATGTAATTTGCTAATTTTTCCGTAATTTTGCCGTTAGAAGTCACCAGACGAAAGATATAATTTCCCGCACCGGAGAGATTATTAGCCAGGGAGGTGGGAGAAATCATCACCAAACCGCCTTTTTCGTAGATAGGAGCGGCGGCTAAACTGGCATCGGAGGCATTATGACCGATAACAGCGATAATATCGGGATTTTTGACTAATTCCCTGGCTACCTCTTTCGATATCTGCGGCTGATTATCGTCATTAACCACGATAACCATCAGTTTTCTGCCGTTGATCCCCCCCTGTTGATTGATCTGGGTTTGTGCGCTGGCGACTCCTCGCAATATTTCCTGAGCGACGTTGGGATTAGTTGCAGGCACAACAACGGCGATTTTAAAGGGATTTGAGCCAGTTTGCAGGTTGCTGAGATAAATTACGCTTTCGGGATCGTTGGGACGTTGAGCGAGGGATTTTTGCAGGAGTCCCTCTGCTTCTTGGTGATTACCTTGGACAATAGCAGCGATCGCTGATTCTTTGGTGGTGTTAGAATTAGTTTTGATCAGCAGATGATTGCCGTAACTGATGCGGGGATTATCATCGACTTTTGGGGCAAATATTGCCGAGATTTGGGGAAAAAGAAACCAACCGATCAACCCCAGTAAAATATATGAAATTGGCGGTAAGCTCGCTTTTTTGCCAGTCTTTGTCATTGCTTTACTCCTTAACTTTGCTAATTGAATTCGGCTAAACGGCGGTTAATTTCGTCATCAAGGCTTAAGAAATCGATTTCTTGAGCTAATTTCTCGCTATAGTTCTCGCTTAATTCACTATAGGCGTTTTCTTTTCGATAACGGTCGTTAATCGCTTCATTGGCATCCTCAAAGCGATCGCGGGAGGTATTGAGGTTGAGACTACTGTCAAATTCGTTTATTTTACCTAAAGCCTCATTCATGGAACTAATCGCTTTTAAGTTGCTCATTTCTAACTTATAATGCTCGATTTTTTCCTGCTCTTTACGAAGTTTTTCCTTAGCAGCAATGACCACTTTTTCCGCATTATCGACCCGATCTTTCATGGCGGGTAGAATTTTTTCTAGGGAGATAACCTTAGCCATAGCAAGTCTTGCCGCTTCTTGAAGGCCTTTTTTTTGAGCGGTGACAGCCTGCTGCAAGTAGTTTGTGTGTTCCTGTTTTTTTGCCTCGTATTGTGCTTGAGCCGATTGCTGGGCCGCTACTACTTTCGCCACCGATTCTGTTAATTCCGCTAGGGATTTTTGCATCGATTCTAGGGATTCTCTGGCCGATTCTACGGCAATTTTGCCGCCGGATTCGATGGGAATACCCCACAACCAATTCCAGATGGCAACGAGAGAATTTCCTGCCTTATCACCGATCAGCCAAAAAATCAAGGCCTTTGGGGTTAATTTTTTGAACAATTTCATGCCGTTTGTCTCCTAGAGGTGTTACCTGTTAATTAGGAGTGATGGCCAACTTTGATGCAGTGGATAAGGTTAAGTTTTGTAAAAAGTCTTGACAAGGATAGGAAGGTTTAGAGTGAACCGGCAGATTTAATGGGAGCGAGGGGGACAAATTGACCATTTTTGACCTGTAGAATCAAGTAGCGGCGATCATCAGGATTATTATTCATGTTGCGGACACCATTCTGATCAAATGTAACAGTGCCAGTCATTCCTTCGATAGAAAAATCGTTTCTTAAAACTTGATTTAGTGATTCTCGATCGAATTTTTGTCCTTGCTGGGATAACTGTCGCAAAGCATAGAGGATAACTTTAGTTGCATCGTAGGCCATGGGAGTGCGCCAAACATTGATCTTATTTTGCCAAAAACTGTGGATATAATTATCTTGTGTGAGATCATACCAAGGCACGGCGATAACTAAATTTTCTACCCCCTGTTTACCTTCTGCAAGGGTGAGATAACTTTGAAAAGTGGGGGAACCTAAAGTTACTAAGTTTAACTGTTCTGCGGGACGTTGCTTAAAGATATTAGCGGCTCTTTTGAGATCGTTAATATAGGGAGCAATCATGAGAATATTTACTTTATATTGAGCAATTTTTTGATAAATTTTCTGTTCATCTAAATTAATTGCTGGTTCGATATTGCAGTCAAAATCTCCATCTTTAACAAGTTTTTGCAAGCTCTGACCTCGGAGAATGTTTTTATATTTTTCAGCGAAGTTATAATTATCTCCAGAGCGATTATCATAACAAATTAAATTATTAGGTTTTTGGATAATTAGCTTGTCAGTTTGTTCTCGGATATATTCAATTAGGGTTGTGGCAAAAGTTTCCATCTCAGGAACCATTTTATACATATAGCTATCACTGGAGATTTTCGAGGAAAAGCTGGTGGGAGATAGGGCAACAATTTTCCCTTGTACATAGATATCTTTGGCCGCTTCACTAGCAGCAGAAGCATTATGACCAACCACTGCTATAATTGACGAATCTTTAACAAATTTTTCGGCTCGATCTTCGGCATCTACGGCGCTATTATTATCATTAGCGACCACTACCTGTAGCAAGTGAAAATCGGGGTTTTTGGCCTGTTCATCGTTTAACTCTTGTTGGAATAAAGCAATACCTCGTAAAATTTCCTCAGCAATTTCTGGATTATTACCAAGAGGAACACTGGTGGCAATTTTTAAGGGATTTCTGTCTTGATAGGCCGCACGAGCGTTATTATAATAGATGCGAATCTCTGGATTATTGGGCAAGCGATCGAGGGATTGTTTAAAAAGCTTAATTGCTTGTTTATATTCTTGGTTTTCAAAAGCTTGTCTTCCCTGTTCAAGACTGTTATCTTGTCGGTTTGTCTCTAATAATATTTCTTCACCCAAGCTAATTTCTGGGTATTTACTAGCATCATCGGAAAATACTCCTCCCCAATATAAAACTGATAAAGTTACCAGAAGACTTAAAATAAATAACAGTGCTTGTTTCCAGCGACTAGATAGACGTAATAACCTTTTATTTTTAGGTAAAATCAACGGTGGTTCTTCGGGATTTTCTATCAAAAGAGGCAGTAAAGAAGAACCAGCAGCATCCTCCTCAAATCCGTGTAATTTTAATTCTTGCCGAGCGATTGTTAAGGATTCTTGTAGGGATTTATGTCCAAGAAAATTGGGAAGAAAAACTTCTAGAAATCTCAAAGCAACCCGCACAGCTATCGGTTCTTTCATAACAATAATATGGGGTACTCCGATATTAGCCAACTGACGACCAAGACCCAACCCATCGCAGGAATTACAGATAACAAGTTTTAAGCCTTTTTTAACAGCTATTTTTAGGGAATCTCTTAAGTTATCGTCAGCAGATAAAGCCGTATCATTATCAATAATAAAAACTCCATCGTGTCCGTCGCTACTGGTTTGACTATGACCTAAATAAACTACAATATCCCATTGATTTTTGATCAACTCATGGCGAATATTTTTCGGTGAAAGAGGCTCTTTTAAACTAGGACTTAAGATTTGCATAGAAACCTTATCTGGGTTTCCTAGTAACGTTTGTAAACTGGATAAACACAGGTAATTATTATCGTTTTTAATGTCAATATTACCCAAAATTACTAAAACATTAATCGGATAAGTAAAAGTCCGTTTTACCGGGGGAACTCGCTGGATAGTAAGAGCAATTTCCACATCAGGACTCACTCCGGGTAAAAAATTCCAACACTCCCAGGGAATTTGTTGTAAATCAAAGTGGGTAGTTTGGATAAAAAATCTTACTTCTGACCCAGTACCTATATTGAACAAGATAAGATTTTGTATCGAACTCAGATAACTAGAATTTAGCCATTCATTTAGGCTATCTTTTAAAGTTTTAGTGGCTTTTTTGAGGTTGTCTCTAGGATCACCTACCGCTGCATGGGTGATCATGCTATGAGGAACGGTAATTCCTAAACTGGGTTGACTTTTTACCCAATGATAATAAGCTCGACGATAATTTTGCAAAGCGTCAGCAATGTCAAGGTTAGGGACTAATTTACCATCGGTAAAAGGTGCTATCAAGAGATGATTGTCACGAATTTCTAGAGTGACGGAAAATCCCGTCTCAAAACTGCCATCACCAATTTTCAGAATCACAACTCTGCTCATGTCTCTACCCTTGACATTTTCTGTTATCTCTATTAAATCCTAAACTGTTCGGTAATGCTACTATCCCCTAAACTTAGGTTAACATTAAAGCGATCGTCGGCATCCGCTAGAAAATAAAGTTGCAGATAGCTATCTAAGGGTTTCTCCCTTGCTATTGCTTCTAAACTGGGGATTAATTGGCCTATTTCATCGCTAATTTGCAAAGATAAACCGGGGGGTAGTTTGGCAAAATTGTCCATGGCATAGGCACGAATTAAGACAGCAATTCTCTGGTCACTGGTCGATAAAACTCCCACCATTAAAGCGATTTTATAACCCATTAATTGACTACCCACATCGAGCATTTTACGGATAGCAGCATTGGGATAATGAGGATCGATATTCCAGAGATATTCGGCCGCTTGCCAGCGAATAGTTTCATCTTGGGTTTGATGTTGTAGTTTTGCTAAAGCTTCCTGTGGGGTTAAATGTTCCGAAAATTCCACCTCTTTTTGACTAGCATACAGTTGTCTAATTTCTCGCTGAATATCTGCCGGAGATTCTCGGCTGCTGATTTTTTCAGCAGCCAACAAAAAACCTGGATTAATTGGACGATAATTGTCGATAGTGTTGAGGATTTCCTGCCATTTGTCTGTAATAATTCCCTGTAACCATTGACTAAGTTTAGTGGGAATTATTTCTAGACGCTGCTGATAAAGTTTTTCTCGCCATTGCTGATTATTCAACAAAGCTAACCACTGCTGACAACTAATATCTAATCTCGGAGAATAGGGTGAAACTTTACCTAACTTTTTAATTAAATTTTCTGCTGTTGCTGGCGATAAGTTTGCTAAAGATTCCAGCTTTCCTTTTTCACTCTCTCCCTCTAAACAACTCTGCCAAAGAATATCTAAATCATCAATAATTTGCTCACTGTCCAAATAATATTGATGGTAAATTGGATCGTATTCTGCCAGATTTTTAACATCTTTTCTGGATATAAAACCCCAGATATTGAGGAATTTTTCTGCTAAATCTACCTGCACTCCTAGATAAAAATCTGCCGCTAAATCGGGAATATCAACCCATTCTTGCTCTATTGTCAATCCCTCAATGTCAATAGTTTGACTGGGAATAGTAGTCACTTTTTTATCTTGAATTTGCCAAGTAAACCCGTTAATAAACTCCCAAAGATACTGATGATTTTTAGGTGTTGTTTGAAGAGAAGAATCAAGATTATCTTTCAGCCAATTGCTTAAGCATATTTGGACTAAGTAATTAATCAAAGCCTGATTTTTGGCGGTTTGATTAGAATATTGACCGAGAATCGATCGAGCTTGTTTAATCTCTGTTTCCGAAAAAGTTAGCCAAAGGGATTTCGGGTTAATTTGTTGCAAAATATCGAGGTTGACTTTCATGGTATCTCCTAACAGATTAGTTTTGAGTTAAGTAGGACTGACAAAAATATTCTAGATAAGCATCGATCTCTTGTTTTTGCCGAGATTCTAATTTAATCTCATTTAACAACTTAGGACAATCTTTGCCTTCCCTTGCACAGAGTAGCTGATAAATTTTTTTACATAATTGGGTTATTTCTCGACTAATAGTAGATGGATGAACTCCCAATCGATTAGCGATCTGTACCTGCGTCATCTTTTGATGATAGTAATAATATACAATCTGTTTAACTTCATCCTCAAGAGTGATTAATAACTTATTAATATCTTCCTGGATTTCTTGCTGTTGTAGTAAGTCTTGACTTGGCCTCTTGCTGGGGAGATTTCCCAAAAAGTAATTGCTATCATGGTCATAATTAGTCGGCTCAAATTTAGAGTAAGAAGGATCGATGTGATTACGCATTATCTCCCCTATTTGATTGAGTTTTGCTTGCACTTCCCCAATGGTGAGAATAACTTGCGGTTGTAACTGCTGTAAGCGATCGATTACTTGTTGCCAATCCTCCTCTTGCCATTTATCTAATGATCTAAGAGAAGCTTTTTTAACCTCTCGAAAACAGTTAAATATTAGCAGGTGATTCTCGGTCAAGATACCCGATGTTCGTAAAACTTTTTGAATTTTATTCGCACTAAAAAGACTGACTATACCGAGATTAGTCCTGCCAATAGTTTTATACTCTCCTCGCAGGAAATTATAGAGAGTATTTCTCAATTTTTTGTCTGTCCATTTTTCTAAGATTAAGCGAAAAAATCCCGGTTGGGTCTTTTTATCCTGAAAGTTACCGTAAAAATTGCTAGGATTGTTGGTGATTGCCGTGGTCAGCAAATTCAGCAAATAGTAGAATAGGGTTTCATAATCAGCATCGATCCGATGGCCAACATTTTGATAGACCCTTTGAGTTACCATAGAGGAGCGATATTGTAAAAAAACCATCCAATGGGACTTGACTAATTGGTTATTAGGATCATTCTGTAACCATTGCCACAGATAAACATATACCGCTTCATCATTGGCCACGCTTCTGGCGATCGCATCGATCGATCTTCTTAATTGTGGCACTTCGTACCAGAAAACTCGATCGCCTTCAATGGCTTTAATAGTAGTATAAAAGTACCTAACGCTCATCTCTATCACCGGCTACAGGTATCTGATATCTGATTAGGTAAAATCAGAGGATTTTATGCAAGAGTAGCAAAGAAATTGAGCGATTCCCTTGCCAAGCGCACCTCTTTCTCTGACAATGGATGAGGGACTGATGAGAAACTATCAGTTATAGTGAGACAGCCTTAGTAAACCAGTAAAAGACTCATAAATTCACTCTGAGCTGCCACAAATTGCCGTCATACCAACTTCTAGGACAAAAATTAGGAATGCGAGTAACTTTTACCGAAAATCAGGGTTTTAGAAAGGAATTGAATAAACGGGTTGATGCTTATTTTACCGAAAACGGCATCCCCACCAGAGATAATTTGGCCATGTACCTGAAGACGATCGCAATTTTAACTTGGGTGATTGCCGCTTGGCTATTTGTACTTTTTGGTCCGGATATCTGGTGGCTAAAAATTATCGGTTGTCTGGTTTTAGGAGGAGGATTAGCAGGGATTGGTTTTAGCATTGGTCATGATGCCAACCATGGCGGCTATTCTAGTAAGAAATGGGTTAATTCCCTCCTTGGCATGACCTACGATTATATCATCGGTGCTTCCAGTTATCTCTGGCGTTTTCGTCATAACTATCTCCATCATACCTACACCAATGTTTTAGGGTACGATCTGGAAATTCATGGCGATGGTGTGGTGCGAATGACTCCCCATGCCGAGCATAAATGGTATCATCGTTATCAACATTTATTTATCCCGATTCTCTACGGTATAATTCCTATCTATTGGTCATTCTCCGATGTGCGCTCCATCCTCTTTCGTCATCGTTTTGGCGAGATTAAAATTCCCAATCCTAAAGCGATCGATCTATTCGTTTTATTGAGCGGAAAAGTTGTTTATCTCTTTTGGTTTATTGGCATTCCTCTCTTAGTTGGTTATAGTCCTCTAGAAATAGCGATCGGTTTTCTCATTGTTTTTATGACCTATGGAGTGCTTGCCTGTCATGTATTTATGTTAGCTCACGTTTTGGAACCCGCCGAATTTATTCAACCCTCGGCAGCTAACCAAATCGAAGACGAATGGGCAATCTTTCAAGTGCGAACTACCGTAGATTTTGCCCCTAAAAATATCTTTTTAAATTGGTATTTAGGGGGATTAAATTATCAAGTAGTTCACCATCTTTTCCCACAAATTTGTCATATTCACTACCCCAAAATTGCCCCAATTTTAGCAGAAGTTTGCCAAGAATTTGGCGTTAATTATGCCGTTTATCCCACCTTCTGGGGTGCTTTAGCTTATAATTATCGTTGGCTCAGGCAATTAGGCAATAAACAAAGTAATTTCGATCTCAAATTAGCCAGAACGTAGGTTGGGTTGAAGCATGAAACCCAACGCCCGCTCATGTTATGCTACCGCTAACCAATCCGACAAATAATTGTGCCTCCCTACTTATCAGTTATCAGTTATCAGTTTTCAGTTTTCAGGTTTCAGAACGTAGGTTGGGTTGAAGCATGAAACCCAACGCCCGCTCATGTTATGCTACCGCTAACCCATCCTACAAATAATTGTGCCTCGCTACTTATCAGTTATCAGTTATCAGTTATCATGTTTCAGTTATCAGTTATCAGTTATCAGTTATCAGTTATCAGTTATCAGTTATCAGTTATCAGTTTTAAGTTTTAAGTTTTAAGTGAATAGTATTAAGCGACAAGCTCGGAGCTGCCTTTTTACTGATTACTGTTGACTGTTTAATGTTTACTGATTACTGATTACGGCTCTCTTATTCTTTGTGTGGTCAGTTTAACTTATATAGTAGTGATCGATCTTTGTGTCCTCTGTGTCTGGAGTGGTTCCTTCCACTCACTCACCCGCAAGACTGTATCTTAGAATACATTTTACCCACCAAACCTAAGAGAGCCTGATTACTGTTGGCTGATTACTGATTACTGTTTACTGAAAAATGAACCTACCCAACTCGATTACCCTATCACGACTCTTGGGACTGCCATTAATTTTATACTGGTTGCACCAAGGCACAGAAATCGATCGCTGGTTAAGTTTAATTATCTTTCTGATTGCTGCCAGCACCGATTGGCTCGATGGTTATCTAGCGCGAAAATTCAATCAAATCACCGAATTAGGCAAATTTCTCGATCCTTTGGTCGATAAATTGCTGGTTCTCGCTCCCCTCTTAGCCCTGATTGAAATGGATTTAATTGCTGCTTGGGGAGTATTTTTGATTCTCGCTCGGGAATTAGCGATCGCTGGTTGGCGCATTAATCCGAATTTAACAGGAAATAGCGATATAAAAGGGGCTAATTGGTGGGGAAAAAGCAAAACAGTCAGCCAAATTATCGCTATCGCTCTCTTAATTGCTCCCTTGCCTTCTGAATATAACTTAATTTCTCAGATTGCCTTTTGGCTATCAGTAGCATTAACTTTAATTTCTGGCGTGATTTATATCACACCCAGCCGAAAATTAACCCAAAATTGATAAAAATTTAACCATTAGCAATAATTCAGGAAACAAACCAAGAGAAAAAGGTTGCATTTTTTTCTGGGTGTGTAATAATCGGGTAGAATATTGTCAAAATCCTCAGGTTCAAACATACCACTCAAAAAAAAACTATGTCCACTACATATATCTCTGCTCCGACTGGCTCCACCACGAATTATACCGTCAATGCTTCAACGATCATGACTCTGTCAGAGTTTTGGCAGTTATCCCCGGTAAATACCGACCTAGCCGTTTCCATCCCTACCGCAGTCACCGGTAGAAATCTTACTGCTTTAGGTCGATTTACGGATTCTGACACTTTTTCCACTTGGAGACTTCGCAACGGAGTCGGTCAGACTGACGTGGCGAGTGCTAACCTCACTGGTTATAAAAGCACCCCCCCTTTTTCACAAAATTATTTTCTTCCTAGCGGAACCGACACTTTCGTCGCTTCTCCTTTTTTAGGAACCCATATCCTCGACTTTGGTCCTGGTCAAAGGTTTACTAAAGCAGAAAACACAGCTAATTCCAGTGACGATATTGCCATGATTGGTAACATGTATAGCTTCGTCCTTAGAGGTGCAGATGGTGGCGATACCCTAACTGGTAGCTTGATGGCCGATACCCTGTTCGGTTTCAATGGAGACGATTCCCTAACCGGTAGCGCGGGAGCGGATAGCCTAGATGGTGGCGCGGGAGCGGATACCCTAATTGGTGGCACGGGAGGGGATACCCTAATTGGTGGCGACGGAAACGATCGCCTAACTGGTGGCACGGGAACGAATATCCTAGATGGTGGTAATGGTGCTGATACATTTGTATTTACCAATCAGGGTAATCAGACAGTTACCCAATTCATTACCAGTGACAATGATGTCTTTGCATTTACTGTTAGTGCTTACGGAGGCGTTCCAACAGCGGGTACGACGGCAGTTGTTAGTGATGCGGCTACTGCTGTCAATGCTTCTAGCAGTATCATTGTTGATAATTTTGACGCTATCGAGGACTTAGCGGATGCTAAATCATCAATTCGTTTTGCCTTCGCCACCGATACAAAGACCCTCCTCTATGACGGTGACGGTGACTGGTCGACCACCAACACCAACGTTGCGACAATTACCTCGATTACTGGTACATTAGTTTCTGGTAACTTCGCCTTCATTTAATTTCCTTGTTTGAATAGACAGATACTGGGTGTGTTAGCTAGGGCTAAGACACCCTTATTACTTTAAAGCAGTTATCTTAATAGTGAGGTACGAAGTCTCTGGTTTTAGGGAACTCTGGAATAGGCAACGGGAACAGTAGCTAGGGTCTGCTGAATAAATCTAAAAACCTTGTTGGATAAGACTTTTGGACTTTTTTCCCCTCAAAAAGTGCCAGCCATTGCGGGGATCGGGGGGAAAATTCCTGGACTTTTTCCCTGAAAATTAGGTAGTTGACCACCTGAAAATCGATAAAACCCCACACCCCACACCCCACACCCCACACCCTGCCCCCACCGAAAAGCTTTTTGCCGCAAACCCTAGGTAGTAGTATTGGGATTAGTTTTGTGTAGTGATTAACTGACGGTGATAATCGCCCCATAACCGGGCTGCCTGTTGACTACTGCCGGAAGTGGGAGAATTATTATCATTACCTAACCAAATGCCTGTCACCCAGTCGCGCCGGGGAAGATAGCCGATAAACCAGAGATCCACATAATTATCCGTAGTTCCCGTTTTACCCGCTTCTCCCATGCCAACACTGGCAGCGCCGCCTGTACCATTAGTTATCACCCCCCGCAATAAACTATTCATCGTTTCGGCGGTTTTAGGGGAGATTACCTGCTGATTTCTATCGCTATCGTCGCCATAGTCATAAATAACCCGACAAGTACTCAAATCCTCCACATTTTTACAGTCGGAAGCGTCGAGAATGCGTTTAATGGCGTGGGGACGATTCCAGCGCCCGCCATGGTCAAAAACCCCATAAGCGCCGGTCATTTCTAAGACATTTACCTCGCTTTGCCCTAAAATTAGCCCCGGTACAGCATTTAAAGGTGATTTCACCCCCAAACGTTCCGCCACATTGACCACATTGCTTAATCCTGCCTCGCGAGCAATGCGAAGGGCAACACTATTTTCCGATCGCGCTAAACCTTGAAACATATTGACCCCCCCGCTACTACGTTCACAGGGAGAATAGGCTTGTCCTTGCCAAGAGAGTCCAGCGCAGGTATAGGTTTTATAGGGCGATATTCCCTTTTCCAGGGCGGCAGCATAAGCAAATACCTTAAAAGTGGAACCGGGTTGACGTTTAGCTTGGATAGCGCGGTTAAATTGGCTTTTTTGATAATCAACTCCCCCGACTAAAGCGAGAATTTCCCCGGTTTGACTGTTTAAGGTAACTAAAGCTCCTTGGGAGTATCGATAGCGGGGTCCTTGCTTTAAGACATTATTTTTTAAGCTTTTTTCTGCGATCGCTTGCAGCCGGCGGTCTAAACTGGTTTCAACGATAAAATTGCCCTCTTTCGCCACTTCTTCCCCTAAAAGGTCTTGTAATTCCTCGAAAACGTAACTATAAAAATATGGTGCAATTGTACTAGATAGGGATTTTTTGGCTTGGGGACTGATTTCAATGCGGGATCTGCGAGCGCTGGCGGCCGCTTCCGGGGAAATCATGCCTAATTGAGCCATGCGATCGATGACACGATTGCGTAATTGTACGGAAGTGTCGTAATCTTGAATGGGATTAAATCGATTCGGGGCGGGTAACATAGCCACAAGGGTAGCAGCCTCGGAGATATCTAAATCTCTAGCGGATTTATCGAAATAAAAGCGGGCCGCATCTTCAAAACCGTAACCGGCCAGACCGAGATAAACTCGATTGAGATAGGTTTTGAGAATTGTATCCTTACTATAGACCGCTTCTAATTGTAAAGCGACCACAGCCTCCCGGATTTTGCGATCGGCAGTATTTTGGCGACCGACTTCCGGGAATAAACTACGCGCTAACTGTTGAGTTAGGGTACTGGCCCCCTGATGAATGCCTTGACGTTCCCGATTAATCATAACAGCCCGGACAATCCCCAAAGGATCAACGCCAAAATGCCAGTAAAAACGACTATCTTCGGAAGCGACAAGCGCCTTGGGCAAATAGGGAGAAAAATCGCCCAGATTATCTAATTCTTGGTGAGTTTCCTGTCGCCTGGGATTGAGGGGAGTTTGACCATCCCTAGGGTAAACCACCACTGGACCGCTCACCCCGGAAGGGAGTGGATAAACATTAACTTTGCGACTTTCCCAGATAATCCCTAGAACCAATAAACCGAAAATACCACCCGCACCATAGAAACCATAGCGCAAAAGTCGCGCCCACAGGGGAGGGGGACAGTAGTAGGAGATGGTGACACAATTGGCTAAGTCTGGAGGGGCCAGGGTAAAGGTATCACCATGACGCAGGGAAACGCTTTTCAGACGACGTTTACCCATATAAACCCCGTTGGTGGAGTTTTCATCTGTGAGCAGGAAATTATGGGGATTTTTCGGGTCACGCTGCAGGGAACAATGAATCTGACTCACTACGGTGTTACGGATAGTAATATCACAGGAACTGGAACTACGGCCCAACAAATAGCGATCGCCGATAAGGGGATATTTGCTTTCCCCGCTGCCATTCTCGTTTTTAAGGCGTAATTCAGGAACTCTCGCCCCTTTTTTGAGATTTACCGCCTGAAAATTCACCTTTCCTTGCAATTTCTGCACGGCAACGGTGACAAGTTGACTAATTTGGGTTTTCGGCGACTGGTTAGACATAGTTTTTATCAGTTATCAGCTTCTGAAGGCAATAGGCAAGTGGGGGAATGGGGAAGTGGTAAATTTCAACTAAAACCCTAACACCCTAACACCCTAACACCCCAATTCATCCCCAATATGCCTAAATTGCCATTTTAGCCTCTAAAGCTTTCAGGTATTCCGTATTGACTCCCGACTCGCGAATCAGAGCAATTTTACCGGTACGGGCCACCTCGCGAACGCCAAATTTATTCAGCATTTGCATAATCGCCACCATTTTACCCGGATCCCCCACCACTTCGATGGTCAGGGTTTCCTCGGAAATATCCACAATCCGCGCTCGGAATACCTGCGCTAATTCGATCACTTCCGCTCGGCGCTCGGCGGTAGCATTAACTTTAATCAGCATTAATTCCCTTTCCACACAAGGGGTTTGGGTGATATCCTGCACCTTAAGGACGTTAATTAATTTGTAAAGTTGTTTGGTTAACTGTTCGATGCTGTCCTCGTCCCCTGGTACTACCATCGTAATCCGAGAAACTCCCATCTGTTCAGCCGGACCCACGGCCAGACTTTCAATATTAAAGCCGCGACGGGCGAATAATCCAGCAATACGGGTTAAGACTCCCGCTTCATCTTCAACTAATACGGATAATGTGTGTTTCATGGCGCTCTGTCTGCACAACCTACATTTAACCATTTTGACACTCCCCGCGCTAAAGCGACAGGGATTCTTGGTTCAAAGAGATTACTTGCTTAGACAGAATTACTTCTGAAAAAGTAGAGGTATTCTCTCCCCAAGCGTTCATCGGGTCTAGCCCGAAAGTTCCCGTATGCCCTACGGTACTTAACCCTTTTTTAAGGATAATTAAAGTCAGTAAGAGAGTCGCCTCTCCTACTGCTCTACAAAACGGAACGTGACAATTTCTCGTCATTCCGCTCCTCAACTACACGGGGTTTGTCATTCCTACGTCATT
>VYKR01000133.1_pt1 | contig 14940 bp, 19 predicted proteins | sample 5109561 | NCBI WGS metagenome assembly VYKR01 (sample SAMN12291799, study PRJNA351875) | freshwater metagenome | isolation source: freshwater lake | place: USA: Michigan, Ford Lake | collected 2015-08-15
AGCGCGGCGGCGCGGCCCGCGTCGACGCCGAACGGCGACGGCCGCCCGCCCATCCGCATGCCCGATCCGCGCAGCTCGATGTCCGGATTCACCCGCACCGCCAGCCGCGGTCTGACGCCGATGCGGTCGCCCACCGCCAGCGCGCGGGCGGCCTCGCCCTCCGACTCCAGGTTGATCGTCGCTCCCGCCTCGATCGCGACGGCCAGCTCGTCGTCGCGCTTGGCGGGCCCAGCGAAACTGATCGCCGGGGCCGGCTTGTATGCCAGCGCGGTGCGCAGCTCGCCGGCGGACGCGACGTCCAGCCCGTCGACCAGCGGCGCGACCGCCGCGAGCAACGGGGGAAACGGATTGGCCTTGATCGCGAAATGCAGGTCCACGGCGGCGGGCATCGCCGCGCGAAACCGCGCGATCCGATCGGCCGCGACCGCCGGGTCATAGACGAACAGCGGCGTGTCGCCCGCCCGCTCGATCCAATGGTCGACCGGACGGCCGGCAATGGCGAGCGCGCCGGCCTGGCTCGCATATTCGGGGGGAAGCGGGCCGATCGGTTTCATGATGTGATACTCGCGGCGGCCGGGTGCGACCGCGCGGCGGCGGCGATCACCGCCCGGTCCAGCTTGCCGTTGGCGTTGCGGGGAAGCGCGGGGAGCCAGTCGATCCGCACGGGTTGCATGAAATTGGGCAGGTCGCGCTTCAACCGCGCGCGCAAGTCGGGCTCGACGCCCGGATCGCCGGCCGCGACGACAACGATCGCCTGGCCCAACCGCTCGTCGGGGACGCCGACCGCCACCGCCTCGCGGACGTCCGCGCCGGCGAGCACGGCCTCCTCGACCTCGCCCGGGCTGATCCGGTTGCCGGCCGACTTGATCATCTCGTCGTCGCGCCCGACGAACCGGAACAGCCCGTCCGCGCCCTCGATCACCGTGTCGCCTGACCAGACGGCGGTGCCGCCCGACCGCGCGAACGCCGGCGCCGGGCGGAAGCGAGTGGCCGTCCGCTCGGCGTCGCGCCAATATCCTTGCGCGACCAGCGGCCCGGCATGGACCAGCTCGCCCGGTTCGCCAGGCAGCGCCCGCGTTCCGTCGCCGCGCACGGCCATCACTTCGGCATGGGGGATCGCGCGGCCGATCGCCTCGGGATGCGCGTCGACTAGCTCGGGCGAAAGATAAGTCGACCGGAACGCCTCGGTCAGCCCGTACATCGGGTACAGGTCGGCCCCCGGGAAACGCCCACGCAGCGCGCGCACCATGCGCGTCGTCAACGCTCCGCCCGAATTGGTCAGCCGCCGGAGCCGGGCGGCTGTCTCGTCGGGCCACTCCACGTCCAGCAATTGCGTCCAGAGCGGCGGCACGCCCGCCAGCGTCGTGGCCCCGAACCGGTCGACCGCCTTCACGACATCGCGCGCGACCAGATAGTCGAGCGGCGCGACCGCCGCCCCCGCCGCCCAGGTCGAGAATAGCTGGTTCTGCCCATAGTCGAACGACAGCGGCAGGACGCCGAGTACCCGGTCGTCGGCGCCAAGCTTCAGATACTCGGCCACCGAGATCGCGCCAAACCAGAGATTGGCGTGGCTGAGCATCACGCCCTTGGGCCGCCCCGTCGATCCCGAGGTATAAAGGATCGCCGCCAGCCCGTCCGGATCGGCGTCGGACGGCGGCAGGCCCGGTCCGTCCAGGGGCAGCGCTCCCTCCTCGGCGTTGGCGCACCCGGCAGGCAGGTCGCCCTCCTCCAGCGTCGCCAGGCGCGCCGGCTGGGTAACGAGCAAGGCGGCTCCGCTATCGGCCAGGATATGCGCCACCTGGGCTCGCTTCAGCAGCGGATTGATCGGCACATGGACCAGCCCTGCCCGCGGTGCCGCGAGCGGCAGGAGGCAGGCGATCCGCGACTTGGGCAGCCAGGTCGCCACCCGGTCGCCCGGCAAGAGGCCGCGCGCCGCCAGCCACCGCGCGATCGCCGCCACGCCCTGCTCCAGCGCGCCATGGTCGAGCATGCCGGCCCGGTCGATCAACGCCGGATCGCCCCGCGCCCCGCACAGCGAAAGGTGGTCGATCGGGCGGGGGCGCTGGTGGGGTAGCATGACGATGTCTCGTTATGCCCAACAGGTTGATAAATTGGACCCCGCCGACCGTCGCGCCGCGACCGTGCTCCGACCCGCTCGGCGCAGGCCGGCCGGGAGCGGACGGGGTATCGACATCGTGCGAATGAGTCGGCGCGTGGTGGGTTCGCCGGGATTCGAACCCGGGACCGGTCGATTAAAAGTCGAATGCTCTACCAACTGAGCTACGAACCCTTGGGTCACGACGCACACGCGACCTAGGGACGGGGGGCGCGCCGGTCAACCAGCGCGAGCAGCTGGCGCGCAGTCCGCCCGCCCACCGGCCAGCCCCGCGGATCGCGCCACCCCGACGCCACCGCGACCAGCGGGCGCAGCACGAAATCGCGGAACCGGTAGGCCGGATGCGGCACGACCAGCCCGGGGCCGGCCCATGCGCCGCCCGACCACAGCACCAGGTCGATGTCGATCACCCGCGCACCCCAGCGCCGCCCCGGCCGCCGCCCGAACGCCCGCTCGATCGCCTTGACCCGCGCCAGCATCACAGGCGGCGCCTCGTCGCTGTCGACCAACGCGACCGCGTTGGCAAAGGCACGCGCCGACGGCCCCATCGCCGCCGTCCTGAGCACGGGCGACACCGCCCGCACGCCCCCGATCGCCTCCAGCGCCGCCGCGATCGTGCGCTCGGGACTCCCGAACCGGCTCCGCCTGTTCGACCCCAGCGCCAGCGCGTAGCTTGCCGTCCCCATGCCCCCGCCCTAGCGGAGCGGGATGATCGGCGCACCCTCCCCGCTTCCCTCGACCGAGCCACCGCGAGACTGCCCGCTCTGCCCGCGTCTCGTCGCCTTTCGCGAGGAATGCCGCCTGGAGCACCCCGACTGGTGGAACAGCCCCGTTCCCGCCTTTGGCGATCCGGGCGCCTGGCTGGCGGTGATCGGCCTCGCCCCTGGCAAGCACGGCGCCAACCGCACCGGTCGCGCCTTTACCGGCGATTACGCGGGCGAGCTCCTCTACGCCACGCTCGCCAAATTCGGCCTGGCCGAGGGTGCGTACGACCGCCGCGCCGATGACGGCTTCGCCCTGCGCGGCGCGATCATCGTCAACGGCGTGCGCTGCCTGCCCCCCGCCAACAAGCCCACTCCCGCCGAGATCCGCACCTGCCGCCCGTTTCTCGAGGCACCGCTGGCCGAACTCGCCTCGGTCCGCGTCTTCGTCGCGCTCGGCCAGATCGCCCATGACACCGCGTCCCGCGTCCTCGGGCTGAAGCCCAGCCGCGCGAAATTCGGCCACCTCGCCGAACACCCGCTCCCCGACGGCCGCGTGCTCCTCGATAGCTATCACTGCTCGCGCTACAACCAGAATACCGGCGCGCTCACCACGCCCATGTTCGAAGCCGTCTTCGCCCGCGCGCTGGCGCTCCGCGACACGCGGTGACCCGGCGCCCCCCGGACGGTCGACGTAAGGGACTGCGATCGTTAGGGATGCCGGTCCTATGACCGACTCGACCCGCGACGGCTTTCGCCGGCTGATCTACACCAGCGCCGCCGCGGGCGCCGACCAGCCGCGCGACCATGTCGAGATCCTGCGGCAATCGCGCGCCAATAACGGGCTGAACGGGATTTCCGGCTTTTTGTGGACCGACGGCACGGGCTATCTCCAAGTGCTCGAGGGCGGGCCGGAGGTCGTGGCGGCTACGTTAGGGCGGATCGCGGGCGATCCGCGGCACCAGGACATGCGAATCGTCAGCGACCGGGTCGAGCCCGATCGCGCCTTTGCCGATTGGACCATGGCCAGCCTCGCCGCCGAGCGCGAGCCGGCGATGCTGCGCGAGCGGGTGCGCCGCTTCCTGCGCAACGCGCCGGACGACGTGCGCGCGGCCTTTCACGGGGTGGACGCCTGAACGGAAGCGCCCGCGTCTAGCGGTCCTCGACCAGCCGTCCGTACAGCTCGGGGCGCCGGTCGCGGAAGAAGCCGAACGCCGCGCGGTGGCGCTTGACGCGGGCGAGGTCGATCGTCGCCGTGATCACGCCCTCCTCCTCGCGCCCCAGCTCCGCCAGCATGTCGCCGCGCTCGTCGCAGATGAAGCTGGTGCCGTAGAATGTCTGACCGTGCTCGACGCCTACCCGGTTCGCCGCGACGATCGGCACCACGTTCGACACCGCATGCCCCACCATCGCCCGCCGCCACAGCCGCGCCGTGTCGAGCGAGGTGTCGTGCGGCTCCGACCCGATCGCGGTGGGGTAGAACAGGACCTCCGCTCCCATCAGCATCATCGCGCGCGCGGTCTCGGGATACCATTGGTCCCAGCACACCCCGACGCCGATCTTCGCGCCGGGGCCGTCCCACACCTTGAACCCCGTATTGCCGGGCCGGAAATAGAATTTCTCCTCGTATCCCGGCCCGTCGGGGATGTGGCTCTTGCGGTACACGCCCTGGACCGCGCCGTCCGGCCCCACCATCGCCAGCGAGTTGTAATGGTGGGGCCCGTCCGCCTCGAAGAAGCTCGTCGGGATCGTCACGCGCAGCTCGGCCGCCAGTTCGCGCATCGCCAGCACCGCCCGGTGCTCCCCCACGGGCCGGGCGTTCGCGAACAGCCCCTCGTCCTCGACGCGGCAGAAATACTCGCCCTCGAACAATTCGGGCGGCAGGATCACGCTCGCGCCCCGCCACGCCGCCTCGCGCACCAGGCGGGACACGTTGGCGATGTTCGCCTCGATGTCGGCGGAAAAGGCCAGCTGCAGCGCGGCGACGGTGATCTCGGTCATGCGTTCGGTCCCGCATCTCGGGGTATCTGCTGCGAGATGCAGTGAAAGCTGCCCCCCCCCGTCAGGATATGGTCGGCGCGCAGGCCCACGACCCGCCGCCCCGGGAACAGCGCCCCGATCGCCGCCACCGCCGCCTCGTCGTTCGCCGCGCCATAGGTCGGCACCACCACCGCCGCGTTGCCGATATAGAAGTTCATGTAGCTCGCCGGCACGATCTCCTCGTCGCGCAGCACGCGTCCCGGCGAGGGGATGGTGACCACCTCCAGCCCCGCCGCCTCCGCGTCGCGCCGCGCATGGACATAGGCCTGCCAGTTCGGGTCGTTCTCGCCCGGTTCGGGGATCGCCAACCGCCCCTCGCCCACGAAGCGCGCCAGATTGTCGACATGCCCATCGGTATGGTCGTTGAGCAGCCCGTCCTCCAGCCACACCACGCGCGTGAAGCCCAGCTCCTCGCGCAGCCGGCGCTCGACCTCGACCTCATCCAGATGCGGGTTGCGATTGGGGTTGAGCACGCATTGACGCGTGGTGACGACGATGCCCGTCCCGTCCCCGTCGATCGCGCCGCCCTCCAGCACCCAATCGTTTTGCGACAGCGCCAGCCCCGCCCGGGTCGCCAGCCGCGCGGCGAGGTCGTCGTCGCCTTCCAGCTCGTACTTGCCGCCCCAACCGTTGAAGCGGAACGCGTGCGCTCGACCGCCAGCCACAATCGGCCCGGTGTCGCGCAGCCAGATGTCGCCGAACGGCTCGAGCACGACCTCGGCGAACCGGCACATCGCCTCCGCCGCCGCGCCGGCTTCCGCGTCGGCAGCGACCAGGATCACCCGCTCGCCCGCGCCGTCCGCCCATACCGCCCGCGCGAACGCGGCGACCTCGGCGCGCGCGGGCTCCAGATCGTCCACCCACAAGTCGGGATGGCTGGGGAAACCGATCCAGACCGCGTCGTGCGGAGCCCATTCGGCGGCCGGGGGACTTGGGAGCGGCATGGTCATGCGCGCGCTCCTGACGCCGACACGCCCGGCTGTCCAGCGCGGCCGTCCGGCAGGATTATCGGGGCCCGTCCTTGCCGCCCAGGTCCGCATTCGGGGCGGAGCTGACATCGTCGGCATTCTCGCCCGAATTGGTCACGCCCGTCGCATGCTCGATCTCGTGCTTGGCGAACATGATCGCCCCCGCCCCGAACAGCGGCAACACCGTGATGATCGCCCACACCATCGCCGGCCCCTTGGCCGACAGCTTGCCGCGCTTGTGCAGCACCCACCCGATTACCGCCAGCAGCAGCGTCGCGCCGACGCACAACAGCATGTTGATGAGGATGGGGTTCACTGTGGCGTTCGTTCCCATGGTCGCTCCAAGCGGTTCGCGCTGATCGGCGCGGTCAAATCAGCTCCCTCAACAGCGGGACGCCGACATGTGTTCCAGCCCGACATCGCCTGATCGGCGCGGACCGCCGGCCGGCGGGGCTACAGCCCCGTCCGACGACGCGGCTTCGCCGCGGCGCTCCTCCGGGTGGATACCCTATTCCTACTTCAACAAGAAAGGGCGGCTCCCGCGGGAACCGCCCTTCTTCTCCGGCAGCGTCGCGGCAGAGCCGCGCCGTCGACCGGGGCTGTGGCCCCGTCGGCCGAGCCGACCTTGGCCGTCCTTCTACAGCCGCATCAGCGGCTGTAGAATTCCACGACCAGGTTCGGCTCCATCTTCACCGGATAGGGTACCTCGTCCAGCGTCGGCACGCGCACGAAGGTCACCTTGGCGGTGCCGTCGGGCGCGACATAGTCGGGGATCTCGCGCTCGGCGAGCGACTGCGCCTCGAGCACCAGCGCCATCTCGGACGCCTTGGCGCCCAGCGTGATCTCCTCGCCGACGAACACGCGGCGCGAGGCCACGTTGCACTTCACCCCGTTCACGCGGACGTGACCGTGGCTGACAAGCTGGCGCGCGGCCCAGACCGTGGGGGCGAACTTGGCGCGGTAGACGATCATGTCCAGCCGCTGCTCGAGCAGGCCGATCAGGTTCTGGCCGGTGTCGCCCTTCATCCGGGCGGCTTCGTGATAGCAGGCGCGGAACTGCTTCTCGGTCACGTCGCCGTAATAACCGCGCAGCTTCTGCTTGGCGCGCAGCTGGATGCCGAAATCCGACACCTTGCCCTTGCGACGCTGGCCGTGCTGGCCGGGGCCGTATTCGCGCTTGTTGACCGGGGACTTGGGGCGGCCCCAGATATTCTCGCCCATCCGCCGGTCGAGCTTGTACTTGGCGCTTGCACGCTTCGACATATCGTATTCCTTGCAATTGCTATCGACGAGCCCGCCCCCGAGGGGATGGGCGTAACCCGGTCATCGCCTGCCACACCGTTTCCGAAGGACAGGGCCACCGCTTCACCGGGGTGCGGGGCCATTGCGAGCGCGCGCCCTAGCCGCGCGGGGCCCGCCGGTCAAGCTGGACAGCCGCTCGCTACGCCCATAGCGCCCCGCCTATGACGATCCTACCGCCCCCCGACTGCACCACCATGACGCAAGTCCGCGCGGGCGTCGACCAGGTCGACCGCGAGCTGATCGCGCTGCTCGCCCGCCGCTTCGGCTACATGGACGCCGCCGCGCGCATCAAGCCCGCGCGCGAGGCGGTCCGCGACGAGCGCCGCAAGGCGGAGGTGATCGCGAACGCCCACGCGCTGGCCCAGGCGACGGGCCTCCCCGCCGACGCGATCGCGAGCCTCTGGGAGCAGCTCGTCGAGGCCTCGATCGCCTACGAACTCGAGGCCTTCGACCGCATCTAGCCCTTCGGCCCCTTGGCCCCGCCCAGCGCCGACAGCATGCCCCGCACCGTGCGGACCTCCTGCGACGACCAGCCCGGCTTGGTCAGCAGCGTGCGGATCGTCCGCCTGACGGTCGGCGTCCGCTCGGGCGGGAAGAAATAATGCCGCTCGACCAAGAGCGCGTCGAGCTGCGCGATCATCCCCTCCAGCTCCTCCTGAGGGGCGGGCGGGTGCAGCTCGACCTCGGGCGGTCGCGCCAGAGCCTCGCCCTTGGACCATTCATAGGCGACGACCATCACCGCCTGCGCCAGGTTCAACGACCCGAACTCCGGGTTAATCGGCACCGTCACGATCGCGCGGGCGAGCGCCACGTCGTCGGTGTCAAGCCCCGACCGCTCCGGCCCGAACAGGATCGCCGAGCGCTCGGGGGCGCCCCGCACCGCCGCCGCCGCCTGCTCGGGCGTCACCACCGGCTTGGTCACCCCGCGCTTGCGCACGGTGGTGGCGTACACATGCGCGCAGTCCGCCACGGCGTCGGCGACGCTGTCGAACACCCGCGCCTCCGCCAGCACGATGTCCGCCCCGCTCGCCGCCGGTCCCGCGTTCGGATTGGGCCAGCCGTCGCGCGGGGCGACCAGCCGCAGCTCGCGCAACCCGAAATTGAGCATCGCCCGCGCCGCCTTGCCGATATTCTCGCCCAGCTGCGGGCGGACCAGGACGATGACGGGCTGCGGCGCGACCGGAGAATTATCGCTCACCCGCGCCCGACCTCCTCGACCGTGCCCGCGAACGCCTCGAAATCGCGCGCCTCGCTGAAATCGCGGTACACGCTCGCGAACCGGATATAGGCGACCGAGTCGAGGTCCTTCAGCCCCTCCATCACCATCTCGCCGATGCGCTGCGACGTGACCTCGCCCTCGCCCAGCGTCTCCAGCCGCCGCTGGATGCTCGACACCAGTTTCTCCAGCCGCACGGGGTCGATCGGCCGCTTCCTCGCCGCGATCGCCACCGACCGGAGCAGCTTGTCGCGCTCGAACGGCTCGCGCCTGTTCTCCGACTTCAGCACGGTCAGCTCGCGCAGCTGGATGCGCTCGAACGTCGTGAACCGCGCGGCGCAGCCCTCGCATTGCCGCCGTCTGCGGATCGCCGCCCCATCCTCGGTGGGGCGGCTGTCCTTCACCTGGCTGTCCTCATGCGCGCAAAAGGGACAGCGCATTATTCGGCGTCCCCGCGGACGCGCCGCACCGGCCCGCTCCCCCACCCGGCTGCCCATCCAGGATACATTGTGGGCGGCCGGGTGGGGGAGCGGGCCGGTGCGGCATCAGCGCGCAAGCGCTGACGAAAACGCCGGCGCATTCAGACCTTGTTGCGCTTGGAATAGGCGATCGCCGCCCCCGCGAGCGCGCCGAAGATCGGGCCGATCACCGGTACGGGAATCGCGATCACCGCGCCCACCGCGCTGTATTTGGCCATACGCTTGCCCAGGCCGGGGGTAGTCTTGATCGTGTTCTGGATGTCGTCGAACGCCATATCGTCTCTTCCTTATTGGTAGATGGGAAAACGCGCACAGAGCGCCTGAACACGCTCGCGAACGGCGGCCTCGACCGCCGGATCACCGCCTTCGCCCTTCGTGCGGAGCCCGTCGAGCACGTCGGCGACCATGTGGCCTATCTCGCGGAACTCGGCCGGACCGAAGCCACGCGTCGTGCCCGCCGGGCTGCCGACCCGGATGCCGCTCGTCTTGACGGGCGGCTGCGGGTCGTTCGGAATGCCGTTCTTGTTGCAGGTGATCCCGGCGCGCTCCAACGCCTCGTCCGCGTCGCGCCCCGTGATGCCCAGCGGGCGCAGGTCGACCAGCGCCAGGTGCGTGTCGGTGCCCCCCGCGATCAGGTCCGCCCCGCGCTCCTTCAGCGTCGCGGCCAGGACCTTGGCGTTCTCGACCACGGCGGCGATGTAGGACTTGAACGACGGCTCCAGCGCCTCGCCGAACGCCACCGCCTTGGCGGCCACGACATGCATCAGCGGCCCACCCTGGAGCCCCGGGAACACCGCCGAGTTGAACTTCTTCGCCAGCGCCTCGTCATCGCACATGATCATGCCGCCGCGCGGGCCCCGCAGCGTCTTGTGCGTGGTCGTGGTCACCACATGCGCATGGCCGAACGGCGTCGGGTGCAGCCCGGTCGCGACGATCCCCGCGAAATGCGCCATGTCGACCATGAAGTACGCGCCGACCTTGTCCGCGATCGCCCGGAACCGCGCGAAGTCGATCCGCCGCGGATAGGCCGACCCGCCCGCGATGATCAGCTTGGGCTTACGCTCGATCGCCAACGCCTCGACCTGATCGTAATCGATCAGGTGCGTCACCGGATCGACCCCGTACTGGACCGCGTCGAACCACTTGCCCGACATGGCGGGCTTGGCCCCGTGTGTCAGGTGCCCGCCCGCGTCCAGGCTCATCCCCAGGATCGTGTCGCCCGGCTTGACCAGCGCAAGCATCACCGCGCCGTTCGCCTGCGCGCCCGAATGCGGCTGGACGTTGGCGTACCCGCACCCGAACAGCTGCTTGGCGCGCTCGATCGCCAGCGTCTCGACCGTGTCCGACGGCCCGCAGCCCTGGTAATAACGCTTGCCCGGATAGCCCTCGGCATATTTGTTCGTGAATACCGATCCCTGCGCCTCCAGCACCGCGCGGGACACGATATTCTCCGATGCGATCAGCTCGATCTGCGTGCGCTGGCGCTGCATCTCGGCGTCCACCCCGCCGAACACCGCCGGGTCGCTCTCGGCGAGGCCGCGCGCGAAGAAGCCGTCGGGCTGGACGTCGTGGACGGGGGCGGGCTGGGTGCTCATGGGTGGGGCTCCTGGGCCGAGGCTTGGTCGGCCTCCATCTAGGCGTTTGCGCCGCGATCCGCTACCATCCACGATGTCACAGCGCGGGTGAGCCACGATGAACGATATGTCGAGCAGGATCGTCGCTGACGTCGGGAATCGGCGCGCGCACTTCACCACCGCCGAGTTCGCGCGCATGTGCGGACTTGGCGCGTTCGACGACATGAAAGTGGAGCTGGTCGATGGGGAGCTCGAGCGCTTGAACAAGCCGATGGACATGCACGCCAGCCGTCAGGCGATGATCGTCGGCATGCTCTGGGCCGCCCTGGACGCGGGGCGACAGGCCTTGATCCGGGCCGAGATCGGCATCGACATGGGCGGCGATACCGTGCTCGCCTGCGATGCGGCGCTGCTGCGCATGCCCTTGGGCGAGAATCGCTGGCCGCGTCCCGACGAACTGCTGCTCGTCATCGAAGTGTCCGAGACGACACTGGGGCGGGACTTGGGCATGAAAGTTCCGCGCTACGCCGCCGCGGGCGTCCCGAACTGCTGGGTAATCGACGGCCCCGCCTCGGTGATCCACAGCTATGGCCGCCCGGTCGACGGCGCGTACAGCGACGTGACGGTGATCCGCTTTGGCGAATCGCTGTCGGTACCGGGCACAGAAATCACCATCACGCTCGCGTGACCGACGGCACGCGTCAGCGCATCGCCCCCACCACCCGCCTGCTCGGCTATGCGGGGCTCCTGCCCCAGCTCGCCGCCGCCGCGCTGGTCGCGTCGGGGCGGGGCGAGCTGTACTTCTTCGGCCGGGTGCTGGCGCTCGTCTACGGCATCGTCATCCTGAGCTTCCTGGGCGGCGTCTGGTGGGGGTTCGCGGTGCGCCGGACGAGCGGCCAGGGCACGCTCGCGGCGCTCGCCGTGGTGCCCTCGCTCGCGGGCGTCGCGCTGATGATCGCGGTCCAATTCGGCCTGCCGCTGCCCGGCGCGCTCGTGTTGCTCGGCACTCTCATCGCGCTCACCCCGCTCGTCGACCGCCGCCTGGCCGTCACGGGTGAGGCGCCGACGGGCTGGATGGGCCTGCGCCTGCCCTTGTCGCTGGGACTGGGCGGCCTCACCATCCTCGCCGGGGTGCTCGCGCGCTAGCTCGTGCGCCCCTAATGCGCCATCGCCAGCGGCACGAGTTCGCGCGCCGCGCGCCAGCTCGGGTCGTCCCAGGCACGCACCTCGAACTCGTACGGCGGATGCCCCTCCAGCGCGGCCAGCAGCACGCGCATGAACCCGTCGCGGTCGCTCGCGTAGAACAGCCATTCGCGCGCCGCCCCGCCCGTCAGCACCGCCACCCCGACCGCGTGACCCGCCGCGTCGAGCGCCTCGTACGCCGCGGCCTCGAACGCGGCCATCGCCGCCAGCGTCGCGTCATCGGGCGCGTCCTCGGCCCCGAGCGGCCAGGTGATCCACATCGCCAGCGGATAGGCCGCGCGCTCGTCCGCGCCGGGCAGCCGCGTCCTGGCGCGCAGGAGGAACACGCCGTCCTCCGCCCGCCGCTCGGTCACGCTCCAGCTATCGGCCACGATCAGGCCGCCTGTTTCAGCTCCAGCCGGCTCCAGATCTCGACCAGCGCTCCCACCAGCTCGCGCATCATCGCCTCGTCATGCGCGGGGCCCGGCGTGAAGCGCAGGCGTTCGGTCCCGCGCGGCACCGTCGGGTAGTTGATCGGCTGGACGTACACCCCGTATTCGGCGAGCAGGATGTCGCTGATCCGCTTGGCCTCGACCGGGTCGCCGACCATGACGGGCACGATGTGCGTGTCGCCCGGCATCACCGGCAGCCCGGCTTCGGCGAGCAGCCGCTTGAGCGTCGCCGCCGCCGCCTGCTGCCCGTCGCGCTCGACGCTCGACGCCTTGAGGTGCCGGACGGAGGCGAGCACCCCCGCCACCAGCACTGGCGACAGGCTGGTCGTGAAGATGAAGCCGGGCGCATAGGAGCGGATCACGTCGATGATCGTCCGGTCGGCGGCGATATACCCGCCCATCACCCCGAACGCCTTACCCAGCGTTCCCTCGATCACGGTCAGCCGGTGCGCCACCCCGTCCCGCTCGGAAATGCCGCCGCCGCGCGGGCCGTACATCCCGACCGCATGGACCTCGTCGAGAAAGGTCAGCGCGTTATACTTGTCCGCCAGGTCGCAGATCGCCGCGATGGGGCTGACATCGCCCTCCATCGAATACACGCTCTCGAACGCGATCAGCTTGGGGACGCTCGGGTCCTCCGCCGCCAGCAGCTCCTCGAGATGCGCTAGGTCGTTGTGCCGGAACACGCGCTTCTCGCAGCCCGAATTACGGATGCCCGCGATCATCGACGCATGGTTCAGCTCGTCGGAGAAGATCACGCAGCCCGGCAGCACCTTGGCCAGCGTGTGCAGCGTCGCCTCGTTCGACACATAGCCGCTGGTGAACAGCAAGGCGGCTTCCTTGCCGTGCAGGTCGGCCAGCTCGTGCTCCAGGTCGACATGGTAATGCGTGTTGCCGCCGATGTTGCGCGTCCCGCCCGAGCCCGCGCCGACATCGTGCAGCGCGTCCTCCATCGCCCCGATTACCGCTGGATGCTGACCCATCGCGAGGTAATCGTTCGAGCACCAGACGGTGATCGGCTTGGGGCCGTTATGCCCCGCGAAGCAGCGCGCATTGGGGAACGCGCCCTTGTTGCGCAGGATGTCGATGAACACGCGGTAGCGGCCCTCGGCATGGAGCCGATCGATCGCCTGGGCGAAAACGCGCGAGTAATCGACGGGCTGAGGCGCGGAGAAAGCCTGGGGGCCGATGCTGTCCATGCGGCTCATCTAAGCCCGAAACCCGCGATTTTCCAGCGCGAACGGCTCGCAAGATGCCAGGTGTTAACGCCCGATCCGCGACCGCGAACCTAGAGCGCCTCGATCGTCGGAAAGCCCCGCGCGGCGAGCGCGGGGGCCAGTTCCCGCTCGCTTTCCCCCAGCCGCGTGAACACCGCCACCCCCGGCGGCGCGCGGTCGGGCCAGGTCGCGTCCCCGCACAGGAACGCGATCCGCCGCGCGATCCCCTCGCCCCCGTCGACGAACCGCACCGGATGCGGCGCGGCCGCCGCCAGCTCCGCCTCCACCAGCGGGAAATGCGTGCACGCGTTCACCACGACGTCGATCCGCTCGCCGCCGGGCCGCCCGAACAGCCCGTCCAGCACCGCCCGGTATCGCGCCGGGTCGACCGCCCGCCCCCTCAAACGCGCCTCCGCCAGCTCGACCAGCTCGGCCGACCCGTGCCGGATCACCAGGCAGTCGCCCGCGTGCGTTCGGGACAGGTCGTCGACATAGGCCTGGGCCACCGTCGCCTCCGTCCCGAGCACCCCGATCACGCGCGTGGCGGACAAGGCGGCGGCGGGCTTGATCGCGGGCACCGTGCCGACCACGGGCAGGTCCAGCGCCGCGCGCACCGCGGGCAGCGCGATCGTCGAGGCGGTGTTGCACGCGATCACGATGAGGCGCGGGCGATACCGCTCCGCCAGCCGCCCGAGCAGCGTCGGCACCCGCGCCGCGATCTCGCCCGGCGTCTTCACCCCGTACGGGAACCCCGCCGAGTCCGCGGCATAGACGAACGGCGCGCGCGGCAGCGCCGCCCGCGCCGGCCCGACGATCGACAGGCCGCCGATCCCCGAATCGAAGAACAGGATGGGCCGGTTGTCCATGACCGGCGCGCATAGCCGCTCGCGTCGCCGGAGACGACTTGATCGAAGTTATATATAACCGCTCGCCATTCGCGTACCGTCCTGAATATTGGGGGGTAGTGTGCAGACCGAGATCCTATGGATCGCGCCGACCTTGGCCTTGCTCGGCGGCTATCTGCTGGGCTCCATCCCGTTCGGGGTGCTGCTGACGCGCGCGGGCGGCGCGGGTGACCTCCGCCAGGTCGGATCGGGCAATATCGGCGCCACCAACGTCCTGCGCACCGGGCGCAAGGGGCTCGCCGCGGCCACCCTCCTCCTCGACATGCTGAAGGGCGCCGTCGCCGTCTGGATCACCGCGCGCTTGTCGCCCGGCGACGCGTCGCTCGCGGCGGCGGGCGCGTTCATCGGCCATTGCTACCCCGTCTGGCTGCGCTTTCGCGGGGGCAAGGGCGTGGCGACGCTGGGGGGCATCGCGGTCGCGCTCGGTTGGCCGATCGGGCTCGCCTACGCGCTCGTCTGGGCCGGCGTGCTGGCGATCTTCCGCTTCTCCTCGCTCGCGGGGATGGCCGCCGCCGTCGCCGCCCCCGTCGCGGCGGCGATGAGCGACCGGTTCGACCTCGTCCTCCTCCTCATCGCCTTTGCGGTGGTCGTCCTCTACAAGCACCGCGAGAATATCGGCCGGCTGCTCGACGGCGCCGAACCCAGGGTCGGCGCCGACCGGACGGACGCCGTCCATGGCTGACGCGGCGTTCGCGCCCGTCCGCGACCAACCGGACCGTGACGTCGCCGCCCGCCTTCGCCTGATCCGCACGCCGAGCATCGGCCCGGTCACCTATGCCCAGCTCCTC
>VYKR01000134.1_pt1 | contig 14912 bp, 13 predicted proteins | sample 5109561 | NCBI WGS metagenome assembly VYKR01 (sample SAMN12291799, study PRJNA351875) | freshwater metagenome | isolation source: freshwater lake | place: USA: Michigan, Ford Lake | collected 2015-08-15
CGAGGGCGTGGCGGCGCGCGCGACCGATGTCGACCTCCGTTCGGCCGGGCTCTACTGGGCGGCGCGCGCCGACATGGCGGGCGCGCGGCCCGACCGGATCGAGGCGCGCCTGAAGGCCGCAGCGCAGTTTTCGGAGTCCTTCTACGGCCAGCTCGCGGCGCAGACGCTGGGGATGCGCGGCGGGGCCAAGCCCGTGACGGGGCTGGTCGCGGCGGACTGGGCGGCGCTCGACAAGCGACCCAATGTCCGCGTCGCGGCCGCTTTGGTCGAACTGGGCGAGACCGACCTGGCCGACGAGGTGCTGCGTCACCAGGCCAAGGTCGGCAGCCCCGCCGAGTTCCAGGGGCTGCTCCGCCTGGCGGGAACGCTCGACCTGCCCGCGACCAGCCTGTGGCTCGCGCATAACTGCCCGGCGGGTTTCCGGCCCGCGGCCGAGATGCGTTACCCCACGCCGAACTGGAAGCCGGACAGCGGCTGGCGCGTCGACAAGGCGCTGGTCTACGCCCACACGCTTGAGGAATCACGGTTCCGAAACAAGGTGGTGAGCCCCGCGGGCGCGTACGGCCTCATGCAGATCATGCCCGCCGCCGCGACCGACTTCGCGCGCGAGCGCGGGCTGGAGGGGGCGGACCGCGCCTTTCTGACGCGCCCGTCGACCAACATGGAGGTCGGCCAGCGCCACCTGGAGCGGCTGCGCGACATGCGGTCGACCACGGGTGGGCTGCTGCCCAAGGTCATCGCCGCCTACAACGCTGGCCCCAAGCCGGTCGGCGAATGGAACGGGCTGATTCGCGACGGCGGCGACCCGCTGCTCTATATCGAGTCGATCCCCTATTGGGAGACGCGCGGCTACGTGACGACGGTGCTGCGCAATTACTGGATGTACGAAGGCGTCGGCGGCAAGACGGCGTCCAGCAGCCGCCGCGCGCTGGCGCAGGGAATGTGGCCGCGTTTCCCCGGACTGCCCGGCGCGGGCGCGGTGCGGGTCAAGACCGCGATCGCGCCGTTCGTGCCGCGTCCGGTGGTCGTCCCCACGCCTGCCCCCGTCCTCGCCGGCGAGCCGGCCGCCGCGCGGTCGACCCTGGTCGCCGATGCCGATTGACGACAGCCGGCGCTTCATCCCGGTCCGCATCGCCGTCCTGACCGTGTCCGACACGCGCGGGCCGGCGGACGACCGGTCGGGCGACACGCTGGTCGAGCTGCTGGTGGCGGCGGGGCACAAATTGGCGGACCGCGCGATCGAGCGCGACGACACGGGCGCGATCGTGGCGCGGCTCGACCGCTGGATCGACGACGGGGGCGTGGACTGCGTCATCACCACCGGCGGCACCGGCGTGACCGGGCGCGACGTGACGCCCGAGGCGATCGAACAGGTCGCCGACAAGATGATCCCCGGCTTCGGCGAGCTGTTCCGCTGGCTGAGCTTCGCCACGATCGGCACCTCGACGATCCAGTCGCGTGCCTGCGCATGCGTCGCGCGCGGGACGTATCTCTTCGCCCTGCCCGGCTCGACCGGCGCGGTCAGGGACGGGTGGGACGGCATCCTGCGCGACCAGCTCGACAGCCGTCACCGGCCCTGCAATTTCGTCGAGCTGATGCCGCGGTTGCTGGAGCGCTAGCCCGGCTGCATCGCCACCAGTTCGTGACCGTCGCGGTCGCGAAAGTGGAAGCGGCGTCCGCCGGGAAAGGCGAAGATCGGCGCGGTGACGGTGCCGCCCGCCCGGACCACGCTCGCGAGCGTCGCGTCGAGATCGTCGACCTGGATCACCGCGAGCGGCGCGGCGCTCCGCTCGTCCGGATCGGCCTGGAAACCGATATCGGTGTCGCCGCTGGTCGTCGCGGCATAGGTCGGGCCGAAATCGGTAAACGTCCAACCGAACGCGTCGGCATAGAAACGCTTGGCGGCGTCCGTGCCGCCGACCGGGAGTTCGAGATAGTTGAGGCGGGCCATGTCGCCTCTCGTAGCGCGGGTCTCAGCGCGAGAACAGGGCCGCGATGTAGCGGACCAGGGCGACGGCGCTGCCGATGCTGAACGGCAGGAAGAACGTCGTCAGCGCCAGGAACAGGAACAGGCGCGCCGGGCCATCGGCGGTCGGCGCGGGCCTGGGTGGCTCCACCGGCTCATCGCGCGGCCAGACGCTGTGCTCGTCGATGAACATTATCGGGTCCCGATGGAGGTTCCGGGCAGTCAACGCGTTCCGGACGGTGCGGTTGCGGCAGCTCCCATGTTCTTGTTGTGTTCCGGTGTTCGTGCTAGGCGTTTTCCGATGGCGAAGACTCGGCCCGTGCGCGGTGCGACGCTGAACGCGGCGAGCGGGCGGTTCGGCTTGCCCGGGCGCGAGGCGGACGGCAATTGGCTGGACGAGCGCGAGCTGCTCGACGGCGCGGCGCCGCCGCTCCGCACCACGGTGACGGTCGAGCGGCCGCGCACGATCATCAGCCGTAACACGTCGCCCGACATGTCGTTCGATCGCTCGATCAACCCCTATCGCGGGTGCGAGCATGGCTGCATCTACTGCTATGCCCGGCCGAGCCATGCCTTTCACGACCTGTCGCCGGGGCTGGACTTCGAGAGCCGGCTGTTCGCCAAGCCCGATGCGGCGGCGCTGCTCCGGGCGGAGCTGAGCAAGCCGGGCTACGTGGCCGCGCCGATGGCGCTTGGGACCAACACCGATCCATACCAGCCGATCGAGCGCGACTGGCGCATCACGCGCGAGGTGATCGCGGTGCTGGCCGAATGTCGTCACCCGCTGACGATCACCACCAAGTCGGACCGGGTGGTGCGCGACATCGACCTGCTCGGACCGATGGCGGCTGAGGGGCTGGCGAGCGTGTGCGTGTCGGTGACCTCGCTCGACCCGAAGATCGCCGCGACGATCGAGCCGCGCGCACCGCATCCGGAGCGTCGGCTGGCGGCGGTGCGCAGGCTCGCGGACGCAGGGATCCCCGTCTATGTCTCGATCGCGCCCGTGATCCCGGCGATCACCGACGGCGAAATCGAGCATCTGGTCGAACGCGCGGCGCAGGCGGGAGCGAGCGCAGCATTCTTCATCCCCGTCCGGCTGCCGCACGAGGTCGCGCCGCTGTTCCGGGCATGGCTCGACGAGCATTTCCCCGACCGCGCCGCCAAGGTGATGGCGACGATCCGGTCGATGCGGGACGGGCGCGACAACGACCCGGCCTTCTTCACGCGGCTGCGCGGGTCGGGCGCGTGGGCGGAGCTGCTCAGGACGCGCTTCCGAATCGCCTGCCGTCGCCACGGGTTGAAGGGGCGGCGGATCGCCTTGCGCTCCGACCTGTTCCGCCCGCCCGCCGGGCCGCAAGGCGAGCTGTTCGGCTGAGGCAACCGGCGCGCGCCAGGGTCGTTGTTCTCGGGACGACTCGAAAGGACCGACCATGACCGACCAGAACCGCGACACGCCCGCCGCCCAGCCGCTCAGCCCGAACGACGCCGACCGCGAGGGCGCCGGATCGGGCGCGGCGTCCGGCGCCGAGCCGAGCGAGGACGCGGGCGCGGGCTACGGCAATCACGCGATGCCGGATTTGGAGGGCGAGCCGGGGGACTCGAGCAGCGACGGGCGCTGACGCTGCCATACACAGATAGATAAGCGCCTCCCCGGCGGAGGCCGGGGCCCAGCTGTTGTTTTCGCGCCGATCAATGAAAGGCAGGGGCTCATCCGCGCGGCTGGGCCCCGGCCTTTGCCGGGGAAGCGGCCCCGGGGACCGGGTAGACCTTCGCCCGCTAAGCCGCCAGCCGGTAATCCTTGAACCGTTCGCGCAGCGCGGTCTTCAGGAGCTTGCCCGTCGCGGTATGCGGCAGGTCGTCGACGAAGACGATCTCGTCGGGTAGCCACCAGCGCGCGACATGCTCGGCGAGATGCGCGGTGATGTCGGCCGGGGTCACCTCGCTGCCGGGCTTGCGGACGACCAGCAGGAGCGGGCGCTCGTCCCAGCGCGGGTGGTACACGCCGATCGCCGCCGCCTCGGCGACGCCGGGACAGCCGACGGCCGCGTTCTCCAGCTCGACCGAGCTGATCCACTCGCCGCCCGACTTGATCACGTCCTTGGCGCGGTCGGTGATCTGCATGGTGCCGTCGGGGTGGAGCACGGCCACGTCGCCCGTGTCGAACCAGCCGCCCGCGTCGACGGCGGGCTCGTCGCCCTTGAAGTAGCGGCCGATCACCCAGGGACCCCGGCATTGCAGCCGGCCCGAGCTGGCCCCGTCCCGCGGCAGCACCGCGCCCTCGTCGTCGACGGTCCGCAGCTCGACGCCGAAGGGCACGCGGCCCTGCATGGCGACCTGGTCGACCTGGCCGTCAAAGCCGAGCTCGTCCCAATCGGGCGAGCGCGCGCCCATGGTGCCGATCGGCGAGGTCTCCGTCATGCCCCAGGCATGATTGACGCGGACGCCCATGCGCATGATCCGCTCGATCATCGCGCGCGGCGCGGCCGACCCGCCGATGGTGACGAGCTGGAGATGCTCGGGGCTGATCCCGGTCGCGTCCATATGCGCGAACATGCCGAGCCAGACGGTGGGGACGCCCGCCGAATGGGTCACGCGCTCGCGGTTCATCAGATCGCACAGCACGGCGGGCTCATTGACCGCCGAGAAGACGTATTTGCACCCCGCCGCCGCGCCCGCGAAGGGCAGGCCCCAGGCCGCGGCGTGGAACATCGGCACGATCGGCAGCACGACCGAACGGGTATCGAGGTCGAACACGGCGGGTTGCAGCTCGGCCAGCGCGTGGATCACGCTGGAGCGGTGGGTGTAGAGCACGCCCTTGGGATTGCCGGTCGTCCCGCTGGTATAACAAAGCATGCACGGATCGCGCTCGGGCCCCTCGGCCCAGGCGAAGTCGCCGTCCTCGGCATCGATCAGCGCGCGGAAACTGCCCTCGCGCTCGCCGTCCATGACGATGTAATGGTCGATCGTCGTGAACCGGTCGCGCAGTCGGTCGACGATCGGCTGGAACGCGCGATCGTAGAGGAGAACGCGGTCCTCGGCGTGATTGGCGATGTAGACGAGCTGGTCGTCGAACAGCCGCGGATTGATCGTGTGGATCACCCCGCCCATGCCGATCGCCCCGTACCAGGCGGCGAGGTGGTGGGCGTGGTTCATCGCCAGCGTCGCGACGCGGTCGCCGGGTTTCAGCCCAAGTCGGACCAGGGCCTGCGCCAGGCGGCGCGCGTCACGGGCGATCCCGGCCCAGTCGGTGCGCGTCTCCGTCCCGTCGGCCCAGCGGGTGACGATCTCGCGGCGGCCATGCTCGCGCGCGGCGTGTTCGAGGAGGCGCGGCACCCGCAGCTCGAACTCCTGCATCCCGCCCATGTCTTGGCCGCCCAGCATCGACTTCTCCCGTGCGTCTTATCCGACGAGCGCCAGCCGCGTTTCGCTGTTCCGAAGCTCGACGGAGGCGACACCGTGCAACAGCTCCATCCGCCCCGCAAGCTCCGCGTCGAGCAGGAAGTCGCGGCCGAGCAGGACGGTCGCCGTCGCGCCGTCCGGATAGCGCGCGATCACGCGGACCTCGCCCCGCGCCCCCCTATGATGCTGGAGCATGCCCGCGAGCGCGAGAAAGGCGGCGGGATCGGTGATCGTCGCCTCGACCACGAAGCGCGCGGTCGAGGCCAGGCCCTCGAAAGGCTGGACGCGCCGGACGCTGACGCGCGGTGCGTCCTCGCCGGGGCGACGGTCGAGCTCGACGGTGATGAGCGCGCATTTCGCTTCGCGCGCGGCCTCCTCCAGGTCGCGCGCGACCGCGTCGTCGAAGCAGGTGGCGCTGAACTGGCCCGAAGCGTCTGACAGCTGCGCCATCAGATAGCGCTTGCCGCGCGCCGACTGGCGCCAGCGCGCCTCCTCGACCAGCACGGCCATGGTCGCCCCCGCGCGGCTGCCGTCGTCGGGAATATTGAGCTCGCCCAGCGAGGCGTAGGCGCGCGCGCCGTGGGTGCGGGCGATATGCGCGTGGCGGTCGACCGGGTGGGCGGAGAAATAGAAGCCGAACGCCTCCTTTTCCTGCTCCATCCGCTCGGCCAGGGTCCAACTGGCGGCGGGCAGCTTGATCGCGTCGCCGGCTTGGGCATCCCCGCCGAACAGGCCGCCCTGCCCGCTGGTCTTGGCGTCGTGCGTCCGCGCGGCGACCGCCAGGATCGTGTCGGCGGCGGCGTGGAGCCCGGCGCGGTTCGGGTCGATTTCGTCGAACGCACCCGCGGCCGCGAGCGTCTCGAGCTGGCGCTTGTTGAATAGGCGCGGATCGACGCGGGTGGCGAGGTCGTCGATGTCGGCGAACGGCCCGCGCTCGCGACGCTCGGCGACGAGCCGCTCCATCGCGCCCTCGCCGACCGACTTGAGCGCGGCGAGCGCGTAGCGGACTTTCGGCCCGTTCTCATCGACTTGGACGTCGAACTCGGCATCGGAGGTGTTGATGTCGGGGCCGCAGACGGTAACGCCCAGACGGCGCGCATCATCGACGAAGATGCCGAGCTTGTCCGTCAAGGCCATGTCGTAACACATCGATGCCGCGTAGAATTCATGCGGATGATGTGCCTTGAGCCAGGCGGTCTGATAGGCGAGCAGCGCATAGGCCGCGGCGTGCGACTTGTTGAAGCCGTAGCCGGCGAACTTGTCGATCAGGTCGAACAGCTCGTTCGCCTGCCCTTTGCCAATGCCGTTGACGGTGCGGCAGCCTTCGACGAAGCCCGCGCGCTGGGCATCCATCTCCGCCTTGACCTTCTTGCCCATGGCGCGGCGGAGCAGGTCGGCGCCGCCCAGGCTGAAGCCGGCCAGCACCTGCGCGGCCTGCATCACCTGTTCCTGATAGACGAAGATGCCGTACGTCTCGGCTAAAATCGGCTCGAGCAGCGCGTGCGGGTAGCTGATCGGCTCCTGCCCGTTCTTGCGGCGGCCGAAGCTGGGGATGTTGTCCATCGGACCCGGCCGGTAGAGCGAGACGAGCGCGATGATATCGCCGAAATTGGACGGGCGCACGGCCGACAGCGTGCGGCGCATCCCCTCCGACTCGAGCTGGAACACACCCACCGTGTCGCCGCGCTGGAGAAGTTTGTAGACGCCCTCGTCATCCCAAGCGAGCGCGTCGAGGTCGATCGTTATCCCACGTTTCGCAAGGAGTTGCGTCGCCTTCTTCAGGACCGACAGCGTCTTCAGACCGAGAAAATCGAACTTCACCAGCCCCGCGCCCTCGACATATTTCATGTCGAACTGGGTAACGGGCATATCGGAGCGCGGGTCGCGGTAGAGCGGGACGAGTTGCGCGAGCGGGCGGTCGCCGATGACGACGCCCGCCGCGTGCGTCGAGCTGTGGCGCGGCAAACCCTCCAACTTCATCGCCAGGTCGAGCAGGCGACGCACGCCGTTGTCGTTGGCGTATTCGCGCGCGAGCTCCGACACGCCGTTCAGCGCGCGTGTCAGCGTCCACGGATCGGTCGGGTGGTTGGGCACGAGTTTGGCGAGCCGGTCGACTTGGCCGTAGCTCATCTGGAGTACGCGGCCGGTGTCCTTCAGCACGGCGCGTGCCTTGAGGCGCCCGAAGGTGATGATCTGCGCGACCTGGTCGCGGCCGTATTTCTCCTGGACGTAGCGGATGACCTCGCCGCGCCGGGTTTCGCAGAAGTCGATGTCGAAGTCGGGCATCGACACGCGCTCGGGGTTCAGGAACCGCTCGAACAGCAGGCCGAGCGGAAGCGGGTCGAGGTCGGTGATCGTCAGCGCCCACGCGACCACCGACCCTGCGCCGGAGCCTCGGCCGGGACCGACCGGGATGTCGTGGTCCTTGGCCCATTTGATGAAGTCAGCGACGATCAGGAAATAACCGGGAAAGCCCATCTGGATTATGACGTCGAGCTCGAACTCGAGGCGGTCGCGATAAGGTTTGGTCCAGTCGGCGGCCTTCCCCCCTTCTTCGCCGGGGAGGTGTTGCTGCGGAGCGCGCAGTTCCTCGATCCGCCGCAGCCGTGCCTCCAGCCCCGCCCGCGCGTCGACGCGAAGCATCTCCGCCTCCGCCGCGAGGTCGGGCGGGGTGGCGAGGCTGGGGAGGATCGGCTTGCGGCTGGGGGCCATGACGGCGCACCGCCTGGCGACGTGGAGCGTGTTCGCGATCGCCTCGGGCAGGTCGGCGAACAGCTCGGCCATGACCTCGGCCGGCTTGATCCAGGCGTGGCGGCAGGTGCGCTTGCGGTCCTCCGTCGCGACATAGCTCGACTGGGCGATGCAGAGCATGGCGTCGTGCGCCTCGCCGAAATCTGCCTCGGCGAAGCAGGACGGGTTGGTCGCGACGAGCGGCAGGTTCCGCGCGTATGCGAGGTCGATCAGCGCCGCCTCCGCCGCCGTCTCGACCGGATCGTCGCGGCGGGCGAGCTCGATATAGAGCCGGTCGGGGAACAGCGCCTGGAGCCGGTCGGCATAGGCGCGGGCGCGATCCGGCTGGTCCTCGGCGAACAGGCGGGCGAGCCCCCCCTCGCCGCCGGCGGTGAGCGCGATGAGGCCGTCGGTACGGCCCTCCAGCGCGGCGAAGTCGACATGCGCGTCGAGCTCGATCGGGCGGTCGAGATGCGCCATCGACACGAGGTTGCAGAGATTGTCGTAGCCCGCCTGGTCCTGCGCATAGAGCGCCAGCCAGTCGAGCGGGGCGGCGACGCCGTCGGGCGTATCGGGCCTGCAGACGCCGAGCATCGCCCCGACGATCGGCTGCACCCCGCCCTTCTTCGCGGCCTCGGAAAAGGCCATCGCCGCGTAGAGCCCGTTGCGGTCGGTCAAGGCGGCGGCGGGAAAGCGTAAGGTCCGCGCGCGCTCGACGATCGCCTTGGGTTCGATCGCGCCGTCGAGCATGGTATAGGAGGAGAAGACGCGAAGAGGAACGAAGCCGGAATGCATGTCCCGACTATGGGACCGGCCCGGTGATTCGGAAAGCGATTCGGCCCCGGTTCGTCGTGGAACCCCGGACGGAAACGCCCGTTGCCCCGTCAGGCGAACAGGAAGTTCCAGCGATGACGGATGTGCGAAGCGAGGACACGGGAAGCGACCGCATGACGAGCGGCGGGACCCCGCGCGCGGGCGCGGGCTGGGCGTGGATCCTGGCCTACGGCATCCTATCGGCGGTGCTGGGGGTGTTCGCGTTCCTGGCGCCCTTTTCCGCGACCTTGGCCGCGACCTTGGTGGTCGGCACGTTCCTGACCGCGACCGGCGTCATGGCGCTGGTGGCCGGGGTAATCGGGCGCGATCATCACCACCGGTTCTACAAGGTGCTGTTGGGTTTGCTGTCGATCGTCGTCGGACTGGTGATGGCGTTCCGACCGCTGACCGGCGCGTTCTCGCTGACGCTGCTGCTCGCGGCCTGGCTCGGCGCGCGCGGGGTGATGGAGATCGTCTGGGGCGCGCGGCATGAGCGGCATCGCTGGTCGATGATCGCGATGGGCGTGCTCAACCTGCTGCTCGCCGGGTTCATCGTCGCGACCGTGCCGCTGTCGGCGTTGACGCTGCCGGGGTACGTGCTGGGGATCAGCCTGTTGTTCGGGGGCGTGCTCGCGATCGCGTCGGGGCTGGCGCACAAGAAAGGCGCGCCGGCGTTTTCGCTGGGGCGGTGAGGGGCAGCTTCGCGTAACGTCCCTAGAGCGCTTCCCCGGCGCAGGCCGGGGCCCAGCCGTTGATCATGACACCGACGAAAATGCTCGGTTTCCGCACCCCGGCTGGGCCCCGGCCCTCGCCGGGGAGGCGCAAGGAGGACTAAAGCAGCGCCTCGATGTCCTTGCGCAGATCCTCCGGCCGGGTCTGGGGCGCGTAGCGGCGCACCGCCTTGCCCTCGCGGTCGACCAGGAACTTGGTGAAGTTCCACTTGATCGCGCGGCTGCCCATCAGGCCGGGCGCGTCGGCCTTCAGCCGATCGAACAGCGGCGCGGCGGCCGCGCCGTTGACGTCGACCTTGGCGAAGACCGGAAAGGTCACGTCGTAATTGGTCCGGCAGAAGGTCGCGATCTCGGCCGCGTCGCCGGGCTCCTGCGCGCCGAACTGGTTGCACGGGAACGCCAGCACCTCGAAGCCGCGGTCGCGGTAGTCGCGGCCGAGCTGTTCCAGCCCGTCATATTGCGGCGTGAACCCGCATTTCGACGCAGTGTTGACGATCAGCAGCACCTTGCCGCGCCAGCTGTCGAGCGAGGCGAAACCGCCATCGGCCGCGCGAACCTCGAAATCGGTGATGGCGGTCATGACTGCTCCTCGATCCGGCCCTCGTGCAGGCGTACCACCCGGTCCATCCGGCCCGCCAGCCGTTCGTTATGCGTCGCGACCAATGCCGCCGAGCCCTCGTCGCGAACGAGGCGGAGGAATTCGGCCAGGACGATTCCGGCGGTATGCTCGTCGAGATTGCCCGTGGGCTCGTCGGCAAGGACCAGGGCGGGCCGGTTGGCGAGCGCGCGAGCGACGGCGACCCGCTGCTGCTCGCCGCCCGAGAGCTGGCTGGGCCGATGCGTCAGCCGGTGACCGAGCCCGAGCGCGGTCAGCAGCGACGCGGCGCGTTCCTGCGCGTCCGCGCGCGGCACCTCGCGGACGAGTTGCGGCAGGATCACGTTCTCCGTCGCGTCGAAATCGGGGAGGAGATGGTGGAACTGGTACACGAAGCCGAGCCGGTCGCGGCGCACCAGCGTACGGCCCGCCGCGTCGAGCTTGGCGGCCTCGGTGCCGGCGATACGGATCGAACCCTCGAAGCCACCCTCGAGCAGTCCGACCGCCTGGAGCAGGGTCGACTTGCCCGAGCCGGAGGGGCCGAGCAGCGCGACGATCTCGCCCGGCGCGACCGCCAAGTCGACGCCGCGCAGGACCTCGATCGTCTGGCCGCCTTGCGTGAAGCTGCGCGACAGGCCGGCGGTGTGGAGGACCGGTTCACTCATAGCGGAGGACCTGCACGGGATCGGTGCTCGCCGCCTTGAACGCCGGGTAAAGCGTAGCGAGGAAGGAGAAGACGAGCGCCATCAGGCCGATCGCGACGATCTCGAGCGGATCGGTCTTGGACGGTAGCTCGGTCAGATAGCGGATCGAGGGGTCCCACAGATTCTGCCCAGTGACGAGCTGGACGAAATTCACCACCGCCTGACGGTAGAACAGGAAGATGAAGCCGAGCACGAGGCCCGCCAGCGTGCCGAGCGCGCCGATGGTGGTGCCGACCGTCACGAAGATGCGCAGCAGGCTGGTCCGGGTCGCGCCCATGGTGCGCAGGATCGCGATGTCGCGCGTCTTGGCGCGGACCAGCATGATCAGCGACGACAGAATATTGAACACGGCGACCAGGATGATGATCGACAGCACCACGAACATGGCGACCCGCTCGACCGCCAGCGCCTCGAACAATTGGGCGTTCATGGTGCGCCAGTCCTGGACCACCGCGCGGCCGCCGACGCGCTGGGCCAACGGGCGCAGGATCTCGCCGACCCGGTCGGGGTCGACAGTCTGCACCTCCACCATCCCGACCGCGTCGCCGAGCAGGAGCAATGTCTGCGCGTCCTCCAGCGGCATCACGACATAGGCCTTATCGTAATCATAGACGCCAATCTCGAAGATCGCGCCGACCGTATAGGCGACGATGCGCGGCACGGTGCCGAACGGCGTGGTCTGCCCCTGCGGGCTGATGAGCGACACCTCCGACCCGACCTGCGCGCCGAGCGCCTCGGCCAGGCGCGAGCCGATCGCGATGCGGTTGTTGCCCGGCACCACGCCGCTAAGCGTGCCCGACACGACCTGCCCGCCGACCGAGCGACGAATATCGGCGACCGACTGGCCGCGGACGAGCACAGCCTCGACCCGGCCGTTATAGCTGGACATGAGCGGCTGTTCGATCAGCGGTACCGCGCTGGTGACGCCCGGCGTGGCGCGCGCGTCGCGGACGATGTCGCGCCAGTCGGGCAGGCGCCCGCCGAACCCCTGCACGACGGCATGGCCGTTCAGCCCGGTGATCTTGTCGAACAGTTCGGCGCGAAAGCCGTTCATCACGCTCATGACTATCACGAGCGCGGCGACGCCGAGCATGACGGCTACCAGGCTGATCGAGGCAACGAGGAAGATGAACCCCTCCCCCTTGCCCGGCAGCAGGTAACGCCGGGCGATCATGCGTTCATAAGGGGCGAGGATCATGTCCCCGCCCGCCTACCGGCACGAAGGTGAACTGGCAATTGCGGGGGTGGCTGTTGCGGCGAAGTCACAGGGCGAAACCAATCGTTTCGCCGGGTGCACGGCACGCGTGACAAGGCGGGAAGTTCCACGTAGCGAAACTGCACTGGCACACAGGCAATGGCCGTGGTTCGGGGCAGAAATCCTCGGCGCAGCTCCCCCAACGGGAGCGCGGTACCGAGGGACATAACAGGGGGCTGACGAGCGATCGTCACGCAGGCGCCCGGGCTGGCAACGGCCCGGGCGTTTGCCGTTTCCGGCCGGAAAATTTGCAACTAGGACCGATCCGGCCTCTTGACGCCCGGTGTGGGCTTACCAGATTCGCCATGCACGGCGCCTTCGGGGTCGTGCGCGGGACGGCCCCGCACGGTCGCGCCCGTTCCATCATCAACTCGCTTTTCGGAGGTTTTGATATGCGACTCGACCTGACCCCTTATCGCCGTTCGACCATCGGCTTCGACCGGCTCTTCGACCTGCTCGAGCAGAACGCCAAGGCGACCTCGCCCGAGAACTACCCGCCCTTCAACCTCGAGCGAATTGCCGATGATCGGTACCGCATCACGCTGGCGGTGGCGGGCTTCACCCGCGACGAGATCGAGATCACCGCGCAGCAGAACCTGTTGCTCGTGACCGGCCGTAAGGACGAGCGCCAGGGCGCGCAGTTCCTGCATCTCGGCATCGCCAATCGCAGCTTCGAGCGCCGCTTCGAACTGGCCGACTTCGTGCTGGTCGAGGATGCGCGGCTCAACGACGGGCTGCTCGTGATCGACCTGGTACGCGAGGTGCCCGAGGCGATGAAGCCCAAGACGATCGCCATCAAGACCGGCGCGCCGCTGGCCGCCGTCGAGAACAGGTCGGACGAGGCGCGGGCCGCCTAAAGGCGGTCGCGCGACCGGCTCGGCATCCTCCTACTCCCTGGGGTTGCCGCGGGGCGTCCGGGCCGGTCTGGCCCGGGCGCCTTTTTCTCAGACCAGTCGGCTCTGCTTCACCGCGGCCTCGATGAAGCTGGCGAAGAGCGGGTGCGGTTCGAACGGCTTGCTCTTCAGCTCGGGGTGGAACTGGACGCCGACGAACCAGGGATGATCGGGACGCTCGACGATCTCGGGCAGCATCCCGTCGGGCGACATGCCCGAAAAGACGAGGCCGCCCTTCTCCAGCGCGTCGCGGTAGCCGGTATTGACCTCGTAACGATGGCGGTGGCGCTCGCTGATCGCGGGCGCGCCGTAGATGGAGGCGACCACGCTGTTGCCCGCGAGCTTCGCCTCATAGGCGCCGACGCGCATGGTCCCGCCCAGGTCGCCCTGCTCCTCGCGCTTCTCCAGGCCGTCCCGTCCCATCCATTCGGTGATCAGGCCGACCACGGGCTCGGGCGTCGGGCCGAACTCGGTCGAGCTCGCGAGCGGAATGCCGGCCAGGTCGCGCGCGCCCTCGATACAGGCCATCTGCATGCCGAAGCAGATGCCGAAATAGGGCACGCGCCGCTCGCGCGCGAAGCGGACCGAGGCGATCTTGCCCTCCGCCCCGCGCTCGCCGAACGCGCCGGGGACGAGGATGGCGTGGCACGGCTCTAGCTGCGCGGCGATGTCGGCATGGTCGCCCTCGAACAATTCGGCGTCGATCCAGCGGACGTTGACGCGCACCCGGTTGGCGATGCCGCCATGAACCAGCGCCTCGTTCAACGACTTGTAGGCGTCCTGAAGGCCTACATATTTGCCGACCACGCCGATCGTCACCTCGCCCTCGGGATGGGTGAGCCGGTCGACGATCTCGGCCCAGCGTGACAGGTCCGGCGCGTCGCCCGGCTCGATCCCGAACGCGCGGAGCACCTCGGCGTCGAGGCCTTCGGCATGATATTGGAGAGGGACCGCGTAGATGCTTTTCGCGTCGAGCGCGGGGATGACCGCGCTTTCGGGCACGTTGCAGAATAGCGCGATCTTGGCGCGCTCCGACGGCGGCAGCGGCTGTTCGCAGCGACAGACCAGTATGTCGGGCTGGACGCCAAGCGCCGCCAGTTCGCGGACGGAATGCTGGGTCGGCTTGGTCTTGAGCTCGCCCGCCGCCGCGATGAACGGCACCAGGGTGACGTGAATGGAGACGGAGTTGGCGCGGCCGACCTCGTTCCTGAGCTGGCGGATCGCCTCGATGAACGGGAGCGACTCGATGTCGCCGACCGTGCCGCCGATCTCGCACAGGACGAAGTCCAGGTCCTCGGTCTCGGCGCGGGTGAACGCCTTGATGGCGTCGGTGACGTGCGGGATGACCTGCACCGTCGCGCCCAGGTAATCGCCGCGCCGCTCGCGCTGGATGATCTGCTGATAGATGCGGCCGGAGGTGATGTTGTCCGACTGGCGCGAGGGCACGCCGGTGAAGCGCTCGTAATGACCCAGGTCGAGGTCGGTCTCCGCGCCGTCTTCGGTGACGTACACCTCGCCGTGCTGATACGGGCTCATCGTGCCGGGATCGACGTTCAGATACGGATCAAACTTGCGGATGCGGACGCGGTAGCCGCGCGCCTGGAGCAGCGCCGCGAGCGCGGCCGCCATGAGACCCTTGCCGAGCGACGAGACCACGCCGCCGGTGATGAAGATGTACCGCGCCATGGGAGGAGTCGCCTAGCGTCTAAGGGGCATGGGGAACAAGCGCCCGCGTATGGTCGCGGACGCCGGGATCGGACGAGACGAGTAGGTTTCGGCGCTCAGCGCGCGAGCGGGACCGAACCGTTGTCGGCGGGAGCCGCCGG
>VYKR01000136.1_pt1 | contig 14740 bp, 13 predicted proteins | sample 5109561 | NCBI WGS metagenome assembly VYKR01 (sample SAMN12291799, study PRJNA351875) | freshwater metagenome | isolation source: freshwater lake | place: USA: Michigan, Ford Lake | collected 2015-08-15
CGATTTATGGAGTGATGAACCACCCTTGGAAAGTGATTTACATCTGCAACAGATCATAATTCTTCTCAGTTGTCTAGAATTATTATGGCAAGAGAAAAACGATTACTACGCTTCCGGTAATCTGACTATCTACTATAACGAAGAACAACTGAAAAAGCGCGATTTCTGTGGTCCTGATTTTTTTGTGGTTTTAGATACAGAAAAACGTCCCCGCAAAAGTTGGGTAGTTTGGGGAGAAGGGGGTAAATATCCCAATGTAATCGTCGAGATTCTTTCCGATTCTACGGCCAATATTGACCGCACTAAAAAGAAAATTCTCTATCAAAATACCTTTCGCACTCCTAATTATTTTTGGTTCGATCCTAATACCTTAGAATTGCAAGGATTTAGACTAATTGCGGGACAATATCAGGCTATTCCCACTAATGAAAACGGCTATTTATGGAGTGAACAATTAGAACTATATTTAGGTATTTTTGACCGTAAACTGCGTTATTTTACCGCCGATGGTCAATTGGTTCCCACTCCCCAAGAAGCTGAATTAGAGCAAAGACAAGCAAAGGAACAGATTCTTTTAGAAAGGGAACAGATTCTTTTAGAAAGGGAACAGGAACGACAAGCGAAGGAACAGGCTATCCTCGAAAAAGAACAAGCTATCTTGGAGAAGGAAAAATTAGCCCAAAAATTACGAGAATTGGGCATTGATCCCGAAACTATCTGATTGATCAATATCTCTAAGTAGGGTTTGCTGAAAAAGTAGGGGCGAAGCATTCGGATAGAAAATCTACGGTTTCACCGATAGGTTATTGCCCGAATGCTTCGCCCTTACAGAACGCGGGCCGATGAAGACCCAAGGTTTTGAAGCACGATTCTCTCAAAATCTTGCACCTGTTTCGCGAAACAAGACCCTAAAACCCTTACCTCGTCTATATTTCACATTTATTCAGCAAACCCTAGTTAGGTGTTAAAAATTGTCAGTTTCCCCCCTTATTAAGGGGGAATCAAAGACAAAATTTATCTTCTATTTAATAGGTAATTCCTATCCTAGAAATGGTGGTAATTTAACCTTATTTTTCCTGTCTTTCTAAGGCTAATTGTACCAACTTATCAACCAATTGATCAAACTCTAAACTGGTGGCTTTCCAGAGTTGGGGATACATACTAAAGTTAGTAAACCCTGGCAGAGTATTAATTTCATTGATCAACACTTCCCCAGTATTTTCTACATAGAAAAAATCCACCCGCGACAATCCCGCAGCATCCACAGCTTTAAATGCTTCTACAGCCATTTCTCGCACTTGATCAGCAATTTTATCGGGAATATTAGCGGGAATCACCATACTCGATCGCCCATCAGTATATTTAGTTTCGTAGTCATAAAAATCACTATCAAAAGTAATTTCTCCCACCAAAGAAGCTTGGGGATTATCATTACCTAAAACCGCACATTCGATCTCCCTTGCGGTTACTCCTGCTTCAATAATAATCCGTCGATCATAACTAGCAGCACTATCTAAAGCAGCCTCTAATTCTTGCCGGTTGCGTGCTTTACTAATACCCACCGAAGAACCTAAATTAGCCGGTTTAATAAAACAAGGATAGCCTATTTCCTCGGCGATTTGATCGCACAATTGCGGAAAAATACAGGGATTTGACCACACTTGCGAGCGGGTTACAGCCTTATACTTAACTTGGGGTAATCCAGCGGCTGCAAAAGCAGTTTTCATGGCAATTTTATCCATTCCCAAGCATGAACCCAGAACCCCACTACCCACAAAAGCAACCCGCATGAGAGTGAGTAATCCTTGCAAAGTGCCATCTTCTCCATTCGGTCCGTGGAGAATTGGAAACCAAACCTCAATTTCCCTCACTTCCGGGGGAAATTGCCAGATATTGACTTTTATATCACTCTCAATAGCTAGGGGTTGCCCAGAGGTTAAAATTTGTCTAGCAGTTGCTGCCGAATGCCAACAGCCATTTTTATCGATATAGAAGGGGATAACGGCGTATTTGTCAAGATTTTCGGGGTAATTAAAAGCTTGCAGGATCGATCGAGCCGAATTGATAGATACCTCGTGTTCTCCCGATCGACCACCAAACAACAATCCTACCTTGATCTTATCCATATTATCGAAAATTTGGGTTAAAACCCCGTCGTTTTACGACGGCTTTTCTTGATCTTTAATATAGCACTTAAGAACTTCCAGTGGCGCACCTCTCAGTTATCAGTTATCAGTTATCAGTTATCAGTTATCAGTGGGTAAGTTATCAGTTATCAGTGGGTAAGTTATCAGTTATCAGTAAAATCTTCGAGAATACGACTTTCGATCGAGTATTGCTCACAGATATGACTAATCTGCTCTAAAATGAGCGAGTTAAGAGGATTAGTGGTCATAATTTCCCTAAGAAGCTGCAAAAAATATAGCCTTTCCTATCAAGATGAGGTGTAGGCTAATTTGGTATGAACGACCGACGACTGACTCCCGAAAACTTCCTATCCTAAATTAATACCACAGCAGTGGCCACTTTGTCATGTGGTTAGTCATAAAAAAAATGCTGCTCATTTATTGACTTAAATCTATAAATGAGCAGCCGTTTAGCTAGGCAGTCATTCTCAAGATAAGATTCCCAAGAGCGATGGTAAAGTTGAGACTAGAATTGAGGAGACAGTCGGGAAATTTTTACCTAATCAAGAAAAGATGGCTCTCTGAGTCCTTGGGTGAAAAATGTTCACCACGTCACATTATGGACGGAAGCTTTCATTGGTGGCAACTTAAGCAAGAAGCTTAATTATTAAGAGTAGCTGATCATTCAAGGAAAAGGAAGTAAAAAATGGTAAAATAAAGCGGATAAATCTAAAAATAATCTTCATTCCTACCCCTACTATTTCTTTAGGTTTCAGAGGGAAAGTAACCAAACAGTTTTTTATAATCAGAGGCTAGATATCCTCGGTGAAAAAAACCTAATTCTTCGGCAATTTCATAAATTAATTTTGTCTGATTATTTTGGTTAAGAGATTGATGTAAAGCATTAAGACGAAGCAATTTAAAATAATTGTAAGGAGACATTTGATAGAAGTCTTTAAATATATATTCTAAGGTGCGTTGACTTACTTCCAAGTGTTGACAAATCGCTGGGATAGTAAGATCAGAACGCAGATTTTTTCTCATCATTTCTTCTGCTTTTTTGAGGATATAGGTGCGTCTGATAGTGTTTTTAGGGGTTTTAATATCTTTGGTTACTGCTAAAGTCAAAAGAAAATCTTTGACAATTTCTTCTTTTAATTTTTGCCTGACAAAATTCAATCTTAATGCTTTTTTTTTGCCCAGATATTTGTTGACAATCTAAATTAAATAGCATTTGATAAAGTTGATGACAAGATTGTTGTAGATAACGAATTTTTTCCGCTGGGCAAATCACAATAGAAGAAGCGGAAGAATTTAAAAACTTTTTCGCTTCTGGTAGCTCTAAAGTTTGGCACAATTGTTGCAGATAATTATCATGAACGTAAAGCTGAAAACGATTGGAAAAAGGATGTTGAAAAACGGAAATTTCTGATTTAGGGGGGACAATGCCAAGACAGTTATTTTCTAATGAGTACAAATTTTGGAAGAAGACAGGATTCACCTGAAAAGGAATCGCAAAAACCCACATTTTAGAATGGGTTACTCCCGCAACATTCGTTAAACAATTACGTTGCGATAATTCTAACATCACTTCATCGATGATGATCCTTGAAAGATACCCTTCAAAATGATCACCACTGAGTTGTAAAGCATCTAAGTCGATAAATTCTCGATTCTGAAAATAACGAGAAAAGTTGCAAAAATATTCACTTTTAAAGGTTAATTCTTGAGAATTAATTAAAATATTGGTTTTATTGTCAAAAATAAACATCTATGTATAACTCCTTGGTTATTGAGTAAAATTAAACTTTTTTTGCCCATCAATTTAAAAACTTGCGTTTTTCGGATCATCTTAGCATAGAGGACTGAGTAGTATTGAGTTACAGCAGAGTTGATTTGTTAATTTTGTCCATCAGTGTAATCTAGGTTAAATCTCTCATCTCTCATCTCACCTTTGTAACCCCTAAATCAGGTTTTTATGTCAAGCTATTTTGAAAGCCTTGCTAGAAAACAGTTTTAGGGATAAGTATAATTACTCACTTGCATAAATCGCTTTCATCTCTCAAATCTCTCACTTTTTTCCGTTATCAATTACTAAGGAGATTTCGATGGCTAAAGAATATATGCCAATTGAAGATTGGTCTGGATCTGTGGTATTCGGTGGAGAAATTCCTCAATTACGTCCCCCGGCATTTTCTGATGACTCAAAATATACCACATTTAGCTATACCCATTATCTAGAGGGATTGGAAATTTCCGATAGCTATACCTATGATCCAGGAGGATCAGAAATTTCCGAAGCTGTTGCTGGGGAAATCGCTACGTTCGCCGTTCCCCCGACAAATTATCCAAGGGAATTGGAAATTTTCGATAGCTATACCTATGATCTAGAGGGATCAGAAATTTCTGAAGCTGTTGCTGGGGAAATCGCTACGTTCGCCGTTCCCCCGACAAATTATCCAAAGGGATTGGAAATTTTCGAAGCTGTTGCCCCTAATATTAGCACTCGTTTCTATGCCATCGAAGCAACTATTGATTTCTCCAAAGCTAAAGGGGACTTACAAGGTGTTCTGATGGCGCAGGGTGGATATTTTGGTGGACATAGTTTCTACATCTATCAGGGAAAACTATGTTAAGTACCTAGGCAAAATTATTTACACATGACGATCATTGCCCCGTAAGGGTTTTAGCTCGATCGGGCAGGTAATTAATTTTGCATGACTACTTATGTCTATAACTGGTTAGGACAACAACAGAAGATCACCTGTGATCTTCCTCGTCTTAGTAGCGAGGTGACACTCAAAGTTGAATTTGCCAAACCAAAGATAATCGCCCCTTCCGATGAAAAGTTGGGTGACAGTACAATAAATAATATGAAACTGTATATTAATAACATCGAACAAAATGTCGATATTATAAGAACTTTATCAAATCATCCTCCTAACTTCCTAACTAAATATAAACACGAGATTCCTTACGAGTTTCAAGGTGCGAAGCTGCAAAGAATTATCGTTACCATTACCGATGATATTATACTAAATCCGTTGAGTAAAGGCTAGTTATGAGGAGAGGCAAAAGGCAACCCCCCCGACGTCGGGGGGTTGATTCATAGTAGGGTTGATTCATGAATCAACCCTACCTTGATCCCCCCTTAATCCTAGGGCGTTGACAATCCCCGCACTAAAGCGACGGGGATTCTTGGTTTAAAGAGATTACTTGCGTAAAATCGGTCAACTAGAAATGACGGGAAACGATTTTTTCGATGGTTGCTTGGGTATCCTGCAGCAGTTTCTCGCGACTATCGCTAGTATTAGTCAGACTAGGCACGAGATTACGAGCTTGTAAAGCCATGTGAAGCTGTAGTTGAGCTACATACTCGCGGATATCTTCACGGGTTTCTGATTGGTTAGGATGAAACATAGAGAAACTGGAAAGGTCTGTCTAGCTGATGGTGTCTTGTCGATAACTCCTATACAAGTTATCACGAGAGCTTAGGTTCCAGTCAAGGGTCGGCCACAACTCTACACATTTCTCAACACAACTTATCTCTCTTTCATCAATCTAAGAGAGTTAAAAGGAGAAGAAAAGCCTGAAACCGATACAGAGACTATGGTTAAGCCTAGACCCGCCCAACGGTCAAATCTGTAGATATTTACTGTAAATTGTCCAAAAACTTATTTTGAAAAGCGAGATGCGCCTTTTAAGCATCTCCACATCAGCTTAATAAGCGAGCTTAATAGAAGTAGTTAGGGTTTGCGGCAAAAAGTTTTTCGTGGGGACAGGGGGGGGTGGGGGGGGTTTGCCTTTTGCCTGTTGCCTGTCTTCATAAGTAGCCTATGCTCAACGGATTTAGTATTACTTGTGCAACAATGGTAATTCACCTCAGACAGTGATGCAATTCAGACTTGAATTGGCCTCAGCACCCCTCGAACCTAGGAAATTAATTTGGCATGATTACTTAATTTCTACGGGTTCTAAATTATCAGCAGGAGTAAAACCAAAGAGACGGGAATAGAAATAAAATTCTGCATCTAATGCTCGTTTTATCGATTCAGCTTGACGAAATCCGTGTTGTTCTCCCGCAAAGGGAAGGTAAGCAACGGGTAAACCTTTCGCTTTTAAAGCTTCTACCATCATTTCCGCTTGATTGGGTGGAACCACTCGGTCTTCTAAACCTTGGAAAAAGATCACCGGACAGGATAACTGAGCGGTAAAATGAATAGGCGATCGCTGATAGTAAATTTCCTTTTCTTGAGGATAAAGTCCCACCAATTTATCTAAATATCTCGACTCGAATTTATGGGTATCGGTGGCTAAAACCTCTAAATCACTAACTCCGTAATAACTAGCTCCTGCTTTAAAAGTATCATGAAAAGTTAAGGCCGCTAAAGTTGTATAACCACCGGCGCTGCCTCCAGAAATTGCCAATCTTTCCCCATCGACTAATCCCTGATTAACCAAATATTTTGCCCCGTTGATGCAGTCTTCCACATCGACAATTCCCCAATTTCCCAGCAAACGCTGACGATATTGACGACCATAACCCGTACTACCGCCATAATTAACATCTAGATAGCCAAAGCCGCGACTGGTCCAGTATTGCACCCGCAGACTTAAACTAGAGGTCGCCGCAGCCGTCGGTCCACCGTGACTTTTGACTAAAAGGGGCGGTAATTCGCCATTAGGGGCGGTATAATCGGGGTTTTTGGGGGGATAATACCAAGCATAGGCCGTTAGTCCCTGACTGGTGGGAAAAGCGAGCATTTCCGGAATCGAGAAATAATCGCTAGAAATAGTTAAATTACTAGAAGATTTGAGAATTTCTCTCGTTCCTGTGGTTAAATCCATTGAGATAATCGCCGTTACTTCCCTGAAAGAACCGCCAATAAAAACTATTTTGTTCTCGCTAACTTGTAGGGAAGAAATGTTAGTATCAGCAGTGATAATTTCTTGGAATTCTCGATTAACAGTATCGATACTTCCTAAATACCAACGACCATCTTTTGTATAGCTACAAATAATCTTTGATTCCCCAGCAAAGCCATAGTTAGATAAACCAAAAACCCAATGAGGATAGGCAAATTCAGCTTCTATCGGTTCGAGAACTGGTTCTATTTGTTCATCGTGGTTAAAGCAATAAAAGTTCCAGAAATTATTGCGATCGCTAGTAAAATATAACTGTTCATCGGCGGACCAGCGCGGTTCACACACTGACTCATTTTCACCGCCAGCAATGACCCGAATATTACTCAAATAAAGATTATTAATATCGGCCACCCAGAGAAAAGAACTATCCCAGGGCATATTAGGATGATTCCAACTAATCCAAGCTAATCGAGAACCATTGGCACTTAAGCGAGGAGAGGTATAAAAATCATCGCCAGATACTAAAGTTTTTATTTCTCCCGTATCCACATCGATGCTGACAATACTATTAACTGGTTCCCGCTCTTTTTGGCTATGATCTTCACAAACACAGATTAAACGATTGCCAAATTTATCGAGAATTAAATCCGCATAACGACAGGAATTTTCTGGTGTTAGAGGTTGGGGTAAACTATCAGCAGTTTGACGATAAATTCTTTGGTCAGCAAAATTACAAAAATAGATAATTCCCGCAACAATTAGATAGGAACCTCCCCCGTATTCGTGGACACGAGTTCGCACATTAAAAGGTGCTGGAGTGATGTCTGTGGTTGTGCCGTCGGGGTTTAATTTAACTAAAACATTTCGCCCCTTTTCCTGTGGTCTGCCTTCTAACCAATAAATATCTTCTCCATCTACAGTTACACCACCAAGACTAATCGATGCTGCCACAATTAGATCGGAGGTAATCGGCGATTTCCAGGAACCGTAAGCTGATATTTGATGAGACATTTTCGACTAAAGCAGTGATCCTAATGGTGAACTAACTTGATCAGAAACGCTGATCAATTAAGAAAATTTCGAGTAAACAGAATAAAGTAGGGATTAGGTGCATCCCTACCTGACTCTCTGTTTTTCTGCAATCGGAGCGGCGGGATTCGAACCCACGACCCCTACTACCCCAAAGTAGTGCGCTACCAAGCTGCGCTACGCCCCGATATTGAACCTTAACCATCATAGCGATAATCGCGGCATTTTGCAAGCTTTTTTTTTCTTCCTTTCTCCCCCATCCCCGGAATTAGTGGCCAGCTATCTAGCTAATTGGGGAATACGTCCTTTTAATCCCGTCATTAATTGCAGGGCAAACAATTTCAACGGGGGAAAACCGCGCATCATTGCCAATCCGAGACGACGGATGAGAACGATGGGCGGCCAGTTATTGGAGAACAGGCGATCTAGAAAATCCGTGAAGCCTAAAATCGCTAAATTCTCGGATTTACGCCATTTTTCGTAGGATTTTAGGGTAGAAAGCGCTCCTATATCCTCTTGTTTTTCCGATGCTTCCTTTAATACTTGCGCTAAAGCGGCTGCGTCGCGAATGCCTAAATTTAAACCTTGACCACCGACGGGATGACAACAGTGGGCGGCATCACCAATTAAAGCCAGTCGGGGTTTAACATAGGTATCACTCTGCATTAACTGTACGGGAAAGAGAGCGCGAGGGCTAACTAATGCTATTTTTCCCAGTAATCCCCCCGTATATGCTTCTAATTTGTCGATAAATTCCGCTTCGGACATTTCTTGCAGTTTTTTCGCTTCTTCATGGGGATTTGTCCAAACGATCTGACAGCGATTACCCTGGAGCGGTAAAATGCCCATCGGACCGGTGGGCCAAAATCTTTCAAAGGCGGTATCGTTGCGATCGAGTTGATGTTTAATGGTGAAAGCGACACAGGATTGCCAATATTTCCAACCTTTGGTTTGAATTTGCGCCCCTTGCCGGATAGCGGATTTGGCTCCATCGGCCCCGATAACTAATTTTGTGGTGATTTTTCGGGTTTGACCAGCTTCTTCCAGGGTGACAGTGGCTGTTTCTGCTCCGTACTCCACTTCTAACACTTTAGCAGGGGATAACCAGTCAATGCGATCGCAATCTTGGCTGGCATTGTGCAGGGCCGTTAAAATCACTTGATGTTCGCCCACATAGCCCAAATACTCGGTTTTTAGCTCATCGACCACAAAGGGGACAAAAATCGGAAAATCGGCATCAGAAAGGCGAATATGACGAAATTTACCGATACTGGGTGAGATTTTATCCCAGATACCTAAGCCTGTAAAAATCCTGCTGGACATCAGCGAGAGGGCATAAGCTTGACGACGGGAGGCGGCCACCTCTAGGGGACGTTCCTCGATCATAGCGATATTTAATCCTGTATTTTTTAAGGCCACCGCTAGGGTGGTTCCGACTATACCGCCCCCGACAATGATTAAATCGTAGTTGTCCCGTCCTAACATATAAATATTTTTCTCAAAGATAATCAGTGACTACAATGATCTATTCTGACACGATTTTCGGGGTTGCTGTCGGGTTTGATTGTCTTCACCCCACCTAGCCATTGATAGACTTTCAAGGGTTTTGTCCGTGGTTGAGAGTTTCGGGTTATCGCTCTTCCTAGACTTCTGGAAGGGTGATAATACTAAATCTGGTTATTAAAGACTGATTATTTATTCCCCTTTTTGCATGAGTGCATGAGCAGAAAACGGGTTTCTCCGAGAAACCCGTTTTCTGTGCGTTACTCAACAGATTTAGTATAACAAGCTGCTACAAGCTCTGTTAGCTGATACTGCTGGGGAGCCAGTCTTCTTGGATACCCTGACTTGGGGCAACAACCCGAGAAGTTGGCTAAAGACAAAACCCGCAACAGCTAGACTACTCTTTTTTTAACTTAAGGCAAGCTTTCTATTAATTGGATCACAAAGTTAGCCCTTGCAGAATCGCCTAAAGCTATATAACCTTCTCTGGCTTTACTATACCAAATCTTGGCTTGATTATTATCTCCTAAAGCTGCATAAACTTCGCCTAAACCAAATTGAGCCAAGGTTTTTTCTTCTAATTGTTCTGGTATCTGAGCTAATTCTATCGCTTTTAGATAATGATTGGTAGCTAGATTAGCTAGTCCAATTTGCCAGTACAAATCAGCTAAGTTTCTCTCGATGATTGCTGAATTTTGACCCTGTTTGATGGTAGTTTCTAGAATAGTGATCGCTTCACTGGTAAGATGATAAGTTGCTAGGGATTTGGAGGATAAAACATAGTTATTAAAAGTTGAAGTCGGTAGGGTATAAGTTCCATAAAAATCGGCTAATATTAATGCTTTAGTTTGCTTATTTATATTTAATTGTTCTATTTTATTAACTTCATCCTGTATGGTTGCAACTTCGGAGGAATGTAACCTGATGAATTCTATGTTAGAAGCTTTATCTTGCTCGGAAGACTGTCCCCCATCGGTTTTAATTGTCACAGAATAAGGAATACCGGGCCGAAAAACTGGTGTTCCGGGATAGGAAATTTGGGTTTGAGAAACTTGCTTTTCCCAGATAATCCCCTGTGAATCCATAACTTTTATTGTGTAATATCTCGTTTGAGAAACTTCATTCCAGCGCAAAATGGGGGTATCTGTCAGTATCAGGGTGTGACGGGGTGAAATGAGATAGGGGATGAGTGCATTTGTTCCCCCTAAAGAACCTGGGGGTGGGGGATTTTTGGCTTTTAACGCTTCCCAGATGGGGCAAATTGTCTTTAGTCCAGAGGGTACACCTGAACTAACTGGGCGTTGTTGTAAATCGGGACATAATACTGTCACCCTAACACCCTGAAGAGGAAAAATTTGATCACCTTTGTTTAATTCTGTATTAATAGAAACGGGTTTAAATTCAGTCCAATTTTGTCTTTTTAGCTTGACGATACCAGTTGTTGATTCAATTCTAGCAGGGAAAGCTATCCCTTTAGCACTTTCTAAAAATAGAGTCAGCATTCCTGTGCTTAATCCTAATAGGATGAGTTGGGTTTTGGTGAGCATTTTTGTTTCTCCCGGTTTGTTAAACATTGTTGTGCTTGTATTCTCCAGCTATCTTCGTCAGGATTTAAGCTGTTAGCGTATTGATTACAGGTTTCCCATTCTTTTAATGCCTCTGTTTGGTTATTTTGGGCTTCTCTTACCTGCGCTAGTAAACAATGAGGAGCAGCACTATTTTTATCTAATTTAATCGCTTCTAATAAAGCTGTTTCTGCCGATGGAATATCTCCTTGTTTTAGCCTTGCCCAACCTAAATTTTTCCAGATAGCAAATTGGGTTTCTTGATCTAATTTTGGCACAGATTGGGCTTTAAGTAAGAGGTGAACAGCAGCAGGATAATTTTTATTGAGAATATGTAATCGAGCTAGATTATTAATAGTGGTAGTGTTACCCCCTTGTATAGCTAATATATATTCTTTTTTAGCTAAATCAAAATCCTGTAATTCTTCGTAGAGTAATCCTAAGTTAAAATGTGCCTCAGCGTCATCTGGATTTAAAGACAAAGCTCGTTGATAATCTTCTTCTGCACTGCTCAAATCTCCCTTTTGATAATGACTCCAACCCCAATGATTATACCAGGTGGCTACAGTTGGTAAAGAGAGTCTTAATCCCCAAATACTCAGCATTAGTAAAAAAGATAAACCAGCGCCAATTTCTTGCCAGTATTGTTCTTGAATCCCAAAGCGTGTCAGTAAGTTTTTTCCAGTTTCTTGTCCAGTTTTAGTTAAGACTCCTCCTGCGGCAAGTAAGGTTAATATACTTTGAAAACTGACTAAAACACCTCCCAAAATATCGCTTCCCCCCGAAAGAAACCGCGAGCCAATTTCACCAATTAATCCTAAAGAAATTGTCAAGAAAGTAACAGAAGCTCCATTGGCCAATAAATCGTATTTGTGCCAAGAAGAATCAATTTTAGGGACTTCAAGTAGCCACCACCAATTTTTAGTATCGGGATTAAAATTGGGACGTAATTTGGCGATTATTGGAGCGATTGTGGCTTGTTTTTTCCTAAGAATGTTGTCTAATTCTTGGAGGGTATTTAGGATATTATCAGTAATTAAATAGGTTTCTGTTAGCTTAGTTTGAATGCGATCGCGGGCTAGTAAAATATTAAGAATTTCGGCTTCTGTTGGTGTAGGATGCTCTTGGAGAATGGCGATCAAATCTTGATAGGTTTTTAGGTCTTGTTCTAGAGATGAATTAGACATAGGCTTAGAATACTTAGAATAGTGATTTTCTTAAAGTAAACCTAGAATTGTTCTTAACGCTGTTTCTAAATTAGCTCGATCAATTTGTATGATGATTACAGGTCTAATTCCTGACTGTTCTGTGCTAATGACGGGGTTGAGGTCGCACAAAACCACATCACCACGAATAACGCTACCATTTGATTTCGCCACGAGCTAATTTTTCCTCATAATCTTCTAGATTTGACAAATAATCTGAAAAATCAGATTCTGCGATTTCTACGAAATCAGAAAACTGCTGATTGTACTTTAAGGTAAGGAAATCAATAAAGTCATTCACTTCTTCAACTAATGACTCTGGAAGTTGACGAATTTTGGCAATTGTAATATCTTGGACTGTCATGATTGAGAATTGTTCTTGAGAGTGGGGTACTAAAGCGCAACTACAAACTGATCATAGCATTTTTGAGCAGGATTTTAAAGATTTATCTGATAACTAACAACTGATAACTGATAACTGATAACTGATAACTGATTATAATCCATTGCCAATGAGAATAAAAGGCGCCCAGTAACGGGGATGGCTGAGGCGATTTGCTACGTCCGATGGCACTCCTTCAATAGGTTCTATTCTAATACTACCACGCCGCTGCTCATTGGTTGGGTTATTACTGGTAATCAAGGCAATTTGTGCCTGTTGTAATGCCGCTGCTTTACTCAATTTACCCGTCCTCAAAGCAGCATAAAAAGCATTCATCAAAGCTTGTGTACCGCCATCGTCAACACTCCATAAAGAGGCAATAACTGCCCTTGCACCTGCGGTTTGTAGTCGATATCCTAACCCTAAAATTTCGATTCCTGTGCCGTAATTACCCCCTAAACCTGTCTCGCAAGCACTCAAAACAATTAAATCAATATTTTTAAACCGCCAGTTTTTCATTGTTTGTAGAGTCACAACTGTCCCATCTCCAAAAAGAACAAAAGACTGTTCTGGAGTTCCCACCACAAAGGCTGCATGGGTGGCAAAATGGACGACAGTATAGCTATCCAGTAGGGGAATAATTGTTTGATTGAAGTCTTTATCGAAGTATTTAGTAGTAGGAGAAACTGTCTGTGCTAATTTATCTACCTCTATACCCGCAAAAGGCAACCCATTAAATCTGAAGTCTTGTCCCTCATGTCGAAACTGATAGCTGCCCTTGACAAATGCCGCCGCTAAAATTTGCATTTTTAGTTCGGGTTTGGTATTAAAATCAGTCAGAGATGCTGCCGTGATATTATTAACCCGGTAGCGTTCAATTAACCACTGTTTGCCGTCGTATAAAGCCGCCAGAGGAATGTAGCGCAGTTGTCCGTCAGGAGCATAAATAATCGTTTTTGCATCGGCAGTTTTTAGGTTATTTTCTAGGGGTTTAATCAGCCATTCATAAAGCTGTTGGGCTGGCTTTTTGGCATCCAGATTAGGATTTTGTAAGGCTTCCCGGAAAGCGCGAATAGTTTCGTTTAGTTCTTTTTTGCTGACTTTTACGGTGTGGCGGACGGGAGTAGAATCAGCAGTGGTGAGGATGATTTCTAAGCGGTCATCAAAGATAATTGGGTAGATAAGGACGGCATTTTGTTGGAGTTTTTTGAGATTATCAGATAAGCCAATTAAATTGTCTAAATTATTCAGGAGATCGGCGGAACGGGTTTGGGGTTTGAGTTGGTTAATTAAGGCTAAAACTTCTGGACTTTCGATAAATTTATTAAACTCAGCGACAATTTGTTCCTGTTGTTTCCAGAGTTGGGCGAGACGTTGTTCTTCTGAGGGAGTTAGTTTGCCGTTGAGTTTTTGTCGTTCTTGCAGTTGGCTGATTTCTTGGCCAATTTCTACTGCTTTATTAAGAATTGCCTCAATTCCCTCGTCTATTTTTTGTTCTGGCGGTAGTTTAGGAACTCCCTGTTCTGTATTTGTATTACCGCGCACTCCCCGCAAATAATCGTCTAATTCCTGTACTTTCAACAAATCTAACACCCGTTGCGCTTCCAGAATGCGGTCTTGTTGCAGCAGCAAGTCAGCTAAACGGCGGTAAGTATTGGCAACAGTTTCGGTGTAGGTTTGTTGCAATTCTTTGGGGAGTCCTTTAATATCGCCCCTGAGAGTTTCATAGACGTTAACCGATTGTTTGTAGAAGATAATCCCTAGTTGAGGTTGGTTTTGTTGTTGCAGTAAGTAACCAATATTGTCTAAGGTTACTGCTTCCCCGGCGCGATCGCCCACTGCCCGCCATAAGGGTAATGCCTGTTGGTAATAGTCTAATGCCTTCTGTTTCTCCCCTAAAGCATTATAGACAGCACCAATATTATTGAGAGTAGTGGCTTCCCCTGCGCGATCTCCCACCGCCCGCCATAAGGGTAATGCCTGTTGGTAATAGTCTAATGCCTTCTGTTTCTCCCCTAAATCATCATAGACAGCACCAATATTATTGAGAAGTCTGGCTTCCCC
>VYKR01000137.1_pt1 | contig 14702 bp, 14 predicted proteins | sample 5109561 | NCBI WGS metagenome assembly VYKR01 (sample SAMN12291799, study PRJNA351875) | freshwater metagenome | isolation source: freshwater lake | place: USA: Michigan, Ford Lake | collected 2015-08-15
TAGGTGGGTGGAATTAAATATAAGATGAACGTAGGTTGGGTTGAAGCATGAAACCCAACGCCCGATTATGTTACGCTACCGCTAACCCATCCTACAAATAATTGTGCCTCCCTAATTATATATTGGCCTCAAAAACGGGACAATAGCCTTCGGCAACCACTTTAAAACCGTAGAGGGGAGAAGTGGGATTCCAGCAGCGCTGACTTTTGTAGTGGACACAGACACGACAGCAATCCATCTCCTCTAAAGCTTTGGTGATGCGATTAGGACTCTCGCTTAATAATTCCCGTTGGGAGACTCCCCGCAATAATAATTCTTCCCCTTGCCAGCGCGCTTCTACCAGTCCCGTATCGGCGAAATTACTCCACCGGGGATCCCGGGTGATCGGCTCTGGTAAAGTGATAGTGATGATCGAATCCGATTCATTTAATTCTCCCTCATAGTGACTGGGGGCCGGGGGTGTCGGTTGCAGAAAGCGATCGCCAATAGGCAATTCCACCAGGGTTCCCACGGCCGGAGAATGGAGTTGATAACGGTTCTGTAATTCTTCTAAACTGGTCAAATCCGCTAGATATAGGGGCGAGCCATGGACGAACATGATATGCTGCGGTCGCAGGTTATGGATTAGTTGGGTGGTGTTGCGACTATCGCTATGTTCCGCGAGTAGATAGGTTTCTTGGCTAATTAATCGCGAACGCTGTGCCGCTTTTAATCGGGGATTCTCCAGGTTGATATCGTGCAGGTGTTGGGGAACTAAGATTAACCAAGGTTTATCCCCTTGCAGATATTTACTCACCTCCTCTAGGCGATCGATTAGTAAAATGATCGGAGTGGTTCCCCCTAGAGGTGTCGGTTTTTCTGGCAACCTTCGCAACCGGGGACAGATGCGATCATCCCAAAATAAGGGCTGATGTTTGGCAAAATTCTGGACAGATGCGGGAAATTGTGGTAAAATTTCTAGGTAGGCATCGCAGGCTTTAGCGATCTTGCCCCCAACCCAGATATCAATGTCGCGGCCCGTGAATTGGTGGTGCGATCGCAGTAATTTTAAAATTTCTTGACCCAATCCCAAAGCGGGGACGGGTAGTAAAACATTTTGCCCCTCAGCGATCGCATGATAGATGCGATTCATCAACTGTTTTTCCTGCTGTCGTCGGTGGGGATGGCGTTCTGTGCCGTAACTGCCTTCAATAATCAGCACATCGGGGGATATTCCCCGCAGCAGATCGATCGATAATCCTTCCACCAGTTGAAAATTAGATAGGGAAAAATCGCCGGTATAGAGGACTTTATAGGTGCGTTTGGGGGTTTTGTAGGTGAACAGGACTACGGCGGCCCCGGGTAGGTGGCCGGCCGGAAAAATCTCGACGGTGAGATCATCAAAGAGAGCGATCGGTGATCGCCATGGCCAACCCTGACAGAAACTGTCGATTTCCTCGGCAGAATCGGGCCATTGTAGGGGCAGCAGTTGTACTGTCACCTCACTGGCATAAACTGGCAATTGGGGATAGGTCTGATGGAGAGCCATTAACCCACGGATGTGATCGCTGTGGGCATGACTACAGAACACCAGATCCACGGGGGGTTTTTTATTTTGGGTCAGGGGTTGCATATCGGCCAAACCGCAATCTAAAAGTATGCGATAGGGACCGATTTTCAGTAGGAGACAAACCCCTTCTGATGCGTGACCGACACCAAAAGGTAAACAGGATAAAAGGGATTTTGACCCCCAGACAGCAGTAGAGCGTTGAACCATGGCAACCCTGATCATGATAACTGGTTAGTGAGCGGAACCGTTGCCATCGTAGTTATCGCTATCATAAAAACCGTTGCGGGTGCCGAAAAAGAGACAAGAGACGGTGAATACAGCCGTTAGTGCCAACAGGATTAATTTGATGTCCATATAATTAGTGCAACTCCTCAGAGGGTAATCTCCCCTCATACTAACCCAACTTTTTCGCTTGTTAGCAGCTAGGTTTCGGATTTGTCCCTGGGCGCTCACCCTCTTTCCCCCACCATCGCCCGGTCTATGTTAATAATTAACGAAGGCAGCAAGCGGAGGGCAGGAGTCCGTTTTTGTAACGGGGATTTATACTCCGCTCCAAAAACTTTTCGCCAACCAGGAGCGAGGTTTTAGACCTGTCCATTAGTCACATCTTTCTTAACATTTCAAACCTTTGTAGCACAGGGCTTTCAAGACTCGGCTAACAATCTGTAATATTCCTTGTTGACACCCTTAATGACAAAGAAAAAACTGAAATCAAGTCAGAATAAGGGTTGGAGTCCTGACTGACCAAATTGTTAAGCAAGATCTCTATAAGGGATAGGTTTTAGACAAGGGTTGTGTGCGATAATTTTAGTTAATTTAAAAGTCTTGAGCAAAACTAATCCCAATTCACAGGACTACTTTTCTGTATCTCATATTAAGAAAAAACTATGAGCGATAATATTTTGTCTCAAGCTTCACAGCGATGTATTACATAGATGGCAGTTGACTTATAATTAAGAAAGCTTGCTAATTTTGTCAGATAGAAAAAACGAGGAGATTAATTAATTTAGCTATATATGTCAAGATTAACCCAAGAATCTTTAGGTAATGAGGCGGCTAGATTTTCAGCTTTAGAGTCTCAACATCAAGAAGCTTCGCTCTACGGTGTTACAGATGGTAAAGCGATCGGAACCTACTTAGAACAAAAGTTTAAACTATATCTAAAAGAAAAATATGATTTTGTTGAGGGTAATGCAGCCAGTGGTATCGATTTTCCTGAGTTGCTGGTTGATATAAAAGTAACCAGTATTAAACAACCACAATCATCTTGTCCTTTTAAATCCGCAAGACAAAAGATTTTTGGCTTAGGATATTCCTTAATTATTTTTGTTTATGAAAAGTTAGATAATAGTCTCAATCGCACTGCCAATTTAAGAATGATCACGACAATTTTTGTATCGGCTGAAAGAACAGCTGATTTCCGGATGACTCGTGGTATTCGCAACATCTTAAACAATCAGGGTGACAAAGATGATTTAATTGCCTTTATGTTAGATAAAAACTTACCCGTTGATGAAATGGCAGCAGCCAATATAGCCGATGAAATTCTTGCTAATCCTCCAGTACAAGGATTTTTAACCATTTCCAACGCCTTACAGTGGAGACTACAATATACTAGAGTAATTGATCTTGCTGGTCAAGAAGAAGGATTAATAGCTATTTATAGAGAGAATTAGTAATGTCAGTTTCTCCAGTTAAAGTTGAATACGGCGACTTTCAAACTCCTTTAGAGTTAGCCGAAAAGATTTGCCAAAAGTTATCACAAATAAATGTTAATCCCAAGGTAATTATTGAGCCAACTTGTGGTACAGGAAACTTTTTAAAATCCGCAGCAGTTACCTTCAAACAAACTGAAAAAATTCTTGGCTTTGAAATTAATCCTAATTATGTTGCACAGATAGCCCAAGATGAGCAATTATGCCAAGATACAAGAATACAAGTTCATCAAAATAATTTTTTTGACTGTGATTGGAATGCTCTAACTCAAGCATGGAAAGAGAATATTTTATTCTTGGGGAATCTACCTTGGATAACAAACTCAAAACAGGGATTGATTAATGGTAGCAATTTACCGCAAAAAAGTAACTTTCAAGGTTATCAGGGTTTAGATGCTATCACAGGAAAAAGTAACTTTGATATTTCAGAATGGATGTTAATTAAATTGATTGAATGTCTTAATCATCGTTCAGCTTATCTGGCAATTATCTGCAAAACAGCCGTTTCTAGAAAAATTTTGAACTATATTTATACTCATAAAATTAATCTCATCTATTCGGCAATTTATCCGATAAACACTCAAAAATATTTTCAAGCTAATGTAGATGCTTGTCTCCTATTTTGTCAATTTGATTCTCAATCAGAAAATTACTTTTGTGATGTTTTCAAGAGTTTTGAGGAAAGGGAGTTTCAGCGTATTGGTTATCAAAATGATATTCTAGTCAGAGATTTAAATACTTTTATCAGACTAGAGAAGTTATATCATCGGCATCCTCTAGTAGAAAAATGGCGTTCAGGTATTAAACATGATTGCTCAAAAGTCATGGAATTGCAGTTAGTTAATGGAATTTTTGTCAATGGTTTAAAGGAAATCGTTGATATTGAAACCACCTATCTTTATCCTCTTCTTAAAGGTTCAGATGTGGCACAAAATCGCCTAGAAATTATCAATAAATACGTTTTAGTAACTCAGAAGTTTATTGGTGAATCTACAGAAAATATGCGAGATATAGCACCAAAAACTTGGCAGTATCTAGTTAATCATGTAGATTACTTTGGGAATAGAAAAAGCAAAATCTATCAAAATCAACCAGATTTTTCTATATTCGGCGTTGGTTCTTACACTTTCTCTCCTTTTAAAATTGCCATTTCTGGACTTTATAAGAAACTTAATTTTCAACTTATATCACCCTATCAAAATCAACCAGTTATTTTCGATGATACTGTTTACTTCTTAAGCTTTGATAATTTAGATACTGCTCAGAAAACACTACAGCTTCTCAATTCTTCCCTAGCGATGGAATTTTATTCATCTCTGATATTCTGGGATGAAAAAAGACCAATAAAAACCCGTATTTTAAATAGTTTGAATTTATCAGAATTAGGGTGTATTACTAAGGCTAACGCAGCTAAGTAACGCACCTTACGGGATATTTTATGATAATTTTTTCATCTCCTCGATAATTGCCATTGTCTCGACGCTAACGGTACACCCACGGGTTAATAAGTCAACCACTTGCTCTTTATACTTTACAAAATGATAGGTATTAAATTTCTCAGCGATGGTTTTATCTTTAGGTTTCTTTTCTTTATATTGATCTTTATACATTATCATAACTACTCTAGAATATACGCCTTTAATTTCTATGTGTTGTTCTTTCAATATAGCTAAGTAGGTAGGCACAATTATTTGTAGGATGGGTAAGCGGTAGCGTAACATAATCGGGCGTTGGGTTTCATGCTTCAACCCAACCTACGTTCATTTTATATTTAATTCCACCCACCTACTTAGATTAGATTTAATAGTCATGACCGTAATTCTGACTTTAGTAACCTATCTATAGTTATTTTAGTACAAGTATAAGCTTTGGGAAAAAAGCAATCTTATCAGTCATGGTAGTTTTGCCTGTTTCTGGGAATCAACTCGGACCGACTGAAGAAACAAAGGAAAATGGAAATTTTGCCGATCTAGGGCTGGCCTTTGCTATAAGTGAGCTATATAGCGCCTCCTTGGCTAGTGAGGAAATTCTCAAACGCTAAAGCTGAGAACTTACCGCTATAACTAAGCACACAAATCACCTAGACAGAGAAAATATCATGCGTATCGCTCACGATGTCACCGAATTGGTTGGCCGCACTCCTTTAGTACAATTGAATCGGATTCCCCAGGCGGAGGGCTGTCTTGGCCGAATTGTGATGAAATTAGAAGGGATGAATCCCGCTGCTTCCGTCAAGGATCGCATTGGCACTCACATGATTAATAGCGCCGAAAAAGCGGGTTTAATCAATCCAGAAACCACGGTTTTAGTGGAACCCACTTCTGGCAATACGGGAATTGCTCTAGCGATGACTGCGGCAGCTAAGGGTTATCGCTTAATTTTAACTATGCCGGAAACAATGAGTTTAGAGCGCCGGGCGATGTTAAAAGCCTACGGTGCTACCCTGGAACTTACCCCCGGTTCCCAAGGTATGAAAGGGGCAATTTTACGCGCGCAGCAAATCGTCGATAGTATCCCCGGCGCTTATATGTTGCAACAATTTCGCAACCCTTCTAACCCGGAAATTCACCGTCTCACCACTGCTGAGGAAATTTGGCAAGATACGGAGGGACAGGTAGATTTTATTGTTGCGGGTGTCGGTACTGGAGGCACGATTACGGGAGTCGCTGAATTGATTAAATCTCGTAAACCTAGTTTTCAAGTGGTTGCGGTGGAACCTTTCAATAGTCCGGTGATTTCTGGGGGTAATCCCGGTCCCCATAAAATTCAAGGTATCGGTGCGGGTTTTATTCCGGAAGTTTTACGCGCGGATCTGATTGATGAGGTAATTACTGTCAGTGATGAGGAAGCTTTTCAATTTGGTCGTCGTTTGGCAAAAGAAGAGGGTTTACTTTCGGGGATTTCTTCCGGTGCCAATCTTTGCGCCGCGATTCAACTGGCCCAACGACCGGAAAATGAGGGTAAATTAATTGTGGTGATTCAGCCTAGTTTTGGAGAACGTTATCTGAGTACGCTGATGTTCCAAAATATCGAGGAGCGCGAGTTAACTTTGGTGTAAAAAAAATATCCTCTTCAGCCTCTAGCAGTCAGCCTTTAGCTTTAACTATAGCAGTTATCTTAAATGGTGGCCTAGTATTCAGGCGCAGGTCGTCGGTCGTCAGTATTCTCCGAGTCAGGAGCCGGTCGTCAGGAGACAGGTTTTAGGTTTTGGGGTTTTGGGGTTTTAGTTCAATTTCCCCACTTCCCCACTTCCCTATACTTTTTAAACAGGATTTAGTATTAATCGTATTTTAGGGGGGATTTTTTCACCTGTAGGGGTATTTGTAACGGTTGCGGTTTGATTGCTTCTTTGCCGGCAAAATTATCCAATAAAGCCGATCGCACTTGTGCATCGGTTTCTCGCGAGAGAAGATAACGAAAGTATTCTTGGCATTGTTCTCGACGACTGGGGGAAAGTTCCATTTCGCTTAAACGTCGGACGGCCATTAAGCGCATTAAGGGATCATGGACTGTTAATTTTTCTAACCAGCGATCAAAGTTTTTTGACTCATTTTGACCGCGATGGTCGAGAAAATGCCATCCTAGCAGGATTAAAGTCAAAACCGTGCCAAATCCTTGCAAAATTGAGGCCAGGGCCAACCAGCGATTTTCGGCATAGGTCCAAATTGCGACGGCGAGATAGGTGGCTAAACTGCCTAAACCGCCACAGACTACCGCTAAAGTTAACTTACCGCTATCGGCACTGAAAAAAGCACGCCCCCACAGCCACAGCGATGGCCAGTTTTGACCCTGGAGATGGTAAACTCCGATCATCGCTCCCACCCCGGTTAAAGTGGCCAAAACTAACTGCCAATTCCACGCCCAGAGGATCAAAAAACTAGCACAAGCTGCCGCCCATGTCAAGAATTGACGGGTTTTTTTTGCGGCGAGGGTTTTCATGACTCGACGCTGCAGAGCGGGGGAAAAATAGGGAGGAAGACGGAATACTGAAGACACGGGAAGTTTTTCACTGAGGGTTTGATGATCACTATAGCCTGTTCTCAGGCAGACAGATCATTTTTCTCGGTAAAAATCCTCGTGGCAAAAGAGGGAAGTGCTAGGGTGGGCTAAAATTGCGATCGAGAATCGGCTAAAGTTCAGGTTGGCGAGCTAAAGTTTTAAGATAGTTTGCAATCAAACTGAACTTTTTTTAGTAATAAATAGCTCAACAATATTCTGTAAACTTATATATAGAAACCTCAAGAAATATATTAATTTACCGTCTTTAGGGCAGCAAGCTCTGATAGACGATCTAGAGTAGTAGGTATAAATACCGCACATAATTTTACCTAGTCACGCCAGCTATCTAACTCATCTATAGCGGTTCTCGCATCTGTGCGGCACACTTAAACCTTTGCTGATTAAGTAGATATCTTTGTTTCCATTCACTTTAATAAAGCTGATGGTAAAGCTTTTCGTACAGATAAGCCAATTGGAACAGAGATTTTTGCCCTCAGTAATATAGGAAAAGCGATCGCTCAATCGGTTCTCACTGAAATCGTTAAGCTTGGCTTTAAAAACCGAGGAGTCAAAAATGCTCAATTCTTTGTCCTTAAACATACCTCAATGCCAGCCATTTTAATTGAATGTTGTTTTGTTGATTCTCAGGCGGATCTGAATCTCTTTGATGCTGAAAAAATGGCAGATGCGATTAAAGTCGGTTTAATTGGGGATGCTCAAGATACATCAGAATCTCAACCCGGTATCTTAAAAGTTACCCAAAAAACCATTCTTAAACCCTCTACTTTACAGTCATCTGACTTACCGCCAGAAACTTTGATAGATATCGATTTGGGAGAATATCCTGTATTAGATTTTCGCCGTGAAGAACGACACTATTGGCTGAAATGGCCAGATAAAAGTCAAGGCGATCAAGATGTTCATTTTGTCTTTGACGAATACGCAGAAGTCAAAGAAACTTAAACTTTTTGTTAGGTAGGGCAAAATCAATCTAATCCCCTCCTAGTTTTAATAATTATGATCACTTATTTGAGGACTTAATTATGATATCAATCCCTGAAGAACTCAATCCCAACCAAGGCATCCCTGGATGGCTAGAACTCGATGATTTAAGCCTTCATGGAGACATGGTAGCACGCATCCCTAAAGGAGCTTATATCAAAGGAATAATCGGTGGAGAAAAACCTTTTTTTCCCGTATCTGAAATTCTTGGTACAGCTATCTCTAAACCTGAAGGAGTAAATAGCAATTGTGGATGGGTTGAATTAGAAACTCTGACCTTTCATCGTGACATAGAAGCTGTTGCACCCCTTGCTCCTTATGTGCGGGGAGAGATGGATAAAGACCACAATTTTTATCCCGATAAACCTTATACTATTGTGCGCTCAAATGATTTTATTGGCAATGGAGAAGAAAAGTTTATGACGACTCAAGCTATCGAAGCATTGGTAAATACTGTCATTAAAAAATACCCCATTGATAGTACACAGATAACCGATCCAAGACAAAAATTTACTTTATTAGCTGGATCGAAACTTGAGATTCAACAGTATGACAGGGTGGATCATAATCATTGGAAATTGCTTTTATCTTCCCCTGTCAATGGTTCAGTCATCTGGTTTGCTTATAGTCCTCATGTCAATATCATTCGCCCAAATATTAACCGAAGCACGGTGATTACTTACCAAATCTTAAACGATGACAATGGGAAGCTGAAAGCAACCGCTAAATTAGCCTGTAACTTTTGGAATCGTTTTGTCATTCCTCAGTCTAATATTGTGATCCGACTAGGAACATTTTATAGTCCTGGTTCTGTGATTGCTAGAGCCTATAAACCTTATCAACAAGGCAATACCGTCTATGGCAAGATTGAGTTTAATACTAAGTATCTTGGAACGTTTACTAATTATGGTATTGCTGGCACAATTATTCACGAAATTGGACATACATTAGGATTTGGTTGGGATCAATGGATGAATTTGTTTTATCAAAATACGGGTGCTTTTAAACCCGAAACAATCAAGAAGATTCCCGAACTACAATATATGTTTGTTGAAACCGATTATGGTCCAGGAACAGCATATTCCCACTGGGACGAAGAACGATTTGATCAGGAATTAATGACGGGATTCAAAGATACCTATGAATATGTCTTACCTGTGACGATTAAAGTGATGGCACTTCTCGGTCATGTTATTGCTGAGGAATTAATCCAAAAAACGAATTTAGAAACCTTGATTCGTGAGATTGAAGATGTTCTATTCACCATGACAGAAACAGTCCAAGAAATTAACTTTGAATACTATAAAGATACCGAAATATCGGAGGAAATTTACACCGCATTGACCTAAAATTGTCAACATAAATATGGGGGAGTTATTACTATTTTCCTGAATTAAGCTTCCCCCGATCGAGTGTTTCATAATTTAAGGACTGTTTCTATGAAAATTACCCACCTTTTCAAGCTATTATCAGCACTTAGTTTGGCTCTTCTTCTCGGTTGGCTTTTCCCGATGGCTCATATTAAGGCTGACAATGTATCAACACTGGGAAAATATCCTGTCTGTGAACCATCTGCTGTCGTAAAAGTAACCTGTCCAGAATCAGAAGGAAATTGCCTTTTAGTAGCAGATAATGAACAAAAAGACGCTCTCTTTCTCTATTCTGTGAGTTCTAAGCAATTAGACTCAACTCGTCAAAGTCAGTTAGCCTTAGAGAAAAAAATAAGTGACATTGAAGCGATCGCAAAATTAGATGATAATAAAGTTCTTCTCTTCGGTTCTCACAGTCGTAACAATAAATGTGAGATCAAAGCAAATAGACAACGGTTTGTACAGGCTCAATTGTCGGGAAATCAATTAAAAATTATTGGTGAACTGATCCAAAGTCCTCAAATCGATTCTAAAGTTCTCTTTCAAGGTCTAGATGTGAATTCTAACAAGATTATCAGTGCCGTGAGTCGTGCTATTGATGAGGCGGAAACCAAGGCTAATCAATCATTAGGAGATAAAGTGGCGTGTGAACAAGCCAATGCTTTTAATGCGGAAGGAGCAGTAGCCATTCCTGAGCCTTTATCCCTCGAAAAATTCAAGATTTGGATTGGCTTACGTTCTCCCGTTGTCACATTAGACGCTAAGAATTATGCTGTTTTACTATCAATGGCTAATCTGGATAACTATCAATTCGATGGTGCAACACTTCTAGATTTAGGGGGACGGGGAATCAGAGAAATTACCTTTGATAATAACCAGATTTGGGGAATTGCTGGCGGGCCGAAAGATGGTCAAGATAATTTCGTTTTTTGGAAACTATCGGCTGAGGATCTCAAACCCAATACGATTCTTAAACCTGAAATCCTTCGAGAATTACCCCAGTCATCAGAAGGATTAGCGATCGTTGATGGAACAGCCTATATTTTGATTGATGGCAATAGTGGGGATTCTGGAAATCAGTGTGCAATACCTGCCAAGTTTATGCAATTTACTGTCCCTAATTAGGGTTATGTCCTCAAATTTTGCTAGTTTTGAGACTTAGATAATCCTCTGATATTGAAAAAAAGGAGAATCAATGATGACTAACCAAAAACTGAAAGCTCTAGTCAATACTGTTATCAAACAATCTACCCTAGATGGCAGTCAGATTACTGATCCTACTCAAAAATTTTCCTTGATAGCTGGAGGTGAACTTGAGATTAATAGCTATCAATCTGCCGCTAATAATCACTGGCAATTAACACTAACAACCCCTGTTAATGGTGTAACAAAATGGTTTGCTTATAAGCCTCATCTAGAAATTCTGACAACAGCATTAGATAAAATTAAAACCATTAATGCTGAATTTCCGAATATTGGTGTTTATCATCGCTCTAATGACCAAGATCGTGAATCTGCGGGTTCAGGAAGAGGCATTTTTCCCTCTGGTAACGAACCTGATCATCGTTCCGAGACAACTTATTTACCCTTTGTTATGGCCACACGACGGCAAACCGATATGATGGCCAGACAAGCTTATTTACTCTTACCTGAATCTATTCGGAAAGAGACTGCTTTTAAAATTAGCGATCGCCTCATTCAATCCCCTGAAGAATATATTCCCTACATTGAACAAAAGAAACAAGTTGTTCTTATTGGGAGTTTTATGGGCTTAAAACAAGAAATTACTAGCTTAGGAGACTATCAGAATAGCAATTCTGACAATCAATTACTCCGAGCTTTTCATAACATGGAGCTTCGTCAATTAGAGTATTCCATTGATTTAGTTAAGAGTCTGAATAAGCCTATCATTGATATTGTTTTTGCCATCGGTGACTCTCCCTCTAAATATGCTGATGAATTTCGTTCCGAGATTATGGAAAAACGCTTACATCAGCTATTAGGATCTCGTGGATTAGCTCATTTAAAACGCCCTTTAACTTGGGGGGCTGATGATACCACTTTACGGGCATTTGCTCGCCAACTTCCTAACCTAAAACTGAAAGTGATTACTGCAAATTCTCAAGCCAAACATCACTATGATGGCTATAGAACTACAGAAGAAATTGTCAAATATATAACTCAGGAATTAGGTATTACTATCGTCAATGATGATAATTGGGATGCTCAAGTGTTTATTTTTGATCGCCATCCCCAAGCTTCCTATCATTTTGGTGACAACTTTAATGATACTAATCAGAAAGCACTGGATCAAAAGATAGCTAATCAGTTAAAAGCTTTACCAACCAATCAACAGAGCAAAACGATTATTATTGATGGACGAAATCCCAATGGAGCTTTTAATTCTCTTTGTATTCCTCCATCGGATAAGTTTCTTGCTTTTGGAGGTTGGGGAACATTTGGCAATGTCTGCGCTCAGACTTTAGCAATGGCTAAAATTTTACACTTTACGGATAAGCCTAACAAACTGGCTATCCAACGTCAGTTATTACTGGAAGCTGTGGCTCATGATGTCTTTATTATTGGCTATGAAGCCGCTCAATCTTCCAATAGTCCTCTACGCAAACGCTTGGCTGAAATAGGAGGTCGTTATCTTCATAAAGAATGTAAAGATCAACGATATAAAGATGACAAAGAAGTCCAAAAAACTTATCAACAAATTAATCGTTTTGTTAACGAACAAATGTCTAAACTAATACCAGAAATGGGTTCTACTCAATTAGTCGTTGTCCCTCAACTATGGCGAACTTTTGAAAGTCAAGTTTTCGTTAATGGGGGAGAATTATCCGTTGCAGGAGTTTATCATCAAGATTTACCTTCTGCTACCTTTAATCCTTTTCAAGCAGTAAAAAATGTCAAAAAATTTGGACTCGATGAACTGCTTCAAGAATTTTAATTAATTGGGGATTGTCATTGTCTTTTGATATCGGCGGGGTTAACAACCAAAGTCACAAAATAAGGAGAAAATATGAAAGACGCTATCCAATTTCAAAAACCCAATTATCAAATCCGTTCTCTGACGTTTAGTCCTAACGGTCAGTTTCTAGCAACGATTGGCGAAAACGCTGACAAGTATCAAACGGTTGTTCTCTGGGAAACAGCTTCTAGTCGAGAGCTTGCTCAATTAGATGCTAATATAGAACCGCCCGGAATTCTTCAAGTTCTCTTTAGTCCTGATAGTCAAATTGTTCTAACAGTTCAGGGTTTTCTAGGGCAAGTTACCCTCTGGAAAATGCCATCGGGCGAAAAACTCAAAGAACTTTCTATTGGCAATCTAGTTGCTATTAGTCCTAATAGTCAGATTTTAGCCGCTACTCACTTTCCTATTTATGAACCAGAGGATTTTGAAAGTCGTCACAGTACCATCGGTTTGTATTCTCTTACTGGTGAATCATTAGGTCATCTTGAGGGTAATGAACACTATATCTATGACTTACAAATAAGTCCAGATGGTCAATATTTAGCGGCTATCGATCATCCTCGTGGTGAAGAAAGTGGAACGTTGAGATTGTGGAATCTCTCCCCTTTCTCATCATTTAATTAACTTTTGCAAACAATCTCATAGGAGAAATACCATGACTTCCTTACAAATTATCAATCCTACTGATCAGGCTCGATTTGAACGTCTAAAACCTGTTACTTTTACAGGCAAAGTCGATCCTGGAATAGTCACTGTAGAACTAAAAGCAGATGATCAACACCCCCTAGGCAGTGGTCAGGTTAAAACGGATGGTTCTTGGTCGATTACCTATTCAGGATTTACCAATATCGGTGAGCGCAAAATTACCGCCATCGGTTTTGATCAAGGAAATCATGAAGAAGAAACCAGCATTATAATTTATGTGGCAGATTCCTCAGATTATACTAAAACTATTTATGGGGGTCTGGTTTTAGATGATTACAAAAAGCTTAAACACACCAAGTCTCTGCCGACAGATCACAGGTTAACTGATGCCGAAGGGTGCCGGTTATTTGAACAAGGAATCCTGCCCATTCTTCAGTCCAAAGAAACCTTTATGGAAGCAACGGAGGAAGGTCGAAACAAACTAAACGAATTAGTTGAACAAAACAAAGATCAATACCATATTGATGACGCACCCTGTGCTTATTCCGTCTCCTGTGTGATGAAATATCTGGCTGAAAAGTTAGGATTAGCCACCGTCAAAGCACTTTTCCAAGACCCCTGTTTAATTGATAATGTTCAAGTTACAGGCGTTGAGAAAAAACTGCGTCGTCTCGGTTTTCTCTACTTTTTGAAAAAAGATTACCTAGCACCTCGTGGGGCAATAGGAGCAAGATGGCCTCGAAAAAATAAGGATAAATCGAATGAATCAGGTCACATTTATTTCATTACCAAAGATGGAGAAAAACGTACCGAGTTTCCTAACCCAGAGAATCTTTGGGACGATCAACAGGGTAAACACGAAACTGGAATAAACGGGCCTAAATGGCAAATCAAAGACCTTCATGCTGAAAACCTCCATTTCTTTGATCATGTTTTTATGCAATCGGGGAATGGCTATACAGAAGGATTTTGGTTGCCACCGGGTATTTATCCTTTAAAACGTTAGGATTTTAAGGGTTAGAGCTTTGTCCAGGAGAATTCTGGCGGAAGTCAGGGAATAGGCTGATTTCTCCCCTAGATTGACTGACTTTTTAATCATGCAGGAGGTCTATTATTTAAACGCCTTGTATTTAACCAGCGATCGAGCGTACAATTGAAATCTTTAAGGAGGAAAAGCGATACAAATGGGAGAATCCTGCGCTTTTCCTCCCCTATGGTTAAGCGTATTGTAGCTTGATAAGACTGTAGCAATTCCATTTGAGGGGTAAATAGGGTCTGCTGAAAAAGTTTTTCGTGGGGGCAGGGTGTGGCCCCCCAACCCCCCCTTAATAAGCTATCCATTAGTCACATCTTTCTTAACATAAAATTTGACAAAAAGAGAAAAGTGTGCAATATGGCTCAAGGAAGTTCTATGGGGGAACCAATTTGATGAGATAGTTTCC
>VYKR01000144.1_pt1 | contig 14435 bp, 12 predicted proteins | sample 5109561 | NCBI WGS metagenome assembly VYKR01 (sample SAMN12291799, study PRJNA351875) | freshwater metagenome | isolation source: freshwater lake | place: USA: Michigan, Ford Lake | collected 2015-08-15
TATCAGTTATCAGTTATCAGTTATCAGTTATCAGTTATCAGTTATCAGTTATCAGTTATCAGTTATCAGTTATCAGTTATCAGTTATCAGTTATCAGTTATCAGTTATCAGTTACTCTAGGAGTCAGGAGTCAGGAGGCCGGAGTTGAGAGTTGGGGTTTTAGGGTTTTGGGGTTTTGGGGTTTTGGGGTTTTAGTTGAAATTCCCCCATTTCCCCATTTCCCCATTTCCCCATTTCCCCATTTCCCCATTTCCCCATTTCCCCATTTCCCCATTTCCCCATTTCCCCATTTCCCCTATCCACTCTCTGTTCCCCGTTACGCAGTTCCAGCGTTCCCTAAAATGGTACGATCGATCCGCGCAGGGGGGCAAGACTTTGTAAAGCGTTTTCAGCCTTATCACGACTGCTAAACGCGCCTATTTGCCAGACGGAACGACCTTTGTAGGAAGTGGGGAAAGCGTCGGGATAGATAGAACGAACTTTGCTGCGATCGCTCTCGGTTTTAGCTTCAATTACTACTTTAAAACCTTTGCGGCCACTATTGCTCATATTACCACTACTGGGATTAGCAGCTGGTCGATTAAAAGTAATCACATCCGATAAACTTCTCTGATTGCCTAGGTTGCGCGGCGGCGGTGGTGGTACAATTGCATTATTATTCTGGGAATTGGGAGGAGTTAGGGGGGGTAAATTAGGGGTAACGGTCGGCTGTGGCGTTAAATTTGACTCTGGTACTCGATTAGTGACCCCTGGCTGAGGATTGCTCTCTACTGCTGTTTCTGCAGCGGTAAAGGTATATTCTCGCACTTCGGGATTAGCGGAAGGATTAACCGGTGTTTCTGCTTTGACGGATTCTCTGGGGGGGGGTGTGGGGGGGATAGACGATTGGGTACCCGCGAGTAATTCCGGGGGAGGATTGAAACTGGGACTATCGGCAGTTAGATAGATATGACTGAGATTTTGACCGGCTAGACTGCGTTTAGTAAAGCGCCAGCCATCGATGAGGTAAATTTGCATTAAACCGGTCCCTAAACCTTTTGTCCGTCCAATAATTACCTCCGATTGTCTGGGATTGCGGGGGGTTCCCACGAGGACTAATTCCCCGTTGCGTTGTACGATACGCAGCAGGTATTCTAAACCGTAATCTTCGCCCTGAATGCGAAGGGAATAACCGTTACTGTCGGTGGCCCGTTCACAACTGCCGGTAAAATCGAAATCGAGCAGCAGAGGCTGAACAATGGTCGGTTCTGTGCCATTTACAGCCCAACATTGGCGTTTACCGGGGATTTGTTGCAAAATCAGTAAATCGTATTTACCGTTACCGTAGGGTCGGGCAATAGCGATAAAATCCTCTTGATTAACTTCTCTTTGTTCAAAGAGAGTTGCTTGACTCGGTGTAGTCAGGAGACAACCCCCCAGAAGTGAAAACAGTAGGGTAAATTTTAGGGATGATTTTAGATTCATAAATAAGGAGCCTTGTTATGGAGATCGTACTTGCATTTATTTTATCGATCTAGACGCAAGCCAGAGAATTTTGTTTTCAAAGGAAGAGACTCGACCTAATCCACAGTAGGATAGAGATTGCTAAAAATTGACTCTTGAGTAGAGTGGCAACAAGATGGCGAAAGCGGCGATTATTGGATTGGGAAGATCGGGAATAGCAGCGGCAAGATGCTTAAAACGGGATGGTTGGCAGGTGACATTAAGCGATCGCTCCGATTCTCCCGGTTTACAAGCACTGCAAACCAATCTGGAAAGGGAAGGAATTATTGTCAATCTTGGTCAAAATCTCAGTCTAGAGGCTTCAGACTTACCTAATCTTATCGTGGTTAGCCCCGGGGTGCCTTGGGATGCCCCGATTTTAATTACTGCCAGAGAAAAAGGCATCGAGACGATCGGAGAATTAGAATTAGCTTGGCGTTATCTGCAATCTTTTCCTTGGTTGGGGATTACGGGAACTAACGGCAAAACCACCACCACCGCCCTCTGTGCCGCTATTTTTCAAAAAGCGGGGTTAAATGCCCCTTCCTGCGGTAATATCGGCTATGCTGCCTGTGAATTGGCTTTAAAAGCCGATAAATACGATTGGATTATTGCGGAGATTAGTAGTTATCAGATCGAGTCCAGTCGGGATTTATCGCCGAAAATCGGCATCTGGACAACTTTTACCCCCGATCACCTCAGTCGTCATCAAACCCTGGAAAATTATTATCAGATTAAAGCCTCTTTACTGCAAAGAAGCGATCGCCAAATCCTCAACGGTGATGATCCCTATCTGCGTCAAATCGGTGTTAGTCAATGGCAACAAGCTTACTGGACTTCTGTGAAAGGCAAAGATGCGCTTTTGGGCGATCCTAGTCGTGGTGTTTATCTGCAAGATAACTGGATCGTGGCTTTTGGGGAATTAATTGCCCCGGTTAATCTCCTGAAAATGGTGGGCAGTCACAATCAGCAGAATTTGCTTATGGCTGTGGCCGCCGCTAGATTGGCAGCCATCGAGAAAAAAGCCATTACTGAAGCGATCGCCACTTTCCCTGGGGTTGCCCATCGCTTAGAGTATATTTGTACTTATAAAGGAATAGACTTTATCAATGATAGTAAAGCAACTAACTACGATGCCGCCGCAGTGGGCTTAAAATCCGTCCCTAGTCCAGCGATTTTAATTGCGGGGGGAGAAGCGAAAGCAGGGGATGATCGGGCTTGGATCGCTGAAATTAAGGCAAAAGTCGCCACTGTGCTGCTGATTGGTGACGCTGCCGCCGATTTTGCCCGTCGTTTACAGTCAGCAGGTTATCAAGATTATGAATGTGTAGAAACGATGGACAGGGCAGTTCAACGCGCGGCTGAACTAGGAACAGCAAAAGAGGCTAAAGTGGTGTTATTATCCCCCGCTTGCGCTAGTTTTGACCAATACCAAAGTTTTGAACATCGCGGCGATCACTTTCGGCAATTGTCCTTACAGTTATAGGGAGATGGGGAAGTGGGGGAATGGGGAAGTGGGGGAATGGGGAAGTGGGGGAATGGGGAAGTGGGGAATTTCAACTAAAACCCTAACACCCTAAAACCATGGTGCCGACGACTAAGACGCAATTTTTGTTGCCAAAGATACTCTTTTTTGGCTAAGTTGGGTAAGATCAGGAGAAGTTAACCAAAAAATTAAGAGAAAAAAACGTGCTGGGATCGTCCTTCCATCTTGATCATCTTTTTAAAAAGCCCCTAATTGCCTGTCTTTTGTCCTGTGTGGGTGTCTTGCTGCCGATCCCAGTTTTAGCGACACCGGTGGCAGTGTTAAAAAGTCAAGAAAATGCCAATCAATGGACAGCTATCACCGAACGTTTGCAAAATGTCGGGGTTAATTACTGTATTCTCCAGAGTAACCAGTGGCAAAGCGACGCGGATTTAAATAAAATTAAGGTTCTAATCATCCCCAATGTCGAGACTATTTCCGGTTTACAAGCTGGTGTCTTGAGTCGTTGGCTGAATCGCGGTGGTAAAATTATCGTCACCGGTCCGGCGGGAAATCTTTCGGAACCTGCTGTGCGGAATCAACTGCGATCGCTATTTGGGGCTTACTGGGCCTATCCCCACTCCCAAGCTTACACCCTGCGGCCGACTAATTTAGGTGAACTGAAAAACCAAAAACCTTTAGCCAGCAGTCTCCTCGGTGGCGTGGTTATCCCCACGGGAGTTAATAGCCAAACCGTCGCCGTTTGGGGGGCGCGCAATAATCCCCCCGCCGTTGTCCTCAATAATAACTCGATCTTTCTCGGTTGGCGCTGGGGCAGCGATGCCGTCGCTAATCTCGCCCTCGATAGTGCTTGGCTAGAAACCGCTCTGCAACGCTACGGCATTAATCGCAGTTCTTCTCCTAGCACAATTGCGCCCTATTGTCAAGGGCAATCAACAATAGTTAATAATGTTAATAATACCCCAACAGCGATCTCGCGTAGCGAGCGCGTTGCGATCGCACCCCGTCGCCCTCTACCGCAGATTGCAGAAAATCCCCCCAGGGAAACGGCGAGATTAAGTCCGAATACCGAGGCAATTCCCCCCAGAGCGAGCCTAACTTCTCAACAAATTAGCCAGATGACGGCGGAATTGCAGGGATTAATCGGGCGTTATGGGGCGACTCTCTTAGCTTTAGAAGCCAGTAATAATAACACTTTAACTACTGATAAATCCTTAGCACAAGCATTTCATAATCGTGGGAAAAATTCCAGCGCATCAGATACAGCTAGACGATTCCGTTTAGTCCTAGAAAATGCCCAAGGAACCTTAAATAATTTTCAGAATTTAATCGCCCAGGGTTCCTATACGCAAGCGCGGGAATTTTGGTTACAAGCGCGGCGAAGTCTTTGGGATAATTATCCCACTAATCGACAATTTGCCCAACCAGAAATACGGGCAATGTGGTTAGATCGAGGCACGATCGTACAAGCTAAAAACGAGGAGGATTTAGCTAAAGTATTCGATCGCATGGCGGCAGCGGGTATTAATGTGGTCTTTTTCGAGACAGTTAATGCTAGTTATACTATTTATCCCAGTCAAGTTGCCCCCGAACAAAACCCTTTAACTAGAGGTTGGGATCCCCTAAAAGTTGCCGTTAAATTAGCCCATGAACGCAATATGGAAATCCACGCCTGGGTGTGGGTTTTTGCGGCGGCTAATCAAGCTCATAATAAAGTATTAGAGCAACCATTAGATTATCTCGGTCCAGTTTTATCCCGTAATCCCGATTGGGGGGCAACTAATAAAAGTGGTGGTTCTTTTGATTACAGTCAAGGCACGAAAAAAGCCTTTTTTGATCCTGCTAATCCCGACCTACAGAACTATCTTTTATCTCTTTACGAGGAGATTGTCAAAAATTACGATGTGGATGGCTTGCAGTTAGATTATATTCGCTATCCCTTCCAGAGTCAAGATTCTAATCAAACCTATGGTTATGGTAAATCCAGCCGTTGGTTATTTAAACAAATGACGGGAGTTGATCCCATTACTTTAAATCCCCGGGGTGCTTTATGGGAACAATGGACTAGCTTTAAAATCCGTCAGGTTGATACTTTTGTTTCGCAGGTTTCTACTCGTTTAAAACAGATTCGTCCCCAATTAAAAATGTCGGCGGCGGTGTTTCCCCTAGAACAAAAAGAACGATTATATCGTATTCAACAAAACTGGGAGGAGTGGGGACAAAATCAATGGATAGACCTGATCTTTTTAATGACTTATGCTCTCGATACAGGGACTTTAGAAGAGAAAACTAAGTCTTTATTTGATCGGCAAATAGCAGGAAATGCTCTGATTATACCCGGTATCCGTCTGTTAAAAGTACCCGATCAAGTCATGATAGATCAACTACAATTTATTCGCAATCTTCCCACTTCGGGATTCGCTCTTTTTGCCACAGAAAATCTCAATCCCAACCTGCAAACAATTCTGAATCGCATTCAGGGATCGATAATTACGAAAAAAGCCGAACCTTTACCCCACCGTCAACCCTTCAAAACGGCAGCATCGCGGTTTAATTTCCTGCGTCAAGAGTGGAGTTTTTTAATAACGAATAATTTATGGGCAATGGAAGAAGGAACCTTAAAAACTTGGGGGCAAGAAGTGGACGAAATGGCTAATTTATTAGAGCAATTAGCTAATAATCCCAGCCCTCGCAATTTGACTTTAACTCAAAATGCCTTAAAGCGATTTAGCTATCAATTTAAATCTGTGATGTCCAGACAAAAGGATTTATCTGCCTATCAAATACAGGTCTGGGAAAATCGCCTCGCAACCCTACAAAGTCTCTTAAGTTATGGTCAAAGGGTTGAGTTTTAATTAAGGCAAAAGGCAGGAGGCAGGTTTTGGGGTTTTAGGGTTTTAGGGTTTTAGTTCAATTTCCCCACTTCCCCACCTCCCCACCTCCCCACTTCATAATTCATAATTTATAATTCCCACACCCCACTTCCCCCCGCAACGCGCACGAAGTGGTCACCCCACTTCCCCATCACCCCACACCCCCTCTTGTCAGAGGCCTGCCCGAATATGTAACAATTTATGGAAGAAACCCCCAAGCAAATTTAACGAGAAAAACATGGCAGCTACAATTAAGAAAGGAGCTTTAGTCCGCGTGGTGACGGGAAACCTAGAAAATAGCCTGGAGGCACTAGCCAGCGATCGCCGTTTACCCAGTTATATGTTCGACTCGACAGCAGAAGTCTTGGACGTAAAAGATGATTACGCTTTGATTAAATTCTACGTTCCTACCCCCAGTGTGTGGCTAAAGCTCGAACAACTGGAACCCGCCTGATGAGGGATTGCCTCATCCATAAATCATGGTTGACTTCTACGATACACCCCTCCCCTGTCAATCGCCCCGAGTCTCGGTTATTGGTGCCGGCAACGTCGGACGCACCCTGGCCCAACGCATCGCCGAAAAAAACCTCGCCGATGTGGTTCTCCTCGATATCGTCAATGGTTTGCCCCAGGGTATTGCCCTAGATTTGATGGAAGCTCAGGGTATAGAACTGCACGACAGCGAGATTATCGGCACTAATAACTACGAAGACACGGCAGGTTCGGATATTGTCGTGATTACGGCTGGATTAGCCAGAAAACCGGGCATGAGTCGCGATGACCTCATGAATGTTAACGCCAAAATTGTCGTCGAGGCCGCCACTAAATGCCTCAAGTATTCTCCGGAAGCCATTTTTATCGTCATCACCAATCCCCTGGATGTGATGACCTATCTAGTCTGGCAAGCGACCGGTTTACCCCCCCAAAGAGTGATGGGAATGGCCGGGGTCCTCGATTCTTCCCGTTTACAAACCTTTATCGCCATGGAATTGAGGGTTAGTACCGCCGACGTTCATGCTATGGTTTTGGGTGGTCACGGTGATTTAATGTTGCCCTTACCCCGTTACTGTACCGTCAGTGGTGTGCCGATTACCGAATTAATGGACGAGATAACAATTAACCGTTTAGTGGAGAGAACTCGCAACGGTGGGGCTGAAATCGTCAAATTACTGCAAACTGGCGGCGCTTATTACGCCCCTGCTTCCTCTGCCTGTACCATGGTCGAGACGATATTGAGAAATCAATCCCGTTTACTGCCGGCGGCAGCCTATCTCAAGGGTGAATACGGTTTACAGGATGTTTATCTGGGGGTTCCCTGTCGCCTAGGATGTCGGGGTGTGGAAAGTATTCTGGAAGTGCGTTTGACCGATGCTGAACGTCTGGATCTACACACTTCCGCTGCCTCAGTTCGTCAAAATGTTCATTTAGCTCTTGACAGTCTCAAGGTTTTGATGTAGTTAATACAACTCATATTTTAAGAGGGTACAGGGCAAAGAACCGTTATACAAGGGAGTGCGACGGGAAGAACGCAGACCGATTTGTTTAGTCAGTTCTTTGTTTCCCGATAAAATATAGGCTGTCCAACCCTTAAACCTCTGTTTTAAGACATCACCGAAGGATTTATATAAAGCCCCTAATTCTTCGGTATTGCCCAATCTCTTGCCGTAAGGGGGATTACAGAGAATAATCCCTCGATCGCTCGTCGGTTCTAAGTCGGTGATGCTTTGCAAGCTAAAATTAATATAGTCCTGCACTTGACAAAAATAGGCATTATCCTCGGCCTGATGCAAAACCTCATAATCGGCATCACTAGCATAAATTGGCGCATTTAGCTGAAATTTTTGTTTTTCTTTAGCTTCCTGAAGCAAAGATTGCCATAAATCTGGTTGATAGTCTGGCCATTTCTGAAATCCGAACTGGGAACGGGATAAACCGGGGGCAATATTTAAAGCTTTTAACGTCGCTTCGATGACAATGGTTCCCGAACCACAGAAAGGGTCCAAAAGCGCCATATCATCCTGCCATGCCGATAATTCTACCAAAGCAGCGGCGAGACTTTCTTTCAGAGGTGCGACTCCCATGGCCCGATGATACCCGCGACGATGCAAACTGTGGCCAGAACTATCTAAACTAAGCACACAGCGATTCTTCTCGATATGAGCGTTAATTTGCAGGTCGGGGTTTTCTGTATCCACAAAGGAACGGGGATTGCCCTGTTGACGCTGTTGGTCGATAATAGCGTTTTTGATGCTTAAAGCGGTGTAATGGGTGTGATTGAGGCGATCGTTTGTTCCCGTACATTGTACCGCTAAAGTTTCCTCACTGCTGAGATAATCGCGCCAATCAATGGCTTGAATGCCATCATATAGTTCCTTCCCATCCCCACAGGGAATTTCGGCAATGGGAACCAAAACCCGAAAAATAATTCTTGACCAAAGATTGACTCGATAGAGTAGGGAGATATCCCCCTGAAAATGGACTCCGGTGAATACTGGTTTCACTTCTTTGGCCCCTAGGAATTCTAATTCCCTAGCGGCAATTTCTTCTAGTCCCCTAGCGGTAGTAGCAAAATAGGATCGAGTCATTTCAGTTATCAGTTATCAGTTATCAGTTATCAGTTATCAGTTATCAGGTTTCAGTGACTAGCGCCGGTCGTTGGTAGCTTGAAATCAGAAAGATTTTAATTTTTATCCCCTTGTAAATTCCCGATCTGATTCGCTCAAGTCAGTTAAAATGGGTGCATCTCATATTCGTGACTTTCTCTCACCTATAGGTGAGCAGCAGCAGTTAAGTAGGTGGGTAGAATTAAATATAAGATGAACGTAGGTTGGGTTGAAGCATGAAACCCAACGCCCGATTATGTTACGCTACCGCTAACCCATCCTACAAATAATTGTGCCTCCCTACTTATTCAAAGAGGGCGAATGCAATTCGCCCCGACAATAATATTTATTATCGCGCCAATGGTAGGGGCGCACCGCGTGCGCCCAAAATGTCCTATAGATATTTCTTCAAAATTCAGATGCACCCATAACAATCCTCTTTTGTCAAGGCAGAAATGTTTAAGAATTGTGTCGCTGTGGTCATTAGTTTTATCCCGACTCTGTGGATATCTCCTCTCCCCTAGAGTCTTAACAAGTAATTGAGATGCACGGGCAGCTAATCTACTGAGAAACCCAAAAAATGCGTCTTTGATTAGGATCCCGTCGGGGACTTTGTTCCCCCATCACTTGCCGCGCTTGACTAGGATCGAAGCTGCGAGTAAATTGATCCCGCAATTGATTGACGCGTTCCTCCTTTTCTTGGGCTGCCAAACGCACTTCTTCCAGTTTTGCCTGTTGCATCTGTTGGTAGGGTAACAAACGAGCGATCGCAAAAACTGCCGTGATGGAAATGGCGCTATAGGCAATAATTCGCAGCCAAATCTCGATAACTTGCCAGTTTTGGGATTTATTGCCGCTTTTTGGCTTTTTTTGTGGTTTTTTGTTGGTTTGGTTTCGTGTTCGTGCGGTCATAGATTGGGGGTTGGGGAGTGGGGTAATGGGGAATTGGGGTAGTGGGGAGATGGGGTAGTGGGGAGATGGGGTAGTGGGGAATTTAGCTGAAATTTCCCTATCACCCTAAATCCCTATCACCCTAAATCCCTATCCCCTAGTTTAAGATACAAAAAACCCCAATCGGTCTATCCTATAGCTAGGTTAGACGGGATTGGGGTTTATTGAAAGCGACTTTACTTATAAAGTTCCGTCGCTAGACGAAAAGCCAAAATCCCGGGGATTAAAGCAATTACCAGAGCGACTAGAACTTGAGTATCAGAAAGCATTGCTGATTATCTCCTCATAAAGATATTCATCCAATACTTTCCGACATCATCGGGGTTCTCTGCATCATTTCGTTACAAGACTTCATATCTCCCCCCCCGATGACGGTTATCTCCCCTAGAAAAGAAAGCTGTAAAAGCGTTAAGCTGGAGTATTGCCATGATTACATTTATTTTTACCTGCGGCCTCAATGTTAGACTCGCTCCTTGATTCATCTCTAACCCTTAGTCTAAAAACCCCGTTAATTCTGTTGGTTCTCATTGCCCTAGAAGCGGTATTATCAGCAGATAACGCCATTGCTCTCGCTTCCATAGCACAGGGATTAGGAGATCATCAGCGTCAACGTCAGGCCTTGAATATTGGCTTAGTTTTCGCCTATATTCTCCGTATGATCTTGATTCTTACCGCCACCTGGGTGGTTAAATACTGGCAGTTTGAACTTTTGGGAGCAGTATATTTGCTCTGGTTAGTCTTTAATTACTTTGCCTCCCCTGAAGACAAGGACCACACCCATCATAGTCTCAAGTTTCAATCTCTCTGGCAAGCTATCCCCCTAATTGCCGTTACTGATTTAGCTTTTTCCCTCGATAGTGTCACCACCTCCATCGCCGTGGCCGATGATACTTGGTTAATCCTGCTTGGTGGTACGATCGGAGTAGTTACCCTGCGCTTTATGGCGGGTTTATTTATTCGCTGGTTAGAGGAATACACCCACCTAGAAGATGCTGGTTTTGTCACCGTCGGTTTGGTGGGTTTAAGACTGCTGTTGCGGGTGATTAGTCCCGATTTTGTGCCGCCGGAATGGATTATGATCAGTTTAATTGCTATCCTCTTTGCTTGGGGTTTCTCAAAACGCAACGATCGAGAACCAATAGAGAGTGATACCATCCAATCTGATGAATTGCCATAAAATAATCATCAGGAGTCAGGAGATTATTTTTATTTATTCTCCCCACTTCCCCACTTCCCCACTCCCGACTTCTCAACCCCTCACTAATTACCGACCACTGAAAAGAGAATCCCTAGAAGATCATGTCATCTTTGCCGACTCCATCTGCTGATACCTTAGAAAATTCTACTCGATCGCCCTCTTGGAAAATTAAACTCCTCTACGATGGAGAATGTCCCCTCTGCTTGCGCGAGGTCAATTTTCTGCAAAAACGGGATGCTGGGAGAGGATTAGTTGCTTTTGTCGATATTGCCGATGAAAACTATAATCCGGAGGAAAATGGCGGTATTTCCTTCGCGGCAGCCATGGGGCGAATCCACGCCGTACTAGCTGATGGTACTATTCTCCAAAATGTGGAAGTGTTTCGCCAAGTCTATGACATTTTAGGCATCGGTTGGATTTATGCCGCTACTAAATGGCCGGTTATTGGGTTTCTAGTGGATATTATCTATGAAATTTGGGCTTCTTGGCGATTAACCTTAACCGGAAGACCAAATTTAAAAACAATCTTAGCAGAGCGTCAAAAACGTCTGGAATGCAACGCATCAAATCGTTGTTCTCAGTCAGTTAAAATCTCCTAAAAAAATAGGGAGTATTTAACTCCCTAGTAGGGATATTCTGTTGGTGATCTAACTAGGGTTTGCTGAATAAAGCTAAAAACCTTGTTGGATAATATCTTTAGGCTTTTTTGAAATCAAAAAGTGCCAGGGATTGGAGTGATTGGGGGGAAAATCCCTGGACTTTTTCCCTGAAAATTAGGTAAGTAGGTAGGTGGAATTAAATATAAGATGAACGTAGGTTGGGTTGAAGCATGAAACCCAACGCCCGACCATGTTACGCTACCGCTAACCCATCCTACAAATAATTGTTCCTCCCTACTTAATTGACTCCCTGAAAATGGGTAAAACCCCACACCCAACCCCCAGGAAAAACTTTTTCAGCAGACCCTATTTAGACAATCGGCTGAAAGACACTTGTCGCAACAAAATCGCCAACAGCTAACCCCATGTTAAAAGAATCAATACAAGCTTCCCGGACGTGAACTCCGCCATAAATACGGCTGAGGGCATCTTCCATTCCCGCTTGATAGAAGCTATTGAAATTACGAACGACACCGGGAAGTTCTTGGGAGACAGCACTAAACACATAGTTTTCACCAAAATACTCGGTCATCACTCCAGCAAATGCTCCCCCCATGGCAGAATGCCCTGACAGATAATCCGGGAAAGGTGGCGAATTAACCCCGATTAAATTTGACAGCAAGGGTTTCCAATTGGTATCGCCCACCGTAGAAGCTATCCCGTCATTAGCCGCAAATCCTCCGGCAATTACGTCATCAGGGCGAGGTTGGAGTTCAGTGTATTTCTCTTTCCAAGCGACGATTACCGCATCTGCCAGCGCGGTATTTAATGCGGCAAATAAGCTGGCATCTTCTTGCAAGGTATTGCCCTCGCGGACGGCAATTTCTTGAGCAATTTGGTTTAATTGACCGTAGGGACGGAAGGTATCAGCCCGGTCATAGGCCCAGAAAACAGCCATTTCTGCCTGGTCTGCATTGCGTAAAGTGGTCGTGAGAGCAGTGTTTTGCAATCCACCATAGAGCCGGACTTCTTCAATTTCTTGGGCATACAATGTAGGATTTGTGTTAGGACGGCCATTAAGAGTCACATCAAGTTGTTTTTGCGAGACAAACTGGTCAATGTTGCCAATTGTCCAAGGAGTTACCCCACCCCAGTTGGCACCGAGTGCTACCCCAGCAGTGGGTCCTACGGTTTCTGGTGTCCAGACATAGTTTCCCGACGGCGCAGTGAAAGGCGTATTGTTGCTGGAACCATCATTAGCGCGTAAATTGAGGCTCTGATTGGCTACTAAAATGCCAAAATTAAAACCCCTGCTTTCAGCGGTGTCACTCTCCTGAATCTCCGCCAGAGAATTGCTTACTTGCTGTAAGAACAAGCTATTTTGTCCAGGTAATTGAGTAGAGAGAACTCGATAAGCCGCACCAACTACCGCCGCCTCCAACGAGGTATTTGTTGGTGCGTTCACATTTACAGCGTAGGAGGGATATAAAGTGTTGAAGGCCTGGACCGTATCATAGACGGCAGTAGAAACCAAGGCCATTAAGCGAGAACCCACTGTCGGCCCAACTCCCCGCCCTGCTTTTCCCTCGGCTTGAATCGCATTTAATGCGATCGCATTCCAGTCGATGATGGCATTAGTATTGCGTCCCGATACTAATTTACTGGTGACATTATTGGTTTCCAGTTGTTCGGTAATTTGGGTATTGGCATCAACTTGAGCAATGAGAAAGTAAGCCCCCGGAGCGATGACTGAAGTATTGTTTTGATACTGTAAGTTTAGGGTGACTGACTGCCCGGCGTTTAGGTTTAAGTTGGTACTAACACTGGTGAGTAAGGCATCGTTACTGTCAATCTCACCGTCAGTGGAAATGTAGAGTTTAACAGTACTGGGACCACTGGCGATCGCCTGTCCTTGATTGGTGACAATTACCTGTGCATTCCCCAGAGCGCCGAAGTTAACCGTACTTGGCAAAGTAATCGTGCCAAAACTGCCCACTAAATCTGGTAGTGAGACACTTGAGGTAGAACTTGAGGTAGAAGTTGAGGCAAGACGTGAGGTAGAAGTTGAGGCAAGAGGTGAGGTAGAAGTTGAGGCAAGAGGTGAGGTAGAAGTTGAGGTAGAAGTTGAGGTAGGACTTGAGGTAGGACTTGAGGTAGAAGTTGAGGTAGAAGTTGAGGTAAGACTTGTTGAATTTTGGTTATTGCCATTTTTTGGTATCGTTCCTCCCTGAGTAGCAAGTCCAATGTCACCTAAAAAATTAACTTGATTCAAAAGCGCGCTTAAATCTTCTAGGGAGAGAAGATTTAAGTTTTTGTTACCGACAAACTTTTTTAGCGACTCATCAATCTTACTGGATGCTTTAGTAATATCTGATATTTTCTCGTTCTCAGTTACTTTCTTCTGAGCATCATCGGTAGTTATAGGAGTGGTTGAAGTCATGGTCAATAAGTTAGAAAAGAGTAAAGGCATTCAAGACAGAAAGTATCGAAGCTTAACTTGTTGTTGCGCTCCAGCACCAAACCGATGTCACCGTCAGTAGAAATTTACAGCTTCACAGCACAAGCACCTCTGGTGATCAGCTGTCCTTGATGGACGACAATTACCTGTGCATTTCCTTGATCTGTTTGACAAGGTGGACAAAACGAGAATCGTAGTGGCAATTCAAACTTGAGTTTTGCGATACAACTGAGTGAGCCTACTCACCTAGCCTAACTCATGGAATCCATCAATCACTAAAATTTTACATTTCTGAACGTAGATTTTTATCGATGGATAAAATAGATCCATTTCAGATAAGTCTATTGACATGATTATAGGTTCTTCGTTACTTGGTCTGGTTCGATAGGGGGGCATAAATCGACTAAATCCTTATCTGGCAAGAGACTTAATTGATTAGTTCGCTCTAGAGCAAAAACAATTGACAAAAATCGCTAAATGCCTTTCTATATTACGGCGATCACCTGTACTTTTGAAAATGGTGACAAAACGGGAATCATCGGCACAATTCAAACTTGAGTTTTGCGACTACCTGAGTGATCTAACTCACACAGCTTCAATCATGCAATCCATAAGGTCAATCAATTGTTACGTCTTTAGTCATAGATTTTTATCTATGGATGAAATTATCGTCATCGGAAATTTTGGGTCTGAAACCCCGCCGTTCTAGGTTGGCTTTACGTTAGAATTAAAAGGCCAGTCTCGAAAACCAAGTGGACGGCGCAGCACCTTGAAAACTCGGCTTA
>VYKR01000157.1_pt1 | contig 14387 bp, 3 predicted proteins | sample 5109561 | NCBI WGS metagenome assembly VYKR01 (sample SAMN12291799, study PRJNA351875) | freshwater metagenome | isolation source: freshwater lake | place: USA: Michigan, Ford Lake | collected 2015-08-15
ATCAGTTATCAGTTATCAGTTATCAGTTATCAGTTATCAGTTATCAGTTATCAGTTATCAGTTATCAGTTATCAGTTATCAGTTATCAGTTCACTGAGAAAACTCCCCACACCCTACACCCCACACCCCACACCCCCCTGCCCCCCCGATGTCGGGGGGGTTGGGGGGGTCACACCCTACACCCCACACCCCACACCCCAGTTATTAAACGAAGATGAAAGAATCATGGCGAGAACGTCTGAATATCTCTCGAATAGCGATTAATGCACCGAGGTTAACCATTGCCTTCTGGTTAGCGGTGGCCATGGCGGGAATTTTGGCTTTTAGTTCCCTAAAATACGCTCTTTTCCCCGATATCAGCTTTCCAGTCGTAATAATTAACGCCCAAGCGGATTTAGCTACTGCTATCACCACGGAACAGCAATTAACTAAACCCCTAGAAAATCCTCTTTTCTCTCTCCCCGGTCGTCGTGATATTTCCTCGACTACTGCCCCCGGACAGTCAGTAATCAGCATTTTCTTTAAAATTGGCACAAATTTAGACAAGGCCACCGCAGCAGTTAAACAGGCTATCTCGCAAGTCCCTTTACCCCCTCAAGCTACCACAGAAGTTATCCCCGTTGATTTAAATGAGTCGGCAACAGTTACATATACGCTGGTGAGTGAGCAGAAAACTATAGAAGAATTAAGCCAAATCGCCCAAAATAATTTAATTCCGCCCTTAAAAGCTCTCCCGGGTACGGCTAAAGTTAATTTACTCGGTCAAGGTACAGTTAGGGAAGATAATCCCCATAAAAGTTTAACCCGACCATTACCCACGCTGGTGCGCTTTAATGGTCAAGAGGCGATCGCAGTGCAGGTAATCAAAAAAGGTGCCGCCAATAGTCTCGATCTGGCCGCGGTCGCAGAAAAACTGGTTAAAGACATAGCACAAAAACTGCCCGATGTCAAGATAATTTTAGCTGAAACCCAAGCGGAATATATTCGCGCTGCCCTACAAGGCACGATCGATGATTTACTTTTGGCAGTTTTGCTGTCGGTGCTGGTGATCTTGATATTTTTAGGCAGTTTCGCCGCTACAATCATTTCTGCTCTGGTTATCCCCCTATCTCTTTTGGGGACTTTCATTATCATGGCCATCTATGGGTTTAATCTGGAAACCCTGACACTGCTGGCTCTCGCTTTAGTGATTGGCATTGTCGTGGATGATGCGATCGTGGATGTGGAGAATATTTCCCGTTTAATCGACGCGGGGGAAACCCCGAAAAATGCGGCACTCAAGGGGACAAGGGAGATTGGATTAGCTGTGACTGCTTCCACTTTAACCATTGTTGCCGTGTTTATACCCGTGGCTTTTATGGGGGGTGCGGTGGGACAGTTTTTCCAACCCTTCGGTTTAACTGTCTCGGCTGCGGTGATTTTTTCTCTGTTGATCGCCAGAACTTTATCGCCCGTTTTGGCAGTATATTGGCTGAAACCGCAGTCACAGGCAAAAATGACGAAACAAAAGCGACCGGTTGAGAAGGCCTATCGACGGCTTTTAAACTGGTCACTGCGTCATCGTTTGCTGGTCATTGCTATTGCCCTAATTACCTTTTTTGCGGGTATTGCCCTGATTCCTTTTATTTCTAGGGGATTTATTCCCCGACTCGATCGCGGCGAGTTTAATCTGGTTTATACTTCTCCTTTGCCGAAAATAACGCAAATTAGCCCTAATAAACCGACGGCTAAGAGTTCTAGTGATAGTTTCGCTTGGATTTCCCAGTTAGCGAGTTCTCCCGAAAGTTTTCTCCTGCGTCGCACTATCCGCGATGGCAGCAAATTAGAAGCGCCAATTTTGCGGGATGGGGAAGTGGAATCGACTTTTCTGATCGCCGGTTTACGGGGTGAGCCGAATCGAGGCAAAATTCACGTTACACTGAAGAGCGATCGTAAATCTCACACCAGTGCCGTGCAGCAACGGATTCGGCAAATTTTACCGCCAATTAGAGGGGTGAATGTCAGTGTCGAGGACATTCCTTTTGTGCAGACGGAAGCGGAAAAGCCGATCCAAATTGCGATTAAAAGCGATAATTTGCCGCTATTGCGCGATAGTGCCGAGAAATTGCGGGTTGAGGCCGCTAAAATCGCTGGTTTGAAGGATATTTCCCTATCATCTAGATTAAATGAGCGGGGGGATTTTTTGGCGATCGAGCGTTTAAATGGTCAACAGGCGATTTTTCTCAGTGCTAATCTCAGTCCAGATTTAGGCTTAGAAGATGCGGCGATTAAAATTGAAGCGATTCCTTTACCAGAAGGGATAACTTTACAGCGTTGGGGTACTTCTTCTCAAAGTAGCGATGTTTTGGGCAGTTTTGGTCGCACTTTAATCCTAGCGACAATTTTAATGTTAGGAGTTTTATGGCTATTATTCAGAAGACTGTTAGAAACTATCGTCATCGCTTTATGTTTACCTTTAGCGATTGTGGGGGCAATGTTGGGGTTATTGGTAACGGGTAGTGAGTTTAGTATGATTTCTCTGATCGGGTTTATCTTCCTCTTGGGATTACTGGATAAAAACGCTGTGTTATTGCTGGATTATACTAACCAATTGCGTCAACAGGGTTGGAGTCGGGAGGAAGCGGTTTTAGAAACGGGAATGATTAGGTTAAGACCGATTTTAATGACCACTTGTTCGACAATTTTAGGCATGATTCCGATCGCTTTGGGATTGGGTACCGGTGCGGAATTGCGGCAACCCATGGCGATGGTAATTGTGGGAGGTTTAGTCACTTCTTCCCTGTTGAGTTTAATTGTTGTGCCTGTGTTATATCTAAGTTTAGAGGATGTTTGGAACCAGATTAAAGCCGGTCAAAAGTAGCTAGTTTTACGGTTTTGGCTTCTGATTACTATAGAGTCGTTTGAATTCTTTTTGTTGTTGATTATGATCGACAATTGGCTCAGGATAACCGCAACGATGTCTTTCTAAACGGGGGATTTTTCCGGTTACTAAATATTCCGTATCTACGGAAGCTAATTCCGGCAACCATTGACGAATATATTCCCCTTCTGGATCGAATTTTTGTGTCTGACTAGCGGGGTTAAAAATTCTTAAGGGTTTCGGATCCATGCCACTAGAGGCACTCCACTGCCAACCACCATTATTAGCGGCTAAATCGCCATCAAAAAGTTTCTGCATGAAGTATTTTTCGCCTTTTTGCCAGTTAATAATTAAATCCTTGGTTAAAAAACTCGCCACGATCATGCGACAACGATTGTGCATCCATCCCGTTTCATTTAATTGTCGCATTGCCGCGTCAACGATCGGATAGCCGGTTTTTCCCTGGCACCAAGCTTGAAAATGTTCTTCGTTATCCTGCCAAGGAAAATGACGAAATTCTTTTCTATAAGCACCGACCGCCAATTCTGGGAAAAAATAGAGACAATGCTGGTAAAATTCCCGCCAAGCTAACTCTTGCTGCCAAGTGATAATACTATCTTTTGCTTCCTGAGCGCGGCAATTTTCTAATAACTCTAGGGTTGCCGTCCAAATCGTGCGAATGCCAATCGCCCCAAATTTTAAAGCGGCACTCAAGCGCGAGGTGCCATCAAAAGCGGGGAAGTTACGATCTTCTTGATAATTGTTAATAACCCCTTGACAAAATTCTTCTAATCTGCTATTGGCGGCTTTTTCTCCGGGGGTGAGGGGTAAGGGGTTTTGCCAAGTAAAACCTAAATTTTCTAGGGTTGGTAAGTTAATAGTTTCTGTGAGTTTCTCCCCCTCATTTTCGTCTAATCCTTGCAGGGTTTCTAGGGTTGTGGGGCTGGCTTTGGCTAATTGGCTCCAATTTTTCCAAAAAGGAGTATATACGGTGTAGGGGCTTTTTGAGAGGGTGAGGACTTGTCCTGGAGCGTGGAGAAGTTGATCCCAGAAGGTTTCTACTTCAATTCCTTTTGTTTGTAAAGCGGCGATTACCTGTTGATCCCGTTGACGCGCATAGGGTTCGATATCGAGGTTAAAAAAAACTGCTTTTGCCGATAAATTGCCGGCTAAGTTGACGAGTGTTTGACTGGGGTTGCCGCGAATAATCAGTAATTGACTACCTTTTTGGCGATAATTTTTTTCTAATTCCTCTAGACAACCGAGGAGATAGGCAACTCTAGCCGGGGCGATATCATCCCCTTCTAAAATAGCAGGATCGAGGCAGAAAACCCCGATAATTTTCGGACTACGCTCCCTAGCTTTACTCAGTCCAATATTATCCGAGAGACGTAAATCGCGACGATGCCAGAAAAGGATTAGATTTGACATAAAGTAAGGTGATGAGAAGATTATCAGGGGCGAGATTATTGGGGTACAGTTAAGAACAAATTCAAGTAAAAAATACCCTTTCTATCATTATAGGACAGTGGATCAAGAATAATTGTCTAATTGGGTGCATCTCATTTTTGTAAATCTACTGAGTTGGAATTTTTAAAGGGAAACTATCTTCTAAAGTTGGTCATTACTTCCGATTTTATCACTCAATCCAAGCCTTTGGGGGGTTCTACCCCTCAAACCCCGGAGCGCATTATAATTTTTTTAGGAAAATTAGTTAACTTACTATTATAACATATAATTAATTTGCCAGAGTTCTATTGATTTAATTTCCACTTTCTGGGGAGGGTTTTGTAAAGAATTTTTACAATTTGTATTTTAGGCTTGATCCCCTAAAGGAGTTAATGTACCGTCGAATGTTAATGAGCCAAGTAGCAGCGCAAAATATCATTCTACCTTTTATAAACAAAAGCTAAGATTAGTTAGATTTTGTTGCAATCTAGTTTCTGCCTGAAGATTTAGGCTAGACTTTGGGTATGGATAGATCAGGTTATTGAATTCGCCCAATCGCGTCAGACAAGGAGGTGAAGGCCATGATGGAATCTGATGATAGACACGAACACAACATCTTAGTCTTTCCCACTTTAGAGGCAGCCATTGACCAGGCACAGGGGTTACTAGCGAATTTTGTCAACGATATCAGTCTCAGTAGTAAGATTGACTTAGTATTCGGTACTCAAGTAGATAGCAGTGCCGCGAAGTCCTTAATTACTGAGTTAGCGGTGGAGGATTCGACGGCGTTACCGAAGATTGAGGTTCGCTCTGCTTCGGAGATTAATGGAGCAAATGCTGCTTTTGCTGGGGCGAGTTATACCATTTATCTGTCCTGGGAGTTTTTGACAGAAAATGCTGGCAATCTATCATTAATTACGGCTGTCTTGCTGGAGGAAATTGGCCATGCGATCGATTTTCGGTTGAATACGTCTGATACTCCTGGGGATGAAGGGGAATTATTTTCAGATTTAGCGCGGGGAGTGGTATTAAGTGACGGAGAGTTGCAACGATTGAAAACAGAGGATGATAGTGCTGTTGTTACGATTGATGGGAAGACGTTTCAGATAGAACAAGCTACTACTAATCTAGGTTTGAGAGAAGGATATGGCTATCGAGATGACTCGATAGATATTTATGATTATTCGGATATCTGGATATTTGAAACTTCTACAATAGGAGGAGTAGATGACTATGTCAAGGTGTATTCAAATTTTACTAACGTTGACTTGGTTTTAGGTCTTGTCGATTATAACAACAACTTAATTCGGAGTTCTGATGATAACGGTTCTAATTACAACTACGAAGAAGTATCACTGGCTAATTTACCGAAAGGAATATATAAAGCTGTTGTTGCTAACTATTATACAGACTCAATTTCTTATCCTTTCTATGCTAACTACAGGCTAGAAATTAATGCGCCTACTGCCCCCCAAATTCCCCAAGATGCTTACGAACCTAATAATAGTTTAACTCAGTCCAAACTGGTTACCAGTGGAACCCCCTACGACATCAACAACAATCAAATATATATTTTTGAGAATTTATCCATTCACTCATCAACGGATACTGACTATTTCAAGTTCACCATCAATACTTATGCCACAGCAGATAATCTAATTGTAGCTCAAGTTTATAGTCCAACAGGGGATATTGACCTGAATTTGTATAATAGCTCAGGAAGTATTATTGACAGTACCTATTGGACATCTAGTGGGGCGGGTTCTAATTATATTTCTCTAGAGGGATTACCAGCGGGAACATACTATCTACAAGCAGGAAGTTTTGAAAGTAATCTGACAGCTGACTATAGTTTAGGCTTTAGTCTGCCTAAGTCTCTAAGTCCTGATAGGTACGAACCTAATGATACTTCTTCCAATGCAAAAAATCTAGGCTCAATTAGTGGATTTAAACGAGAAGATAATTTATCAATTCACACGGGTACGGATCGTGATGTTTTCAAGTTTACCATTACTGGACAAACTAATGCTCAAAATTACATCGCTATTGATTTTGAGAATAATCAAGGTAATTTAGATTTATTATTAGTCAATGATCAATACAAACTTATTGATTATTCTACGACTAATTATGATGGTGAGGCGATTTCTTTACAAGGTTTACCCGCAGGAACTTATTATGTTGCAGTGGCTAGTCTTGCGGGAGAAACAAATCAATATAGTTTATCTATTAATGCACCAGGCAACACCACCAGTATAGTCAATGATCCATTTGAAAGTAATAATACCAGGACAACAGCTACAAATTTACAGGATACTAAGTATGGGTGGCCAACTAGCACAGGATTTCATGCCTGGCAAAATTTATCTATTAGTCAAAGTGATGAAGATTGGTTTAAGTTTGATCTAAAACAAACAGGTAAATCAGGAAATTATGTAGCTATTGCTTTAGATAATAGTAAAGGAGATATTGATTTAGAACTCTATAACTCTGCTGGAACTAAGATTAAAGAAGCTAAAGGTTCTCGTGATGTTGAATTAATTAGTCTGGATAAAGATGATAAAGGTGATACTATCGCTGTGGGAACTTATTATGTCCGGGTTTTAGGATATAACGGAGCAACTAATCCTAATTATACCTTGGCAATTAATGCTCCAGGTGGGGATAATTTCGAGGAAAACGATATTCAAGATTTTTCATCGAATGATAGTAGCAAGCATCAAGCAACAGATTTAACTTCTCGCCGAACCACCTATCGAAAATCATGGGAAAATCTCTCTATTGATGATATTGATGATGATGACTGGTTTAAATTCAATTTACCTAGTAAGGGAACAGGCAATGATTATGTTAGTATTAGTTTTGACCATTCTCTAGGGGATTTAGATTTAGAACTTTATGACAGTATTGGTACTGAAATTAAGTCTTCAGCAGGAGTAAGTAATACAGAACAAATTTCCTTACAAGAGTTAACAACGGGAGATTATTTTATTAAAGTTTTTGGTTATAATGGGAAAACTAATCCTAATTACACATTAACTATTAACGCGCCAATTTCTAACCCTGCTGATAGCTTTGAATCTAATAATACTCAAGCAACTGCTTCTGATTTGAATAAGCAATTACAGCAGGGACAGCGAACTATTACCCTTGGTGATAATCCAGAAAAACCCTTATCTATTCATAGTAATACTGATGTTGACTGGTTCAAATTTACCCTTGCTGATACAGGTAAAACAGGGGATTATGCGGCGATCGCTCTTGATCACACTCTGGGAGATCTAGATTTTCAACTGTATAATTCATCGGGACAATTATTAGATACTTCTGAGGGTGTAGCTAATGTTCATAAAATTGATTTAAAAGATTTAAAATATAAAGATTCAACAGGTCAACCCCTAATTTATTACCTCAAAGTATATGGATATAATGGAGCAACTAACCCTAGTTATATCCTCACAGTAAATGCGCCTTTAAATGCGGTTACGGGGGATTGGTCAGAAAGTAATAATACCGTACAACAGGCGAAAGATTTAGGCAAAATTAACCGTACTTTCAATAAGGGAAATCTATCTATTACTGATGGTGATATTGATTGTTTTAAGTTTGAAATTGATGCTGATGGTAGTAAAGATAATCAAATTGGCATTAATTTTAATCACCAACAAGGGGACTTAGATATTGAACTCTATAAAGCTGATGGTACAACTTTTGTGGATTCATCAGAAGGGGTTAGTAATGTTGAATCAATTTCTCTAACAGGACTTACTAAGGGGGTTTATTATCTCAAGGTTTATGGATATGATGGAGCAATTAATCCTAATTATGAACTCTTTATTAATGCTCCTCAAAATAGTACAGGTGATTGGGCTGAAGGAACAAGTGGAAATAATAGCAATACTACGGCCTATAATTTACGCGATGTAGAGGGATTACAAACATGGGATACCCTTTCACTGCACAATAAAACTGATGTAGATTGGTTTAAGTTTAATATTCTGAATCAGGCTAATGTTAATAATTATGTGAGTATTCAGTTTGATAATACTCAAGGAGATTTAGATTTATATCTCTATGATGCCACAGGAAACACACTGTTAGGTAAGTCTGAAACTGCCGATGGTCTTGAAAAAGTTAAATTAACTAATACTGCTGGAAACTATCTAGGAGTGGGTACTTATTATCTTGTGAAAGTAGCAAGACATAGCCAAAACTCAGATGCAGTGGATTATCAATTATATATTGATGCGCCTAGCCGTGATCAAACAGACTGGGCGGAACCGAATAATAGCAAAACAGAGGCAAAAGATTTACAAGAAGTTCAAGGAACAAAGAGTTGGTCGGGGCTTTCTATTCATCAGGGAGGAGATCAAGACTGGTTTAAGTTTAAAACTATTAGTACTGGGGTAACAGGACATTCTATTAGTATCGAGTTTGATAATGATAATGGGAAAGGAGATTTACAACTTGAACTATATGACAGTAATGGTACTTTAATTCAGGATCGTGTATCGAAATCTAATAGTAACCGGGAACGGGTTTCTTTAGAGGGTTTAACTGCTAATACTTACTATGTCAAAGTTTTTGGTAAGGATAATACTGTTACCAATCCGAGTTATTCTCTGATTATTGATGCGCCACAAATTGCTGAATCTGATTGGATTGATCAGCAAAAGCTTAATAACACTCGTACTGATGCTTATGATTTGCGGACTGTTGACAGTACCTTATCATTAAGTGGGTTATCGATTAATCCCAATACGGATCAAGATTGGTTTAAGTTTACCCTAGATAAAGCAGCAGTAGCGGGTCAAGTGGCGCGGATTAATTTTAATCATTTTGAAGGGAATCTACAACTAGAACTATTTGATAGTAATGGTGTGTCTTTAGGACAGTCAAATACTGAGCAAAACTTTGAGGAGATTTCTTTAGCGGATAAGGGTGCGGGAACTTATTATGTGAAGGTTTCAGGGGTTGGTGGTGCCACTAATCCTGAGTATAGTTTAACTGTAGTTGGTACACCAGAAGCACAACCTGATAAGCTTGAACCGAATGATAATCCTAATAGTGCTTATGAGTTGCGAGATTTAGAACAAGCAACAAATAGTGGCAGATCAAGACAGATGCTGTTTAATCCTCTACTAGATCCTAATGGTTCAGTTGGGCTAAATAGTGAATTTGGCAGTGTTTGGCAACAAGCATTACAAACAGCACCATACCAGAATTTTGGTTTGCCTAGTAATACAGTTAACACTTTTATTTCACCCCAATCAGACTATTGGAATGTTAGTTCACCTAATCCAGTCAATTACTTTGATTTGGGTGTTTCGGGAAGTTTTGGAAACAATTATAGCAACAATTTTAACAACTTTATTCCCCTTGACTCTAACTATTGGCAAACTCCTTCAGTTAGTCCCTATAGTTATGGAGGATATGGCAATTATCAGTCAGGAAGTGTCAATCCTATTAGTTATGGAGGATATGGCTATTATCAGTTAGGAAGTGCCAATCCTATTAGTTATGGAGGTTATGGCAATTATCAGTTGGGAAGTGTCAATCCTATTAGTTATGGAGGTTATGGCAATTATCAGTTGGGAAGTGTCAATCCTATTAGTTATGGAGGTTATGGAGATTATCAGTTGGGAAGTGTCAATCCTATTAGTTATGGAGGTTATGGAGATTATCAGTTAGGAAGTGTCAATCCTATTAGTTATGGAGGTTATGGCTATTACTCTCCTTTGTTATACAGAAGTTCTGGCAATACTGCTGAATCTTTATTTTCACTATCTAACCTCTCCATCCACAACACCAATGACCAAGACTGGTTTAAATTTGACTTAAGTAAAGATGGGGAAGCAGGACAATTTATTGCCATTGACTTCGACAACAACCAAGGGGATATAAAATTAGAACTATTTGAAGGTTTTGACCCTGCTCCCAATACCACCGAAACCCAATATCAAACACACCTTGTTGAACTTGCTAACGGTACGGGTGACACCGAACAAATTAGCTTAGAAGGGTTAGCCAAAGGTAGTTATTATATCCGGGTTAGTGGCGCAACTAACCCCAATTACAGGTTATCTCTCAGCGCACCTCCTCTGGTGGATAACACAGGAACAGGAGACTTTGCTGAACCCAACAACAGCAGCACCACAGCTTATGATCTGCGAGAAGTAGAAGGTGGTAAAGTCCTGACAGGTCTTTCAATTCATAATGCAACTGATACCGACTGGTTCCAATTTACCACTAAAGCCGTAAGTAAAGAAGGAAACAAAGTTCGTATTGATTTTAGTGACTCTCAAGGGGATTTAGACCTAGTTCTTTATAATCAAAGTGGCACAGAAATCAAACGTTCCCAAACCACAGAAAACCTTGAAGAAATTAGCCTGAAAGATTTAGCGGCAGGAACTTATAAAGTTCAAGTATTAGGCTATGAAGGTGCAACCAACCCTAACTATACTCTATCTATTTTTGCACCTGATACCACTGTTAGCCCTGATAACCTCGAACCAAATAACAACTTTACCAACGCTACTCTTTTAGGTCAAAACGGTAATGTTAGTAACCTATCAGGTTTAACCATTCATTCGGGTGATACGGATTTCTTTAAATTTACTACCAAAGCAACCGGAACCGTAGGAAACTCCGTCAGCATTCAATTTGAAAATGCTCAAGGAGACTTACAACTGGAACTGTACGATAAAGATAACTTAACCACACCGATTAAATTTTCTCGAGGATCAACCAATAACGAAACAGTTTCCCTCAAAGATTTACCTGCCGATACCTATTACGTCAAAGTTTTAGGCAATGGCGCAAACGTCACCAACAATTATCAACTCTATCTTGATACCCCCATTGAAGCGGTTACACCGGAGAAAGACGACTGGACAATTCTAGTTTATATGACCGCCAGCGACCTTGATCAAGAAGCATTTGATGATATTAATGAGATGGAATTTGCGGCTTCTCGCTTACCTAGTACCGTTAACTTTGCTGCTTTGTGGGATCAAAGTGCTGCGGGACGAACCTTTCCAACAGGAGGAAGTGCCGCTTGGGGAGATACAGGAAGGGCAATTATTCAAGCGGATACCAATCGTAATACCGTCGCCACTAACTTTGAACGCATTGGCGAAAAAAATACAGGAAACCCTCAAACTCTTGTTGACTTCATTAAATGGGCAAATATCGCTGCTCCTGCGGACAACTATGCTCTTGTCATGTGGGATCACGGGGGTGGAGACTTTGGCTTTAACTTTGATAACTTAGATAATCAAACTGCGGATGAGATGTATATTAATGAGCTAGTATCGGCTCTAGGTACTCTCAAAAATGACGGAATTACAATAGATCTTCTCGCTTTTGATGCTTGTGTAATGGCAACAACTGAAGTTTGCTATGCAGTGCGAGACTATAGTGATGTTTTTGTTGCTTCTGAAGAAAATATAGCTGGTGCAGGCTATAACTATACCGATGCTTTCTCTAGCTTAGTGAACAATCCTAGCCAGGTTACGACTGAAGCTCTAGCTTCGGGGATTGTAGAGAGTTTCGGGCGGCAATATGTCGGGAAAGTTGAAAAAACTGATACCCTTTCGGCTTCTGATACAGACAAGTTTAATAGCTTGACTTCGGCACTCAAGACTTTTACTGATGCTGTTAAAAATGCCACTACTTCTGATTGGAATGCGATTGTCTCGGCTCGACAAAGTGCAACAGCTTTTTACAATCTTCTAGGAAAAGAAGACATTTTCTACGCCTACCGAGATTTAGGTAAGTTTGTACAGGCAATTGGCAACAATAGTAGCGTCACCAATACTATTCGTCAAGCTGCTTCTGGTGTCTTTTCTGCCCTCGATAATCTTGTCTTGGATCAAACCAATGATAGTCGCAATACAAAGGGTCTAACGATTCTACTGCCTGATTCAGTTTCACGCCTAAAAAGCACTACTTTATGGACAGAATACACCCAAAGAAATCAGGCATTCTTAACTGCTTCTGGTTGGTCTAACTTCCTTGATACTTTAGCCACAAAAGAAGGCACAAACCGTAGTGTGTCTTTGCTAGATTGGGCGGAAGCTAACGACGTATCGGCACGCGCTTACAATTTTCACACCCTCATCGGTGACGGACATCAATTTACAGGATTAAGCTTGCATGACCTTGCTGATGAAGACTGGTATCGCTTCACCACCAACGGAACTGCTACCACCGGCGATAAAGTTGCCATCACCTACGACAAAACCAAAAACTTATCCTTCCTGCTGCGCTATACCGATACCAACGGGCAAATCAAAGAAAAAACTGCCACTAGCACCAGTACAGGTCAAGAAATTAGTTTAGTAGGGTTGCCTCAAGGAGAATATCGCCTCCAAGTCAAAGCCAATGGTTCAGTGATTCCTGAATATTCCCTCACCATCAACGCCCCCGGAACACCCAGTGATGGAAAAGATTGGGCGCGAGGGAATAACCAATCTTACAAAGCCGAAGATTTAGGCGTGATTACAGCTAAAACCCAATTTGCGGGATTGCAGGTTGACACATTACAGCCAGATTGGTTTGAATTTGAATTGCCAAAAGTCAATACCGACCAAATTACTCCTGTTCAAGTTACCATTAACCTCATTGGCAGTCAAAATATCACAGCCGAACTCTTCAATCCTGACAATTCGACGACTTCTATTGCGGCAAAAACTGGTACGGGGAAATTAGAATTAACCACTCCTAAGCCGCAATCAGGACAAAAATATCAGCTAAAAATCAATCAACCGAATGGTCAAAATGCAGTGGCTTATTCCCTTTTATTTGACCCTACTTTTGAACTCAATTACACGCCAATTGAAGCTTTCGGTAACACCAAATTAGTCAAAGACATAACCAACAAACTTTACGCCCAAATTGGCAATAATAATCCAATCGCCATCAAAAATGGGGGGACTCAAATTACCACAAATATTTATTCAGGTTGGCAAACTTTAGCCGCAGAAACCGTCAATGGAGTCAATCAAGTTTTATGGAAATATAACGACGGTAATTATCTCCATCTGTGGACTTTAGACAATAATTGGAATTGGCAATCTTCAACCGGATGGTGGGAATTAAACTCTCCTGAAGCTTTCACTCAAGAAACCAACTTCCAACAAGACTTTAATAGCGATGATAATCAGATTGGTAATCCCTCCCCAAGTAGTCTAGTTGGTGGCTTAGGTAATGATATTCTAGTTGGTGGCGCTGGTAACGATACCCTCAATGGTGCTGCTGGAATTGATACTTTAACTGGTGGTTTAGGTGCAGATATCTTCATCTTCCAATTTGGCCAATCTACCATATCAACAAGCGACAGTATCACAGATTTTGCCATCAATAGTGATAAAATCGACTTATTAACTCAAGCTGGAAACGCCACGAGTGCGCCTAGTAGTTTCAGTCGTGCTGCTGATAGCACTGTCACCACTTTAGACAATTTAATCAATCAGGTATTTACCGATGCCAATGGAGCGACTACAGGTAATCAAGAATTAGGGGTTAATAGTGCCGCCTTAGTGCAGGTAACAACCGGTGCCATAGCTGGAACCTACCTCGTTATTAATGATAGCACGGCTGGCTTCCAATCGAGCAATGATTTATTAGTAAATATAACAGGAGTGACTGGTACTTTACCCGCTTTGGGGAACATTCCGGTGGGTAATTTCTTTGTTTAATTAGGTAGTTAGGTGTTCAGGGTAAGCGCATCTTAACAATCTTTGACAAAATGAACTTTATGTGAGTTGCTTACCCAGAAAGCGATTCAGGCATATTTAAGGAGAATTTGCGTGTGAAGATTTCTTAACTATTCTGATTGACTGGTATCACTTCAAATGCCCACGCGGATCACAAAATTGGACAATTGTCAATAGCGTTCGAGATGCTCTCACCCTGTTTGAAATTTAGCTGTGATTGGCAGTTAGTTTATTGACAAAATCTCGATGTTCTGCTGTTTCTAACCCCCGCTGCAAAATCACTAAAACTTTTCCTAAGTCGCCCATTAATAAAGCGTTTTTATCTAGCCATAAACCGGGGAAGATTTGGGAGCGCATTA
>VYKR01000298.1_pt1 | contig 14346 bp, 11 predicted proteins | sample 5109561 | NCBI WGS metagenome assembly VYKR01 (sample SAMN12291799, study PRJNA351875) | freshwater metagenome | isolation source: freshwater lake | place: USA: Michigan, Ford Lake | collected 2015-08-15
TAAAAGTTAAACTTCAAGTCTTCATTCAGGACAAATGTACTGATTAACTAATTTTTTGGGGAAAATTAGTTAACCCATCATTATAACATATAATTAATTTGCAAGAGTTCTATTATTGTCCGTTGTCTTTTAACTCAGCGTCGGGTTTTGAAGGGTTGTCATCCGTTATGATAATTGTACCAGAAGGCAATTGATAACCTGTTAAATTTCCTTGTTTCCACCATCTCCAAGCCGTTCGATAACTTATTGCTGCTTTTTTTGCCTAGTCTGATAGTTTCATGTCTATATATTACAATGCCTGACTATATATGACTATATTTGTATTGAAACTTTACAATACTATAGCGGTTCTCACACTATGTGGCACAGTTAAACCTTTGCTGATAAAGCTTTTTAACATCGATAATGTACCTCTTGCGAACAGGAAACGCTATAAATCCAGTTATTAAAGACTGATTATTTATTCTCCGTTTTGCATGAGTGCCTGTCCTAATATGTAGCCCATACTCAACGGATTTAGGATCACATTACCGTGCGCTCTTATCGAAAAAATCAACAATTGCCCGAAGAAGATCAAACCAGAGGATGATAGAAAAGTTAGAATTACCCTTGCAACTATGACCCTAGATATTATCCCCGAAGGGGAAGAACGCAAAGTGGAAGCTGTCAGTAGTGCCGCCATTGATGGTGCGCCGATCGCCTATATTGTCGTCTTAGCGGCCATTGTCACTACTCTTTCTTTTATTCCCTTCTCCATTGTCCTCGCTTCTGGCGGTAGTATGCCCCTCAGTCAAGCGGTTTTTCCCCTCTTGGGTTGGTTACTCGGCCCGATCGCTGGAGCGATCGCTAGTGGCATTGGGTCCTTAATTGGGGCTTTCCTTGCCCCCTACACGGCAGGAATTCCCGCTATTTCGGTCTTTGGGGCAATTATAGCCAGTTTTGTGGCGGGAACAATGGTTTTAGGCAAAAAACGCCGTTATTGGTGGTTAGGATTGACGTTAATTTTTCTGATTCCCCTGTTTATCTACGCTAACCGGGCGATCGGACTGAACGGCATTTCGCCACGAGTCTTTATTGCTGGGGCTTTCGTCGATTGGTCGGCTTTGGTATTATTTATCCTACCAACCCGGACTCTGTTTACCCATTGGATCAAAGGTAGCAATTTTGTCCTAGTAGCGGCGGGAATTTTTGGGGGGACTTGGACCGCCAGCGGCCTCTCCCATTTAGGGGCCGTCGCCATTACCTACTCGATTTTTAACTGGCCCGAAGAAGTCTGGATCGCTTTAATTGGGATCGTTCCCATAGAAAATCTGATTCGTTCCCTCGTCGGTATGGTGATCGGTTGTGGTGTGATTGCCGGTTTACGGGCGATCGGTCTGGTCAAATCACGAGAGGCGATCTACTAGACCTCTTGTAAAAATCAAAAATTGTTGTTAGGGTTAGGAGTCAGGAGCCGGTCGTCGGGAGTCAGGAGAAGAAAAAAGACAAGAGACGACTAGACTATCCATAAAACCTAAGATTATGTCGAATTTATCCGAGCTTTTAGATATTGTGACCCAATAGCGGCTCGATAACTTATTTTTGCAGGAGGTCTACTGAAATGGGAATACAGCAGTTATCTTAAATGGTGACATAGGAGGTTTTCCTTTTGGGGTGTGGGGTGTGGGGTGTCGGGACGGACGCAAGGGCAAGAATTGCCGCGTTGCGTCCAACCCCCCACCGAAAAAAAAGAGAACTAGCGTTTAAGCCAACTCATCATTGCCCGCAGATCTTGGCCGACTTCTTCGATCGAATGTTCTGCTTCTTGACGACGCATAGAGGTGAAACCCGGTTTACCTGCTTGATTTTCGAGGACAAACTCTCGGGCAAATTGTCCCGATTGAATTTCCCCGAGGATTTTCCGCATTTCGGTCTTAGTCGCTTCCGTCACCACCCGCGGACCGCGAGTATAGTCACCGTACTCGGCTGTATTGGAAATACTATCGCGCATTTTAGCTAAACCGCCCTCGACGATCAGATCGACGATCAGTTTCACCTCGTGTAAACACTCAAAATAGGCTAATTCGGGCTGATAACCAGCTTCCACGAGGGTTTCAAAGCCGGCTTTAATTAAAGCACTTAAACCGCCGCATAATACTGCCTGTTCGCCAAAAAGGTCCGTTTCTGTTTCCTCGCGGAAAGTGGTTTCCAAAACCCCGGCCCGAGTGCCACCGATACCTTTAGCGTAGGCCATTGCCCGATCGCGTGCTTGGCCGGTAGCATCTTGATAGACGGCGAATAAACAGGGGACCCCTTGACCTTGTTCGTAGGTACGACGGACGAGATGGCCCGGTCCTTTGGGGGCAACCATAACCACATCGACATTATCCGGGGGAACCACTTGACCGAAATGAATATTAAAGCCGTGGGCAAAAGACAAAACCTTGCCTGGGCTTAAATTCGGGGCAATTTCGTGGAGATAAATCGTTTTCTGCACTTCATCCGGTAAGAGGATCATGATCCAGTCGGCAATTTTAGCGGCTTGGGCCACATCATAAACCGGAATACCGGCTTCTTTGGCTTTGATGGCCGATTTACTGCCGGGATATAGACCAACAATCACATTAACGCCACTATCCTTGAGATTTAATGCGTGGGCATGACCCTGGGAACCATAACCAATAATAGCGATCGTTTTTCCCGCTAATAAATCTAAATTGGCATCCTCATCATAGTACATTCGTGCCATGGAACTCGCTCCTTAACTTCTTTTGTCACTGTGCAAACTCCTAATTATACGGGAAAATCACGCCCGTCAGAAGCATAAGAGCGCCGGTTTCCTGGAGTCAGGAAAAAATATTGTCTAGAAAAATTGCAATTTTCTCTAGAGAATTGGGTATTCTAACTAGGCTTGGCTGAATAAATCTAAAAACCTTGTTGGATAAGGTTTTTAGACTTTTCAAAAAGTGCCGACCATGGGAGTGATGGGGGGGAAATTCCGGGACTTTTTCCCTGAAAATTAGGTAATTGACCACCTGAAAATGGGTAAAACCCCACACCCCACACCCTGTGGCACCAGGAAAAACTTTTTGCCGCAAACCCTAACTAGGCTTGGCTGGCTTGATCTAGTGGAGCAGAAAAAAAAGGGGGGGGTAATGGCCAATTTTTGGCTTGGACTTGGTTCTTTCACCAAAATTGATTACAATATCACCATCAATAAGCACTTCCTCTCCTCTCACCCAGTTAAGATTAACCTAGATCTGAACACGGATAATCGGGTTAGTATTTAGGGACGAAATAGCTTCTCTCCTTCTCGATTTTTACCTTTTCTGGGTAATTTACCCAGTCAGGATCGTTGATAGACTGATTTACTGCCTTGATCGGGACTAAATGAAATCAGGTCAAAAAATTGTTTGCTTTGTTAATCACTAATTCTCTTAGAGCTGCCCAGGAAAATCTATGGTAAGTTTTTTTAAAAAGCTATTGACAAAAAAACCTCAAGGTGTTGGGTTAGAGATCACCCCGGAGCGTATTAACATAGCTCAGATCGCCAAACAGGGACAAAATTATAAATTAGTTAAATGTTGTTGGTCGGATATCCCGGAAGGCATCTTTGAGGAGGGAAAAATCGTCGATTCCCCCGCTTTAGCGGAATTAATCCAAGAATTCCTCAAGGAAAATAAAATTAACAGCAAACGAGTCGCTACTGGTGTGCCGATGCGCGAGTCAATGATCCGGATGATCCCCATTCCCTCGGAATTGGACGATCAGGAATTGCGAAATCTGGTCTTAAATCATGAGGCTAGTTTATACCTTCCCTATCCTCGCGAGGAAGTGGATCTCGACTACCAAAAACTAGGCTACTTTCAGGATGAAGACGGGATCGAAAAAGTACAAGTATTATTAGTTGCTACTCGTCGGGAGATTACCGATGCCTATATGGAAACCTTCCAACAGGCAGGATTACAGGTAGATGTGCTAGAAATTAATAGTTTTGCCCTAATTCGGACGATTCGCGAGCATTTGCGACAGTTTAGTTCCAATGAAGCCGCCGTTATTGTTGATATAGAATTTGATAACACGGAAATTGCCATCGTGGTGGACGGCGTTCCCCAATTTTCCCGCACTGTCCCCATCGGCACTTTCCAGCTACAAAATGCCCTCTCCAGGGCGATGAATTTGCCCACCTCCCGCAGTCCTGAGATTCTTTTGGGGATGACAATTCCGATTACTGCCTTTGATAGTCTTAGCACCAATACCGGCACTTCTGGGGCCCCTACTAACGCTGGGATGACGGCACTGATGCGCGTTTTAGGGGAATTAACCGATGAGTTACGGCGATCGATTAATTTCTATCTTAACCAAAGTGATGAACTGGAAATCGTCCAATTACTTTTAGCAGGTCCCGGGGGCGGTTTAGCGCAACTAGACGAATACTTTACTCAACGTCTCAGCGTCCCCACCATGGCAATCGATCCGATCGCATCACTGAACTTAGATACAACTCAAGAGATTCCTAATACCGAAAGACCGGGATTAGGAACAGTTCTCGGTTTAGGATTACGGGAGGTATAGACAAAAATTATGTATAGTCTTGACGTTAATTTTCTTAAGGATCGCCATCTTAGCCAAACGGGGAAAGGAACCCCCGCGGCCAAGATTTCCACCGCTATTAACCTGCGTAAACAAACACCCCTGTTGATCGGTGTGGGAGTGGGGGCCGGATTATTAGCACTGACGGGATTACTCGGTTTAAGCGTCGGTTGGCAAACCAGCGAAACTCAGGCCCTAATTCAGCAACTGGACGGGGAATTAGGTCAACTGCAAGCCCAAAGCAAAAAGCTAGAAGACCTGAGAGCGCAATTAACGGCAGTAGAAGGAGAAAATCAATCTCTGGTAACTGTATTCAATCAGATTAGGCCTTGGTCAGCCATTCTTCAAGAAATTCGCCAACAAACTCCCCCTAGCGTCCAGCTAACCAGTGTGCAGCAGGTGGAGGTTCCCGCTGCCCCAGATCAAGGGCAACCGAATCGGGCTACTCAGTTAAAAATCAGTGGTTTTGCCAGTAGTTACGAAGCAGTCAATGATTATCTCTTAACCCTGCAAGCTTCCCCTTTTTTACAGGGTAAGAAAACGGTGATCGAAAGTGCTGCCCTGGCCGATTTGCCCGTACAGGTGGCTAATCAGTACAAGAATATTAGTGTGAGTTTCCCGCAAGCGGTTCAATTTGTGATCACCGCCCAATTAAGTGATACTCCCGCTACTCAACAACTGCTCAATCTTACCCGGAATGGAGCACTCGGAGTTATCACTAGGATTAATACTCTCAAACGCCAAGGAGCCATTCAACCATGACCTTTACCGAAGAATTTGAAGATCGCGAATTTGAGGAATTTGAGGAGTATCCTATCGCTTTCGGGATAACTTTTACTCCCCGCAATAGTGGCATCGCTGCCGCTGTGCTAGGTTTACTTGGCTCTTTCTATCTGCTTTTTAACTGGGTGATGCCTGCTTATAATGCCTTGCAACAGTTGCAAAACGATGCAGCCGGCAAACAACAACAGATAGATCAACAAAAAAGCGGTCTCGGACCGGCCGAATTACCAAAAATTGAGAGTCAGTTGCAACAAAAAGAGGCAACTAAACAGCAAATTCTCGCGCTTTTCGCTCAAGAAAAGAACTTAAGCACAATTCTCTTAGATATTAGCAAGATATTTAAGTCTCGCAATGTTAAGCTGATTAGTTTCCAACCCCAAGGACCAGAACCAGTGGTGGTTTCCGATGGTTCCCTCGGTAGCGCGGTTAATAATAAGCTCAAACGTCAAACTCTTAACGTCAAGATCGAAGGGAACTATGCTAACACTCAAGAGGTTATTCGGGATTTAGAAAGATTACAGCCGCTCATTTTGCTCAACAGTCTCAATACCCAGATGGAAAAGGAAGGATCGGCGGTTAAAGTGGTTAGTACTGGCAACAATAAAGCCACTATCGTTCCCCAAGGCGATAAACCCGTTACTACCACCTTTCTTCTCGATGTGATTATTCCTCTCAATGCCGCCGAATTAGCGAAATTAGCACCGCCACCCCCCGCCGAAGGTCAACCCCCCGCTAGTCCGCCCCAATAATAGTCTTCAATCCAGTGTGAGTGTTTAGTTTTTTGTCCGTTGAATCCCCCAATTGTTGAGGAGTGAAATTAAAGTGAATTCGTCCCGTTATGCCCTGTTTATCCCCCAAATTGCCTCGTTTTTATTGATGGCTCCCCTGAGCGCTTTGGCCGAAACCCCCATTTCCTTCGATGGTTCAGAGTTAAAATCCCATACATCAAAAATTGAATTTTGGCAAGAGTTTAGTCAAGAAAATTTACAAAAAAGACCTAAGAATTTCGTTCCCACCCCCGATGCCGTACAAAAGGAGATCAGCGATCGCATTTTAGCCAGTGAAAAACTGCTCGCCCAAAGTGTGCCCCTTGTCCCCAACCCCGAAATTATCATTCAAGGCGCACCCCAAGCCCCCGGTGTTCCCACCCTACCCCGGGCCGTCGCCCCACCGGTGGGAGATATTGCCATCTCTAACATCGATGCTAGTGCCGAAAAGGTCAAATTCGAGCGGAATATGATTGTACCTCGTGTTTTACTCCGGGAAGCTTCCGCTAGAGAAGTGTTAATGACCCTTGCTAACTATGCCGGTTATAACGTCGTTTTCACCAGCGCCCAGGGGGAAACTAACGCCACCTCTCAGACAGTTTCCTTAGAATTTACTAACGAATCGGTGGAAAACATTTTTAATGCCGTATTGTTAATTTCTGGACTCCAGGCCAACCGTCAGGGTACAACTATCTTTGTTGGGGCGCAATTACCCCAAGGCGCTCGTAATCTGATTAGCCGCACCCTGCGTCTCAACCAAGTTAAATCTGTCGCCGCCGCCACTTTCCTCGCTACCCAAGGGGCAGAATACCAGCGTTTAGTTACCCAAACCGAGGATATCGTCGATCCCCTCACCGGACGAGTCATCGGTCGCCGGGATGTTCCTCCTACCCTAGAGCCACTGGCCCCCCAAGAAACGAAAGGCTCAAAAGCTGCCTTACTTTTAACTGGTTTAAGAGTTGCCGCCGACGAGCGCCTTAATTCTATCAATTTAATCGGCGAGGCGCGGCAAGTCCAGATCGCCACCTCTTTATTAACCCAACTAGATGCCCGTCGCCGTCAGGTGGTGGTTAATGTCAAAGTTATCGATGTTAACCTGCTCAATACAGACCGTTTTAACAGTAGTTTTTCCTTCGGTTTTAACGATGGTTTCTTTGTTCAAGATAACGGGGCGGCAGTGCTGAACTTTGGTAATATGAACCCACCCAATAGCTCAACTGTATCTAAGCCAGGGGCTTTTGCACAACCTGTTGTGCCGATTTTAGATATCATATCGGGTACGGGGACAGCAGAACTAGAACCTTTTTTTGATGTTCAGAATGCTCCTTTTAGTAATATAACTCAGGGAAGAATCGTGGATCCAAATACTGGGCTGGTTGTTCCCTATGCGCGTCCTAATTTTGGAAGATTTAATAACCCTTTTCAACCCGGTGTAACAGATGTAACAGAAGAGAGAATAGAATTTAAACCACCCGGCCTCTTCCAATACCCCCAAAGATTCCTGATGACCCTGCAAGCCTCAATTCAGACAGGAAATGCCAAAATTCTCACCGATCCCTCGCTGGTAGTGCAGGAAGGTCAACAGGCCACCGTTAAGCTCACCTCAAAAGTGCTAGAAAGTGTGGCGACAAGTGTAGATCCTCTCAGTGGTGTACGCACCACTACCCCCGTCCTGGCCGATGCTGGGTTAACTCTAGCGGTAAACGTCGATCAGGTGGATGATAACGGCTTTATTTCCCTGTCGGTTAGCCCCACTGTTGCCTCTCCGGGATCTCCAATTCGATTTGATAGCGGTGGTCTGACAGTCAACACCCTTACCCCTCTGATTCGTCGGGAATTAACTTCCGGTTTAGTTCGTCTCCGGGATGGACAGAGTTTAATTCTTTCCGGGATTATCCAAGAGCGCCAACAGAGTTCTGAGACAAAAGTGCCGATTTTAGGGGATATTCCCATTTTAGGGGCTTTATTCCGCAGTCGTACCAATCGCAACGAGCGCTCGGAGGTGATTATTCTCCTCACTCCCAAAATCATCGAAGATACGGCCACCTCTACCCTCGGCATCAACTATCAACCGGGCCAAGATGCGGCGGAAATGCTTCAGCGTCAAGGTTTCCCCGTACAACCGCGACAGTAATCATTGACATACTCCCACCGTCAAGCTACTGGTCTGTCAAGATGTTATTGACGGATACAATCTTTTTAACCCACATTCCGCACCCTAAGTGGGGTTTGCGGCAAAAACTTTTTGCCGCAAACCCTATGCGCGGAGATAGGAGTCGTCAATCAGCCAAAAAACTTTGGGGCCAGTTTACCCGGTGTTTACCGACAATGCGCGGTTGCTTACACAGACTTTTGGGAGTCCTATAAGACATTATCCATGACTACAATGCACAGCAAAGCAAAGGATTAAGCCGCCATCACTACTACCGAATCACCACCTCAAGATGTTTACCGGTTTTCTCTAATACCTGTTTATCTGTCCATTCTAAAAGGGTTTGAATATCCATATAAGTAAGTGGTAGAACATTTAGATTGCTGGTTAAGATAAGGGAACTGATTTTAGTTTTCTTGTTTTTTTATCAGACTAATAATCATTTTACTTTCCTCTTTTCAGAGATTAATGTATTGCCTACGAACATTGTACCCCATAAAGTCGGGAAGGCCAAACTGTCATACCAAATCCGCCTTATAAAGTAAAGCTTGTAGTCATATTACTCGTAGGGTGCGCCCTTCAATAGCGTAACGCACCAATTTCATAATAGAGGTGGTGCGTTACGGCGAATTATTAATTTGGGTTTTTTGACTAAATTGATAGCCGCCTAACGCACCCTACACTCTACGGACTCGTAGGGTGCGCCCTTCAATAGCGTAACGCACCAATTTAATAATAGAGGTGGTGCGTTACGGCGAATTATTAATTTTGGTTTTTTGACTAGATTGATAGCCGCCTAACGCACCCTACACTCTACGGACTCGTAGGGTGCGCCCTTCAATAGCGTAACGCACCAATTTCATAATAGAGGTGGTGCGTTACGGCGAATTATTAATTTTGGTTTTTTGACTAAATTGATAGCCGCCTAACGCACCCTACACTCTGTCTGATTTGTTTCCGAATGTCATCTGTTACTTAATCGATTAATATTAATTCCAATGCTTGATTAATAATTTTATTTTTATCGATCATAGCCTCAATTTCTTCGGGTTTATATATACCCTCAAAAGCTTCTAATGCCGCTTGTCTTAAAGATGAAGAATAAGCATCATCTAAGGTTTCTTTTAATTCTTCTATTGTTAGATAATTTCCTCCTGTTTTACGTCGTTGATTAATGCGTTGAATCTGTCGAACAGAATTAGAAATAGAGGTTTCCCATGAGCGGGTACTGCGTTTTTCTGCTTGCTGTTTAATCAGATGTAATAGAACAATAATACTAAAGCTAAAAATCTTATTGAGCTTATCATCTTTGCTCATTTCTGTCATTTCCTCTACCAAGATCAAGGCATCGGGAATATTGCCAGCTAGTAATAGATTTTTTAACTCTAATAATTCTTCCATTTTTTGCCTTTTTTTGACTGATTAACCTCTTAATTTAGTAATTTGTTCTGCATTTAAATTAACCCAAGTTGCTAGTTATAAGCTTCGCTAGTTCGATCCCCCTAAATCCCCCTTAAAAAGGGCGACTTTGAGTCTGTTTCCCTCCTTAAAAAGGGAGACTTTGAGTCTGGTTCCCCCCTTTTCAAGGGGGGCTAGGGGGGATCGAACCTAGAAATCAAATTTAGCCTTGTTTCATGAGCTTTGCCCTCCTTTATGCCACTAAATCCCACTTTATCCCACGAAAATTATTGTATCAGAAAATCCAAAATGGCCACAAATTCCCATAGACAAAACCAAAGTGAACATCTAGATTGTAAGAATCACTCAGTTTTTTGGAGTCTTATCAGGTTATGAACAAGATACTAGCTAATTGTATCAGCTTAGGGATCGGATTGGGTGCGATCGGGGTGGCTGTTCCGGCACAGGCCGCCTCTTTTCAGGGGTTAGGGGGCTTACCAGGTAGTTTCTCTAGCAGTGCTAATGGAGTATCAGCCGATGGGTCTGTTGTGGTTGGTAGCAGCACCCGTGGTCCTGGGTGGACAACAGAGGCATTCCGTTGGACACAAGGGACGGGAATGGTCGGACTAGGAGATTTACCTGGGGGTAGTTTCTATAGCGATGCTAATGGAGTATCAGCCGATGGGTCTGTTGTGGTTGGTATCAGCCATATTGGTAATGATAATGAGGCATTCCGTTGGACACAAGCAACGGGAATGGTCGGACTAGGGAACTTATCGGGGTGGAACTCTAGCAGTGCTTCGGGAGTGTCAGCCGATGGGTCTGTTGTTGTTGGTACTGCTTCTGATAGTGGGGGTGAGGCATTCCGTTGGACACAAGCAACGGGAATGGTCGGACTAGGTAACTTATCTGGTGGGTATTTGTCCCGTAACCCAGGAGTATCAGCCGATGGGTCGGTTGTGGTTGGTTACAGTACCAGCAATTATGAGGCATCCCGTTGGACACAAGCAACGGGGACGGTTGGACTAGGGAACTTGGAGTGGGCGAGTTTTGGCGAGGCTTTAGGAGTATCAGCCGATGGGTCTGTTGTGGTTGGTTACAGCAGCAATGATTCGTCATTTGAGGCATTCCGTTGGACACAACAGACAGGGATGGTCGGACTAGGACATTTACCATCGGTGGATTTTCGTTTCTTCAGCCTGGCTTCAGGAGTATCAGGAGATGGGTCTGTCGTGGTTGGTTACAGTGAAAGTGCTAATGGTGATGAAGCATTTATCTGGAATAGCACCCAAGGGATGCGGAGCTTACAACAGGTTTTAACTAATGATTATGGTTTAGATTTAACCGGTTGGTTTTTGGACCGAGCTAACGCAATTTCTGCCGATGGGTTAACGGTTGTGGGTTTTGGGACTAACCCTGATGGTCTGACTGAAGCTTGGATTGCTAGTTTAGATGGAGAACCAGTTCCTCCAGGGACAACGCCTACCAATCCGCTTCTTCCTACTCCAAATCCAAGCAACCCCAACGGCTTTACCTTTCCTGGTGTTATCGTCGGTAACAATGGATTCGGTACAACTACACCCATCTTTTTCGATCCGATTGTGTCGGTAGGATATGATTACGCAGTGACAGGCGGCCCGTTATTCGCCTCTGTTTTAATCCCCAATGCTCTTCCCCAAGGCGATAGTAACTTTATCCTAGAATTACCCGGATTTGGCAATTATCCCCTAGTTGCGGGAACAACTTTCAACTTGTTGGGTGTTAATCCCCTTGGCTTTAGTGATTTTCGCATCAGTGATATCGATCCTGCGGAAATGCTCGATCCAACTAATCCTACTGCTTTTGTGACGGGGTTAACATTTACTGCTGCTGGAACAGTAACAGTCACCCAAAACCCCATTATTCAAAATACTGGTAGCGTTAGTGTTCCTGAACCGTCCAATTTATTGGGTTTAGGATTACTCGGATTTGGTGCTTTCTTGACGGGAAAATTAAACAAGAAGCAAGCCAAAAAAGACTTTTAATAGCAATTATCGTTAATCTTGTTGCTTATACAACATGATGGCGATTTCCAGCTTCAATCATCAACCTGACTTTGATTGTAAAGTCTATAAATTCCCTATTTTTAGCATTTTAATCAGTTAGCGTCTAAATCATTAGATAAAAGGCATCCTCGAAAGGGGGTGCTTTTTTGTTGGTGTATAATGGCAATATATTCTGAAAAATTGAGGAATAACCGATGACTCATGCCAGACAAAGTTTATCATCTATCTATGAAGAAGATTATCAGCAATGGCTAGATAAGACAGTTTTATTGTTAAAAAATCGTCAAGTTGATAGTTTAGATTATGAGCATTTGATTGAGGAGTTAGAAGCTTTGGGAAGGGAACAAAAAAATGCGGTTGAGAGTTTAGTAATTCAAATCATACAACATCTTTTATTCTATCATTATTGGTCAAGCCAACGAGAAGATAATGAGCGACATTGGCGAGGTGAATTAATTGGTTTTCGGACTCAATTGGAATTAAGATTAACGACCAATCTCAGAAACCATTTATCTAATCGTCTCGATTATCTTTATGGTAAAGCCAGAAAAATGGCAGAGGTGAAAACGGATTTAAAATTACCATCAGAGAATCCTTATACTTTAGCTGATATTTTAGACGAAGATTGGCTTCCTGAAATTATTTAAATAATTCTTAAGAGAATTTTAGCTAGGATGGAACCTAGTTTTTTAAGATAATTATTAATTTAAAATCTTCACTTTTTGGATGCTTAGATCGTTGAGCCTATTCTAATTCATCTGTAGAGATTTAAGAGAATATAATCACCCCAAAATCAACCCGATTGCTTGGTAAATAATCGCATTTTATCACAATTTCTGCTAATTCGTTGACTCCATATTTTCCTTGAAAAGCCTCTAAAGTAGCTTGTCCTAACGCTAAATCATAAGCGTCTTTTCAGGTCTATCGCAATTCTTCATCTGTTAAATAATACCCTGCCGTTTTACGCTGTTTATTGCTTCTTTGAATCTGTTTAAGCTAAGACGTATTTTAACCCAGCTTAATTAATTTATTCAGAGAGGAATCGTCGGATTAAATCTTCCCGTGAAGACTCCAATAATAAACGACTAGACTCCATCGGTGATAACTTGAGCAACTCATCAATAACTTTTATCAAAGACTCATCCAATTCCCCAAACCTCACTTGCATTAAATTTTCAATAATTTGTCGTTGTCCTTGTCGTTGTCCTTGTTGAAGTCCTTGTTGAAGTCCTTGTTGAAGTCCTTGTTGAAGTCCTTGTTGAAGTCCTTGTTGAAGTCCTTCCCGTTTAGTCGCCTCTTTCCACTCTAAATAAGATTGAGATAAAGCCATAAATACCTCCCTCGGGTGGCATAAATCGACTAAATTCTTGTCTAGCAAGAGACTTAATTGATTAGTTCGTTCTAGATTGACAAATATCGCTAAATGTCATTCCCTATAAGGGTTTCATCTCTTATAATCTTGTCCCTTGCATAACACAAACTGAAGAACCTTAATTAATTTATTCAGAGAGGAATCGTCTGATTAAATCTTCTCGTGAAGACTCTAACAAAAGGCGACTAGACTCCATCGGTGATAACTTGAGCAAATCATCAATGACTTTTATTAAAGACTCATCCAATTCTCCAAACCTCACTTGCATTAAATTTTCAATAATTTGTCGTTGTCCTTGTTGAAGTCCTTGTTGAAGTCCTTGTTGAAGTCCTTGTTGAAGTCCTTCCCGTTTAGTCGCCTCTTTCCACTCTAAATAAGATTGAGATAAAGCCATAAATACCTCCCCACGCCAACTGATCAATAATTCCATGACATTTTGACGGAAGGAATCGCCGGAAGGCAACTCAAGCAACTCTCTCACCGCTTGGCTTTGGGTTTTCCCCCTTCCCAACAATCTTAACAGTAAAGTGTCCGGGGTAATAGGTAACTGATTAATCGCTACAATTGCCGTTCGGTGAGAGGGAGATAAAAAGTAAATCCCTTCTGTCCAGTTTTCTAGTTCTAATTTAGCATCAAAACTCTCTAGGATGTGTAAACTAATAGAAGTAGCCAAAATCCATAATCTAGGTAAGTCATCCTCGTTTAACTCAGTTTTTTCCCGTTTCCCTTTCCGTTGAAGTTCAGCGAAAATCGAAAACAATTTTAAGATACAGTTGCGAATTTCCGTTCGATTGGGAGCATTGCGAAAAGGCTCAAGCAAAGTGCTTGTTGTCACCATTTGCCCTAAAAGACCCAAAGATTGAGCATTTCCCCGTGTATTAGGGTGAGGAGAGAAGAAAATATCCACCTGACGGGTTTCATCCGCCACTTCCTTGCTGACTTCCACCCTTCCCAGAGGAGAAAGCAATTCTTCTAGGTATTGTTTGGCAAATTGGTCGTGAGGTTGTCGAGTCATATCTTCAATCTTAGATCAGAAAAGACCCAACCGCACCCGACCCGTTTCATAACCTCAGCTTATCAATAGTATAAGTAACAATATCGTCAAACCCCTTTACAAACCGTTACAAACTCTCTAAGATACAAACATCATCAATCAATCGTACCTCGATAACTTAATAGGAATCATAAACCAATGACCACCACTCTACAACAGCGCGAGAGCGCTTCCCTGTGGGAGCAGTTCTGCCAGTGGATTAC
>VYKR01000139.1_pt1 | contig 14330 bp, 8 predicted proteins | sample 5109561 | NCBI WGS metagenome assembly VYKR01 (sample SAMN12291799, study PRJNA351875) | freshwater metagenome | isolation source: freshwater lake | place: USA: Michigan, Ford Lake | collected 2015-08-15
TCTACTTCTAAGTACCTAGGCAAAATTAATTACACATATCTAACCCCGCTCTTGCCTCTTGCCTCTTGCCTCTTGCCTATCTTCACTCGGAAATTAATTTTGCACGACTACTTATGAAAATCTCTGATTATCCTCTTCTACTGGCAACAACTGGTTTACTTTTCTTTGGTGAAGGTAGTCTTCATCGGTCTCTTGCCTCCCCAACCTTAACTGATTCTCATAATTTTCGAGTTGAGCTTTACGCAGATTTGTCGGCGTTCGGACGACTAAAAGCATTTAGTTTGAATTTGACCAGTGGTGAGAGTGGCTTTCCTGCAGGTCTTTACGTGGCTACAGGTCCTTATCCAGATGATCGTTCTAATCGCCTGTTGTACATTAATCCTTCAGGTCAAATTATAGTTGTCAAAGATGGATTGACTAGTAATTTTAGCTCAGTATTTGCTAAAGGTAACTATGGTAATGGAATTTTTATTGCAGAGCCAGAAACGGGAAAAGTCTTGAGGTTGCTACCAGATGGAACAATCACTACTTTTATGAATTTAAATACACCTCAATTCGGTCCAGCTACTCTAGCCTACGGACCTGATGGCTTTCTCTTTGCAACGGTAACTGATCCTACTGAAGGACGAATTATTCGTATTCATCCAGATGGTAACAATGAAACTTTTGCTCATATTCCTTTGGCAAAAAATTTTATTGGAATTGAATCCTTATCTGCTCTAACTTTTAATCCATCAACAGGAGGATTTATTACTGGTATTTTCGCTTTTGACTTTTCCAATCAATCCATTCCTAGCAACAACAATGTGATTTTTTCGGTATCTGCTGATGGTGGCACAGTTACTCCATTAATTCAAGGACAAGAAGAGCTTGGGTTATTTACTTTTGGTCCAGGTGGAGCTTTTGGAAGAGATTTATTTGTTGCTCAATTGGGAAAAAACCCGAAGCCAGATCGAGGAAGTGTCTATACTTTGTTAGAAGTAAAGCCTAATCAGTTTGAGCTAACAGAGTTTATGGCAAATATTGATGCTACATCAGTAGTTTTCGATACTCAAAGCGTTCTTGGGGGAGGAATGTTTGTTACTGATTTTGTTCGACCAATTAACAGTCCAGGTAAGGTATGGCGGGTATTCTCTGTTTCTCAAGTTTCCGAGCCATCTTCTCCCTTAGGAATAGTTTTAGGCGTAGGACTTGGAGCTTTATCTCTAGGATGGCGTAAGATGTAATGGATCAAACTTGATTTAAGTTGACAATATCCCACTAAGCCTTCAGATATTGGTTTAACAAAAATGGAAGGGCAGTCAGAATAGGGGGATCGGTCAAGGACTTGGCTCGTAAACTAATATCTAGAGTTTGGCTGCTCTGACCTTGATGGACTGCTACTGGTCCAACACACCCATGTAAGAAGGTCTCTTGCAGCAAGTAAGACTCGGTCCTGTCAGAGCCGGTAAAAGCAGCGGCAAAAACGTAGTATTGTCCATCTGGAACATGAGTAAGACGATAGCTCCCTGGCGCAGTCAACAGAGTACAGCGAATTGGTTGACTTTGGGGGATTGACGTTGAGAAAAGTCCAACAAAAATCAGCCCTGTAAAAGATTCAGGAGCCTCAATCTGTCCCATGAGACTCGGTGCGAGCGGAACAACACGATCCAGAGAGGTTAAGTGTTGGCAATATTCTTTCAGAGAGGATGGGTCAAGCTCGGTAGCTAAGCGGCGCAGAGAGCCGGGTGAGAGACCCACCAGTTGGGTAAAACGAGTGACAAAAGACCCTAAGCTGTTATATCCCACTTCATAGCAGATCTCAGTCACACTGAGCTGAGTTGTCAAGATGAGGCGCTTGGCGGCTTCCAAACGAAGAGCGTACAAAAATCGAGTAGGAGGAATTCCTGTAATTTGATGGAAAATACGGTTGAAATGATAAGGGCTAAGTAAAGCCATTGAAGCCATGTCTTCTAGTGAGAGGAGTTCATCTAGGCTCTCGTGCATGGCTAGAATTACTCGTTCAACTGCGTGGTAATGTAGCGGGACAGTTTGATGGTCGTAGTGGGGCTCTAGTACCAGACTATTAGCTTGCATAATCAGCTCCTATCCTAAAAAAAAAGAACGTTTCAAGTGAATCACGAATTAGCGATCGCTCAGACTCTAACAGTGACAGTAAACTTTCAAGTGGGTTCGGCATAGAGCCGTAATGCCTCCCTTAGCTCTTCCGGCACGGGTGTCGGAACTAATTTTTCTCCCTCTCTGCGCATGCAAGCTGCTTGTTGTTCGCCCCTAGCAACCAAGGTTTCTCCCTCGTCCGTGATGCGCCAGTATTCAAAGAGCATGGTAATCCGATTTTGGGTCAGTCCTCCCAGACGCATGCGGATGGCGACTTTATCGAAGGCAAACAGTTCAGACAAGTAATCACAGGAGACGCGAACCGTAACTAAAGCGAGGTTTTGAGACAGGTCTTTAATAATCTCAGGGGCACGATCTCGCAAGAACATTTCTCGACAGCGTCCCTGCCAGCGGACGTAGTTGGCGTAGTAGACGTTGCCAACGAGGTTGGTCTCTTCAAAGCTGACGATGTGCTGGTATTCGTAGGCTTTCATCAGTAAATTTTGGATGTTGATTGTTCATTGTTCACTACTGATTCATCTCTCCTCTTGCTTCTCTTAAGCTGAAAGATTACTGCGGGCGGGCGGGAAACGATGATAGTACAAGGCAACCAGCATCGGAATGAGAACGATTAAGTTGTAGAACAGATGGAGTTCAATGCGAGGCAGCCAAGGTTGGCCCGCAAAGGGATGGCCGCTAAAGAATTGGGCGATCAGTTGAGCGATACTTACTGGCGAAGCGAAGTCATAGAGGTTGTCATGGATCAGGGCTTGGCCAAGTAGAAGGGCGTGTTCAATGTGATGCCAGAACGCGATCGCAAGAGCGATATTCCACCAAAACAGCGCTAGACCAATTGTGATTGCTGGACGCAGTACTGCCAAACCGAGGAGCATAAAAAGGGCATGACCGTAGTGCAACCACTCTGTTTTCATTAGCCAAGGGTACATCAGCCCCAAAATGCCCATGCTTTGAGGTCTTGGCCAGTGCAAGACCCAAAGTTGAACTCCCTGAATGAGATGTTCTGAGAGATGCGCCAGAACAACAATCATGAAGACTTGCATGGCGCGTTTGTGCCAGCGCCCGTTGAGAGTGTAAATTAGAAATTGGAGAGCCGATCCCAGTTTTGAGATCGGGGGAAATTTTCTGAGTTTAGGTTTTTTTTGAGCAATAGGCATGGTTATTTTCTCCTTAATTTGTTTGATATGAGATTGAAAAACGTGGCTCTACCGAACCTGTCATGTAAAACTATTAACAACTTATGCTTGTAAAGCTTGTATAGTAAAGCTTTGAGTTTTTGTTAGATTGATATTTATCAACTTTAGAGCATTGCTGGACAGAGAGGGAGCTTGGGGAATTTTCTACATTGTAAGTTCGGAAGAACCAAAAACGTTTTCTTCAACTAAAATTTGGAGACTGAGAAAACTTTAATCCTGCTTAAGCTTTGCGAGTAACTATTCGCTGCTTAGTTAAAACAGCGAAATTCAGTTGGTTTTCAGCCTGACCAACACAGACAGCAAAAGTCCCGATCGCCATCTCCCCAGACTCCAACCACACCTCTCGCTCGTCCGCCTTAAGCAGCGTTAAGGGAGCATTGACCGTTGCACCCGCTTTCTTGAGGCATTCACTGGCCGTCCAAACCCTGGTGGCGGCTGTATCTAAGCCCTCCTGAGCTTTGGAGGCGATCGCCTCGGCTAAGGCAAACCTTTCTCCTCCTAACAAATCTCGCCAGACGGCAACACTCCTTGACACCACAGATTCCACATCGGCCCCAAGGGAACCCGCTCCCGTAACCACTAAAGTTAGATCGCCAGCATGGGCAACTGATACCGCTTTCCCATTGGTGAGTTCTGGTTTTCCATCAGGGCGGCGGGTGAGCCTTGCTTCTTGTCCTACAAGAAGGGCGTGATCGCTCCTCATTCTCCTTTCCACCGTCCCATCGCTATCGATCGAGATCGCCACCTCAGCAGTGGGAATAAATTCTCGAATCTGGCGTTCCAGATAAGGAGCGAGTAAGGGGGCTACCCAAGCTTGTCTGGTGTCCCGAAGCCCGACGATCTGGAGGGTCAAGCCCTCCCACTGTTCTAAAACCTCGCCATCAGGGGTTAGAACTTGCAGATCGTAAATAAAGGTATCGCCGCTGCGTTGCCTTTCCTTGGCCACAACGAGGCAAGTCTCAGAGGTGGCAAGACGGTAGATTTTCAGTCTCTCAACCCCAACGGGCAAGAGGGTGGCATGGGGGACGCAAGCTTGCAAGGCGTGAATGACTGCATCTCTCGCTCCCGGATCGCCTAAGACTAATTCTGTGGGGAGATAGCGGCTAAACCAAGGCACTATTGGGTCGATCTCGATCTCAGCCATACATTCGGTCGCCCTGAGATGGCGGTACTCCCGCAGCCGTTGAAAGCGCCCACGGTGGAAGAGGAGGTTGCCGTAGAGAGCTTGTTTGGGGTCGAATGGATTTTGGTTGCCGTTCTGCTGGAGGCAGATTCCAGCATCGTGCGACAACTGGGTTTCGCAGATTTTAGATCCCCCTTTTTTAAGGGGGGTAGGGGAGAGCGGATTGGGGATGGGATTTTTGGTCGCCTGCCCCTTGCCGCCTGCCTTACTGAGGGTAGCCCGAAAATGCTCGACGGCAAATCCTGTCTGTTCACTTCTTAACACCACCTCAACTTTGCCGGACTCTCGCACTAAAGCAGCCAGGCGAATTTTCAGGGGAGAGGTTTCAGCAACGACGACGGGGCGAAGGAATTGTACCTCTTCAAACAAGGGAATTTCCGAGGTTTCTAGCAACGCCATCGCCACCTGCGCCATGGCTTCTAATCCCATCACGCCAGGAAAGATGCGTTCCCCTTCATAGATGTGGTCGTTGAGGTAGGGATCGGTATCGGTTGAGAGTTCTGCATCTACAATGAATTCCACCCCCCGATAGTAAGCCCTCGGTTTCTCCAAAAAGCGCAGGAAAGGCAGTTCTGGGCGTTCTACCTTCAGGGTAGGCGGTTCGCCAAAACGCCCGGTGACAACAACAGAAGTTACGGGTAAGGATTGCCCCATCAAGCGGCGCAGGATGGCAATTCCCGTATCGGGAGAAATAGGAGTAATCCCCTGCTGCATCAGTATATCAATGCGCCCTAATCGTTCTCCCATCCCCGCACCCGACCACACCGACCAATCCAGAGTCAGGCAGTGACAGTGGGAATATTGCGCCTTAAACTGGTCTACCAGACGGCCGAGCCATTCATTGGCGACAGCATAGTCTGCTTCTCCTGGCAGCCCCGTCCGCCCAATAATTGAGCCAAAAGTGACTAAGATTCGCAGTTTTTCTGGGTTGATTGCCGCTAAGAGATGGCGCAGCCCTTGAACCTTGGGAGCCAGAGTGGATAAAAAGTCATTTTTGTCAAGCGTTTTAATCAATTTTGGGATGTTGACCCCCGCCCCGTGGAGGATAGCGGTAATCGTGCCTAGCTCTGCTTCGATGTGACTCACCGCTGTCCTGACAGCTTGAGCATCGGTGACATCAACAGAGAGATACTGGATGTGAATGCCCAAGGCTTGCATTCGAGCCAGATTATTGCTCAATTCCGCATCATTTTCTGGTTGAGAGCGTCCCAGTAAGGCCAAACGCACTCCGGTATCCTGAGCGAGAGCGAGAGCGCATTCAGCAGCAATTCCCTTACCTCCTCCCGTGACTAAGAGGACATCTGCTGATTTTAGATTTTGCTGCCCTCTCCTGTCGGAGACGCTTCGCGAACGGAGTCCGTCCTGCGGGCGGGTTTTGGATTTTGGATGGCGCCCCTCGACGGGAAGGGGAAATAGGCGGAGGACGGGGGAGTGGCGGATTCCTGTCGCATCATAATAGGCTTCCCAATAGCCGTGAGCAGCTTGCGCTTCTGCCACTACCCAAGCAGTTGCTTGAGGGTGTTCGAGGGGAATATCGACTACACAGGTCGTTATTTGGGGATTTTCCAGGTAAAAAGTTCGGGCAAAAGAGGCAGCGCCACCGCCATGCTGTACCAAAACAAAGAGAGTTGGGATTCGTTCGCCTTCTTCACTGAGCGAACTGCGGGTTTTGATGAGGGCTTGGGCAGCTTGTAACAAGACATCGATGTGACTTTCATCCGGGTTAGGGGGAAGGCAGGCAACCACCCCTCTCCCTTCACAATGAGCGAACGCTTGCTCTAAAGCCCCTGCTAGAGGATATTCAGCAGGAGCAATAATTTGGAAAGCTGATGGCTGGCGGCTGACGGCTGAATTTTGCTGGATGACCTTGCCCAATAAGGGACTTTCTACCCATTCGACTGTAAAGGTACGAATCCAAGAATCTACCCCAGAGGGCACTTGTCCGTCATCTTCCACAGGGGCAGAATTCCCGATTTCTGACAGGTGTTCTAACGCTTGGGCAATTTCAGCTACCGTGGCATCCGCATAGTCTGTAGGAGACACCGGCGGGGAGAGATTGAGCATCCGCGCCGCTTCCGCTACTAATTGCCCAACCGTAATGGAATTGAGATGTAAATCGCTCAACAGGCGATGGTCATCTTTGACAGATGGCGGCGGCAGTTCCACCCGGTGCGCGACTAACTGGCGGACGCATTCCAAGGGGGATGGCAGAGGTAGAGTGCCATCGAAAGCTAAAGAAGAACTTTCTACTCCCCTGTCTCCTGTCTGCTGTTCTCTGTTGTCTATCTCCTCTTTCGTTGTTGCTCCAACTGGTGCTAACTCACAGGGATTGGCAAAAAATTGGGGATGCCAGTCGAGATTGAAGGGGCGGGTAAAGCGGCTGGCATAGAGGGACAGGTGCTTAATGGGAACGCCAAGGGCAAACGCGGCTCCAGCCGCCTGTAACAAGCCTTTGAGAGAGTGTCCGCCCGCATCTAGAGAGATGGACGGAACGCCGAGAAAATCCTGACATAACCCACTTAAAATGCGCCCTGGCCCCACTTCAATCAACAGATCCAAGTCTTGGGCGGCGGTAGTAGCCGCTTCCTGGAAGTGTACTGGAGTCGTAATCTGCCGGACGAGCAGCACTCTTAAGTCTTCATCGGCTTCAAGCGCAAGTCCCGTGACAGTAGAAACAACTCTTCTGCGCAAAGAGGAGAACGTCTGTAGTGCCAGATATTGCGCCAGAGGTTGAGCCGCACCCGCGACGAGGGGAGAGTGAAAGGCATGGGAAACGGGCAATTCGACCGTCCGCCACCCTTGGACTTGGGCGCGTTCCATGGCGGCGAGTACGCCGCTTCGGTCGCCAGAAATGACGGTTTGACTAGGAGAGTTGAAACCGGCGATCGCCACGACTTTCCCATTGAGTAAGCCTCGAACAGCTTGAGCACCCGCGCCGATACTGGCCATTGCGCCACTAGAACTCCTTAAATCAGCCATAGCCTGGCCGCGAACCTTGGCCAGGCGAATTAAGGCGGCAGCATCCATCCCCTGAGCCCAGTGTAGGGCGGTGAGTTCGCCTAAACTGTGCCCGACAGCTACCTCGGCATTGATGCCCAGTTGTTCGAGCAGTCGCAACCCGGCGGCGGAAGCGGTAACGATCGCCGGTTGGGCGACGGCGGTCGATTTGGGATCTCCCTCTTGAGGGAGATCGGCTTGTTGATATAATTCCTTCAACCCAGGAAAGCGGCGCTCCCAAGCTCCCCCATCGAGATAGACGGCAGCCGCTTGTCCGGGGAAGAGGAAACCGATGCGAGGCGCCTTGAGGCTCCGGCTCAAGAAGATCGAGGAGTTCTGGCTCAGGCTCTCGGCTTCCGGCTTCTCGCCTTCTGAAAGCCAAGAGCTTAGGGTTTCTACATGTTGTGTCAATTCTTGGGGATGGGCGGTCACGATGGCTGCCCGACAAGGCATTGACGGCATTAACCCCCGTGCCAATTCAGTAGCTAAGTCTCCCACTTCCGCCCTGGAAAGTCGAGGAGCAATGGTGAGTAGATGTTGAACTTTTTGTTGCAATTCCCCCTCATTTTCAGCTCCTAATAAAATGAGTTCAGCATCTTGAGTGCTGCTGAGGAGAGTTTGTTCTGGGGGAGTGAGGGTTTGCCGCCGGATTGCCGTCACGCCTTCGAGGACGACATGGGTATTAATTCCCCCAAACCCCATCGCGCTGACTCCCGCCCGCAGAGGCGTTGACTCCGGCCACAGTTGACCTTGCTTGAGCGGTTTCAATGGCGGATTGTCCTCTGTCAGTTGGGAGTGCGGTTGCTCGCAAGCCGTATTGGGAGGTAAGATTTGGCTGTAGACTGCCATTGTCGCCTTAATCAGCCCTGCCATCCCGGCGGCAGCTTTTGTATGTCCGATGTTGGCCTTAATTGACCCGATGGCCGCACTCTGCCGGCTCGTTCCCCGAAAGGCTTCTTCACGGGTGCGAGAGAGGGCTGTCAATTCTGCCGTATCTCCAACTCGGGTTCCGGTGCCGTGCCCTTCCAAATACCCTACCGTATCAAGGCCGAATCCTGCCCGTTGATAGGCCCGTTGGATGGCGAGTAATTGTCCTTCAACTTCAGGGCGGGTAATGCCTCCATTACCATCTGAGGAGATGCCCCAACCGCGAATTAAACTGTAAATGCGCCGCTGCTGAGCTAAAGCCTCTTCATAGCGCATCAACACGATAAAGCCACAGCCTTCTCCGGGGATGAAGCCCGCCGAACGCCTATCGTACACCCACATCTCACCTTCAGCGAGTGCCCCTACCTTGGCAAACCCGACGAGCTCAAAGGGATCTAAACTCAAATCTACGCCACCGGCAAGCGCCACATCCAAATCTCCTGCCACCAAAGCAGAACAAGCATTCGCCACCGCTAACAGCGAAGAACTACAGGCGCCATCGACCACATACCCGCCGCCTTGGAGATCGAAGTGGTTGCAGATGCGCCCAGCAATGGTGTTGGATAGGTTGCCTGCGAGGGATTCTTCGCCGATGGGCGGGAAGGAGTCTTTATAGTGCGCTTCTAAATCTCGCAGGAACGCCCGTCTTTCTTGCTCTGGCATCTCCTGTTCTAGCAACTTGGCTTCTAGGATGCGGCGCACATAAGGCCAGCGCAGGCGCAGGCTATTAGCTCGGGAAAATTCTCCTGTCAGGGTATTTCCCAATAAAACGCCCGTCGTCTCGCGGGGCAAATCTTGCCCATCCGAGAAACCAGCATCAGCCAAGGCTTGGGCAGCGATATCCAAAGCCAGCCAATGGGCTAAATCGGCAGAACGGTAGGTACTCCCCGCGACTCGGAATTTGGCGCGATCGAACTCATAGCCTTCAATGAGAGCAGCTTCTTGAGAATAGATGGCGTCAGGTGCCGTGCGCTCGGACGAGAAATAATCATCGAGGGACAATCTTTCCCGGGGAATTTGTCGGAAAGCGCGGCGTTGGGCGAGGACATTTTCCCAGAGTTCGCGGGGCGAGCGCGCATCGGGGTAGCAACAAGCCATCCCAACGATCGCCATAGCCGGGGCTGTAGCATGAGGACTTAGAAATTCAGACACGATCGTCACCTCGGTATTGATATTGGAAAACCGCCTTGACTGATGCCAGTTGAGCTTCTCTCGTAGCAGGGATGAGAACTTGCCACTGCGTTCCTTTCGCTGTTAAGGTCTGCGCGTAGAGGAGCAAACCCCGCAAAGTACAGATGAGGGTGAGTCCGAAAAACATCCCAAAGACGATATGACAGACCATCAGCACGCCGTAAGCGGCGGCTACGGATGCGCCAAAGATGATTTGTTCGACGGGGTTACTCGGCGTTGTCCCTGGATCGGTCACCATATAAAAGGTAAAAAGGACAAAAGCTACTCCTGTCATGGGAACTAAAGCAGCCACTAGAGGCGTATCAAAGCAATAGCTCCTCAAAACTGCCTGAAGGAGGAAGCCGCCTACCCAACCCACAATTAGCGGCAGCCGTCGCGTAAAACGAGCGTTGAGGAACGTCCCCGAACAGACGATAATTCCCGGTAAAATCCAATCTCCCCAACCATTGAGGTTTTCAGTAAACTGATAGGGGGGTGCAATGCCAACCCAGGGAAATAAGAGTAAGGTGACGGTAATTCCCAAGTTAGAAGGGTTCATGAAATGCCGTTGCCCTTGGCCCACAGAAATCCTCAAGAGAGCTTTTGAGCCAATGGCAACTGCCGCAGCCAAGGCGATGGGCAATAGCTGTTCATTGGCATAGAGCAACATGGAAACGGCTAAGGCCGTAATGTGAGCAGGGAGGAGAAAATCGATGAATTTGCCAAAGCTTCCCCAGAAACGAGGTTGCTGGCAGTTTGCCCAACTATCAATGGCTTCTAACAGCAGTTCTAAACTGTAAGCGGTGCCCAGGGAGACAAGGGGATAGGCCCAGGATTGCTCGAAGCCGAAAACTGTATGTCCTAATAGGTTAAGAATAGTAATCGCTATCGCAAAACGCCGTAGTCCTGCAAGGCGATTGTTTTTTGTCCAACTGTCGTTTGTTATTTGTCCTCGATCGTTGCTCATTGTCTTTTTACCTTAGCGATTGAACCTCTGACTGCAAACAACTGAATAACTCCTCACGGTTAACTGTCAAGCATTACTGTGTGCCAACCGGGGGATAGATGTAAGAGTTCTCGGTGGATCTCCCCCTTGGTATCTCGCCACTGCACCTCAACGGGCAAGGGGGCATCACTCTCACCCTGACCCAATCCAAAGTGAAGGTCAGAACTCCTTGCTCCAGAATGACCGTTCCCACCATCGACTTGGGCTACCATTTTTCGTCCATCTGGAAGGTAAATTGTCGCTGTTGCGCCTATTGCGGGATAACCTTGATTTTTTTGCATTTTGCCGCCCTCAAACTCATTCCTAGAGCCGGATTTAGGACTTTCCTTTGCTTGGAAATTCTTGTCTGAACGCAAGAGTTTCAGCCCTAAAAATGCCCCTGGGTGCGGACTGTCATTGCGGTAAAAATAGGAAGTTTCCCATTGATTCGCAACAGCAAAATCCAAATCTCCATCTCCATCCACATCCGCCGTAGCAATACCGCGAGTCACGGAGGGGTCATCTATTCCCAATTCCTTAGCCAAGTCGTAATAGCGACCGTTGGCAGCCCGAACGAAGAAGGGATTGTGCTGGTGTCCGCTCAAATCGTCTCCTTCTTGCAAGCGAAACCAACTGTTGGGATGGCTCAGCAAGTTATCATTACCCATCGCCAGCTCATGCAATTCTGGCCATCGGTTGACTTCTCCTTTGTGAAATCCCGTTGCCTGCAACGCCTCTAGGTTGCCATCGTTGTCAAAATCTCCAAATTTAGTTTCCCATGCCCAGCCACTGCGGGATAATCCAAGCGGTTCGCTGCGATCCACGTAAGGCGCAATTCCTCGCTCCATCTTCCCTAACTCACCCGTACTGGTGAAGAGGAAATGACTCTCTTCTAGGGCATATTCCGACGCAATGTTACTGACATAGATATCCAACCAACCATCCTGATTTACGTCTGAAAAATCTACTCCCATGCCCTTAAATCCGTCATGTCCCAGGACTTTTGAATTCGGCGTAGTCAAGCTTTTTTGCCCCTCTAGGAGAGCAAATTGAAGTTTTCCCGGTTGGGAGCGGTTGTGCAGCAGGCGATCTGGTCCAAAATCGTTGGCAAAATAGATTTCAGGCAATAAATCCCCATCCAAATCCGCCGCCCCCACTGCTAAAGTCCACCCGCAAGCGATCGCCTCATCTAAAACGCCTTCAGCTTCTTGAAACTGGACGCTGGTCTCTTTTTCCGGCGTTGCTCCTGCCCAGAGAAGGAGGCGATTCTTCCCGCCGTTATAAGCACGAGTCATGGAATGCTGCATTTCTTCACGTCCCATCCCTTTGGCGTTGAGAATTTCCGCCCCATCCTGGTAGTAGTTCCCAATGATGAGGTCGTCATGTCCATCCCCATCTAAATCCGCTCTAGTAGCCGCATTGGTGTACCAGCGTTCTCCACTAGGGACGACTTCCTGTTGTACATAGCTCAGTTGGCTGAGCCGGAAATGGTTCCCCTGTTCCTCTGCTTCCCGGCTTGCCCGCTTTAAAAAAGCTACTGGAGTCCGCCCCCAATAGTAAACCAGCAAATCCATCTGTCCATCTTCATTGAAATCCCCAGGAAGGCAGCCCATCGGTGCCATCGTGGTTGCCTCGTAAGGAAGGGAACTAGGGGTTAATTCAAAAGGTTGATAGCGGTTTTCAGTTTCTGGTATGGGGGCGACTATCGCCTGGTCAGTGCGGGTATCTACATAACAAGCGTCGTTGGGCGAACCATCTCCATCTAAATCGTTGAGTGCGATTGAAGCTCCCACCGCAGAAATCCAGGCGGCGTGACGTTCCAAACTGGGATGCACTGAGCGCAGGAATTTTTGAGGTTTTCCTGCCAATTCCGGCAAGGGTAAAGCCGTAAACTCAAACCGGGACGCAAGCGCCGCTCTTTCACTGGCTGACAGGGCGGGAAGGCGGCTAAAACTCCAGAGACTGAGAATCACTGCCATCGCCACTAACGGTTTGGCGTACTTTTTAATGAACTGAGCTAACGTTTTCATGGGTTAACCTGGACTGCTACAAATTGAGCTTGGATTCGCCGCCGCCAGACTTCGTAAGCAGGATTTGCCCTGTCTGGGTGCAAGTCTTCCAGCATCCTGTCAGTAATTCCTGCGGCGGCTTCGGCGGACATGGCGCACAACACTTGACACGCCACCTCCGTATGAGCAGTTAAATTCCCCGCCCTTTGGCGGCTCTTGGCGGCAAAGGCTGCTCCCTGAGATAACTCTGACCAATAAGGCTGGGCAGCTACCTGTAAGGCTTCTATGACTGCTTGTTCCACGCCCCCCGCATAGGCGCAGGCTAAACCCACCCCACTCCAAAGATCTGCTCGCCTGCTAGGCGAGAACTTCTCAATGGCATGGTGGATGCGCCTGACATCAGCCCCTTTGACAAACCAAAGACTGCGCCCCAACCCCTGATCGAAAACCCGACAGGCATACCCGGAAAGTCGGGGGGGAACGGCCATTTCCTGGATATGGCGCTGCCAGCCAAAATACCCCTGATGGAAACCATAGCCATCCAAGACTAGCCATCCCAGCACAGGATCGATGTCCCCCTCCATCCCCCAACATCTTTCTCTGTGCGAAGGAGAAAGGGTAGCCGACAGGGTTTTATTGAGTTGAGCCAGATACCACTCAATTCCCCAAGGAAGTCGGGCTAACGCCCAACCAACTCCTACATACACCATATAGGCATACTCGCTGCCTGCACCTTTTAAAAAGGACTGCACTCGGTTTCGCTTCCAAGGCCAAGGCGTTAAGCCATCTAGCAAAGCCAGTCCCATAGCAGCTCCCTCAAAAGCAAACCCGCGCAACTCAATTTCAATCGCATTTAGCTGGCGCACGAGCCCCTCTGGTCGATCGTCGTTGAGTGCCGCCTGGTAGCCGAGCAAAAATATTTGACCGATCTGCTCCAGTCGCTGCCGCAACCCTGCGTCCCCCTCCAGAAAACCCCTTTTAGCAAAGGTCGCCTCCTGCAGCGAAATGCCGAAAATGCGCTTACGCAGCCATTTCAAAGACGAAACCATAATCAAACCTTTCTCAGTTTTATCCGTTGAACAAAAGAACAAGCTATCAAGCCTTCAAATTGCTGCTTGAGACTGGAGACAGGGGTTAGGGAATAAGGTTAGGTATTTTGGAAATACGCAATTTAGCTCAGTCTCAGCTTAGAATCCCAGGGCAAAACTTCAGTTCTCAATATGGACGCAGTTAAAAAAAAGCAATTTCGAAGAAGTAAGAGCCTCCAAAAACTTGAGATATTAATAATTGAAGTTGGCTTCTAAAAGATTTGTTATAAGTATGCTACTGTAATACTTACAATGGTATGACTTATACTCAATAAATCTTTACAAACGAAAATGGAAAGACTTAGGGTGGCTGCTGTCAGCTCACGCAGCTAGGCCTATGGCTAGGGAAACTGTAAAAACGGCAAGAGGGCTAAAAGCCTTGCTAAATATAGGTTTCACCATATTTTGCTACACCACTCTCAGCGGGGGGTTACGGCGCAGCTCAAAACTTACTGGTTTAGGCGCTTAGTGGTGCAGAAAACTCCTGAAATGGTTGCCGTACCTAAGATCGAGGGAATGGAGAAAAGAAAGGGGCGACCATTGTGAGGGTGGTGATTCGGTAGTAGTGATGGCGGCTTAATCCTTTGCCAGCTGTGCGTTGTAGTCATGGATAAAATACCAAACAGCCCCAACGTGATTCTCCATTTTTTTAGAGAAAGA
>VYKR01000141.1_pt1 | contig 14248 bp, 18 predicted proteins | sample 5109561 | NCBI WGS metagenome assembly VYKR01 (sample SAMN12291799, study PRJNA351875) | freshwater metagenome | isolation source: freshwater lake | place: USA: Michigan, Ford Lake | collected 2015-08-15
AGAACAGAGTAAATCTGTTAAGGCAGGTGCGAAAAATCCTTCGGGAAAGAAGCAGAAACCTAAATCGTGAGGTTTGGGAATCACCGTCCGTTTACGGCGGTGAGGATGTCAATAATACCATCCACTCTGGCGGTAAATAGGTTGGTTGGCAAGCTTTTAACAACAATCTTCCCCCTACCGCTAAAACCGTCAGATAGGCCGCATCTTGTAGGTAAACAAACTCAGCTAACCACTTAACAAATAAACCGGTTAAAAATCGTAGGGCTAACATTCCCAAAATACCACCAGTCAGGAGAATCCAGAATTGATCTGCTAAGGCGATCGCTGTTGTCACACTATCGAGGGAAAAAGCCATATCTGTAAAAGCAATCAGAACAATAACACGGCCAAAAGATTCTATGGCGAGATTAGGGGCAAAATTTTGGTCTTCTATGTCTATATCTAAAAATTTCTGGCAAAAATGCTTACCTGCTAACCAGAGCAGATAAATAGCACCCAGTACCTCCACCTGCCAGAATTTAATCGTCCAACTGGCACTCACTAACATGGCAACTCTTAATACAAATGCCCCAGCTAATCCCCAGTTTAAAGCTTGGCGTTGTTGTCTGGGGTCGGGAAGTTCTCGCACCAAAGCGGCCAAGGCGACGGCATTATCGGCCGATAGAATGGTTTCTAAGACTGCCAGGGTGAGAATAGTGCCGCAAGTGGTTAGAGAGAGATTTTCGGCTATATCGAGAATTTGAGGGGACATATAATTATATTTTTACTTTTATGACGTTGTAGATGGGTCTTGGTATTTCCTGCTAGGATTCTTGACTATTTTTTTGTCGGTATAAATTTAAGGTCAAGTTCTTGAGCTTGCGATCGAGGGTGAGATTGCTGACAACACTCTCCTTCCCTAGGATTTTGGCCAGACACTATCATCTTAGATAAGGGATAAACATAAAAGCAAATATTCTTAATTGTCGTTTTAATAAATAAAAGTGATGGAACGGCGAGGGAGTTTCCCAGCTTTGCATAAAGGGAATTTATGGATTTGAAAACAAAGAATATTTGTTTTTATTAAAGCCATTGCCTAGAGTAAGAACAGAGACTCAAAAAGATCACTCAAGGAGATCAAAAACGATGAAACCGAAGCTACTGACAGCCTTCTGTCTATTGCTAATCACAGTTTTTTCTTGCTTCCATCCTGCCATCGCTAGAGCCGTTACCATCACTGGCGGCGCACCGGCAAAAACTACTCTGGTCCAGCCGGCTGCCGCTGGGGATAATCTGCAAAAACTACAGGAAACTAACGCCTGTGTCGGTTGTGACTTTAACGGAATTAGCCTCAAAGATTTAAACTTGTCCTCGGCCAATCTAGAAGGAGCAAACCTCAGTCAAGCGGATCTAGAAAGAACTAACCTACAGGGTGCTAACCTCAAAGGGACTAATCTCCAGGGAGCCGACCTCGGCAAAACTCTCCTAGCGGGAGCCGATTTAAGCGGGGCCAATCTCTTAGGTGCAGATTTAGAAAAAGCCAACCTGCAAGGGGCAAACTTAACCAACGCCAATCTGCAAAAAGCTGACTTAGAGAAGGCCAATCTCACTAATGCTCGTTTAGACGGTGCTAACCTGCAAGATGCGGACGGTGAAGGCGCGATCGGTGTCGATCCCAATCTGTTCTAAAAAAAGTTTTTATGGCAGAATCAAGTTTTAGCGGTTTTCAAGGAGAGCAATATCTATGGAAATTACTCCTTTTTCTCAGCGATCGCTAGATGGGGAGGGATCGGAAATGCTGCTAGACTTTAAAAAAGCCCATCAGCAAGATTTAAAGGCAATTGCCGAGATTTTGGCAAGAATTAGTCACCAATCACCAGAAAAGGTAGAAATTCTCTTGGAGACAATGCTAAAACAACTGATAGAGCCAAAAACACCTTTTTACGAGACGGCAACACCGACGGAACGAGCGCAAGCTTTTCGGGATTGGGCAAGTAGTCACGATCGAGGCAGCGCACTTTTATCCGACTATGCCGTAAGTCGCGATAGTATCTATGACGATGAGTGCCTGTGACTTTTTTAGTTGATACTAATGTCTTATTGCGAAGTGCGGAACCTGATCACACCATGTATGGCGATGCTGTGGGTGCGACAAGTCTATTATTGGGACAAGGAGAAAAACTCTATATCGCACCACAGAATTTAATCGAGTTTTGGAAAGTTTACTTTTAGGCAAAAACGCGAGCATCCCGAGGACGAACATAAACTTGCTCCCCGACTTTGAGATGCAGTTGATCCAGTTGTTCTCGATTCAGATGGGCAATCAGGAGAGAGCGATCGGGTAGAATTAATTCCACATCGATGGCCCAACCCAGATGGATAATGCGCTCGACTTTTGCCTCAATGCTAGACCCATTGGGAGAAGAGAGAATTTCTAGGTCGTGGGGACGAATGAAAATCTTGACTCCGTTAGTAACCCCTCCGAGCTGCCCGAATAGTGCGGCCGAGGTCGGTGGTACAACATTCACCCGGCCGATAAAACTCATCACAAAAGCAGAGGCCGGATGATCGTACACCTGATCGGGAGTTCCCACCTGTTCGATTTTACCCTCATTGAAAATTACGATCTCGTCGGCCACTTCCATGGCTTCCTCTTGGTCGTGGGTGACAAAAACACTGGTGACATGGACTTTCTCGTGTAACTGTCGCAACCAAACCCGTAGCTCTTTTCTAACTTTGGCATCCAGGGCCCCAAAAGGCTCATCTAATAATAATACTTCCGGGTCCACCGCTAAAGCCCGGGCCAAGGCAACCCGTTGACGTTGACCCCCGGATAGTTGGGCCGGATAGCGATCGCCTAATCCCTGCAATTGAATTAAACTCAAGAGATTGTCCACTCGTTCTTGAATGTAGTTCGGGGCAGCTTTGCGAATCTTTAAACCGAAAGCGATATTCTGACGCACCGTCAGGTGTTTAAAAAGCGCATAATGCTGAAAAACAAAGCCAATATTCCTTTTTCTCACATTTAAATTGGTTGTGTCTTTGCCGTTGATGATAATTTTGCCTGTGTCGGGGGGTTCTAATCCTGCGATCGCTCTCAGGAGGGTGGTTTTTCCCGAACCAGACGGCCCCAGCAGTGCCACCAGACGATTCGATTTGATCTCTAGGTTGATGTTGTCTAAAGCGGTAAAGGTGCCGAATTTCTTCGATACTCGCTCGATGATGATACTCACGGTGGCTAATCCTCTGGCCAAAAAATGTATAGGGCTTGACTGTATTTTAACCATGATTCAATCGCAGTCGTATTAAAATACAATTACATTTTACAAGACAGCAAGAAAATTAAGTTAAGTTTCGATTCGGGAGATTACTGGTTATAAACAGAGACTAAAGAGATTAAACAGCGATAAAAGCTTACTATTACTGTTTTTTACGCTTTTAAATGCTTAATTAACTAATTTTGTTCCTTAACGACTAGAAACGCACTGGAGAAGAGAGACGACTGAGGCAAAAATGGACTATTCTTTATTGACAATATTTAGCTTTTTTATCGGAATTGTTGTGGGATTAACGGGAATTGGTGGTTCATCCTTGATTACACCCCTATTGATCTTTGTATTTCAGGTTCCCGCTACCACCGCAGTGGGTTCCGATGTGGTAGCGGCCGGGTTGATGAAAGTGGTCGGCACCGTTCGTCACTGGCAACAGCAAACGATCGAGTTAGAGGTGGTAAAATGGCTAGTAATTGGCAGTGTACCCGGTTCTCTGTTAGGATTAGTCGGTTTTCGCTATTTTCAGCAGAATAGCTCCCTCAATCTCGATCAATGGTTGCCTCATATCATCGGTCTTGTCTTGATGATCGTGACTGTCCTAGCGGCCCTGGAACTACTAATCTCCTTATTTTTTCCCGATTTGTCCCCTTGGTCCTGGCCAAAATTAGATTTAACCACTCGCTCTGGTCAGATAAAAACAACGGTATTAGGGGCAGTTTTAGGTTATCTGGTCGGTTTAACCAGTATTTCCAGTGGTTCCTTGTTTGCATTGGTCTTGATGACCTTTTTTCACCTTGATTCTCGCAAATTAGTCGGTACAGACCTATCGCAAGCGTCCATCCTCTTAACCTGTACTTCCATCGGTCATCTGGGATTAGGAACGGTAGATTGGAATCTGGTACTTCCCATCTGGTTAGGTGCGATACCGGGGGTGGTAGTGGGAGCAAGATTATCGGAATATTTGCCCAAAAATGCCCTAAAAATACTGCTTTATACGGTTCTAGTCACGGTCAGTTGGCGCCTACTCCAACCGACCTAATCCCCAGAGTTTACTCGAAGGTCATCATACTACCGATCAACAGATCGGGACTGGTGGCGACAAAATAGATAATTCCCGCACCGAGAATAACGATCGCTAAACTAAATAGTACCACCCATCGATCGGCTGGTTCGTAGGTATCTTCATCTATATCTCGTCTGACTGTAAAATAATGGGCCGTGGTCAAAAATACGGTCAATAAACCCACTAAAGCAAACATTAAGCCTAATTTCCAGCCATAACCGGGCCGGGGAACTAGGGGAGGATGAAAGGCCCGTAAGCGCAGGATAACCATACCAAAACCCATTAATGCGATCGCTGTTCGCATCCAAGACAGATAGGTGCGTTCATTGGCCAGATGATCGCGGACCCGATTGGGATTGACTTTTTTCGGTGTAATGCTGGTCTTGCTTTCCGTCACTGGTGATTTGAGAAAAAATAACATGATCGAGATGACTAGGGGTCGGTTTCAAGGGGAGTGCTTGAGAAGATGATGTTATTCTATGGCACTTGAGTGATGGATGGTATGGAAAAAATCTAAAATCTCTTTTTAAATGTATTTGTATTGAATCAGAAATTAAATAGATTCTGCTTGCTGCTGGAGAAGCGTCCATCCATAGCTTAAGGACAAGGCCAAGAAAGCGAGGGGAAGACTTTCCTTGATTATAAATACACCCAAACCGATCAGCACACAGGGGACAAAGTGGCTGCCGTGACTGGTAATTAAATTAGCGATCGCCGGTAATTGAGTTAACTGATGAGCAGTAAAACACCAAACACCCACCAAGATCAGAAAAACGCTGACGATAGTGACTAAATTTGGCCAGGTATTACTAGCGAACAGCGGCAGATAAATGCCGATATTATCGCTGCCATTGGCGATCGTAATTGCCGCCACAGCGCCGGTTTGAGGGGAAAACCAGGCCGCCAAAGGAGAAGACGGTGCTGATTCTACAGTCACCTCCAGATGATTATCCGTCTCGGTTTCTTCTCGCTGCCAGAGACTCCGAATCCCGAAAATCACTGGCAACAGGCCGAGAAAACGAATCCACTGAGCCGGAATTAAAAAACTCCCGAAAAAGCCGGTTAAACTCGCCAAAATCAGCAGTATAAAGCCTAAATACTGACCGATAACGATATGACGACGGCGAAAAAGTTGATTGACCTGGGTAAAAAGAATCGTCAAAATCAGGATGTCATCGAGATTGGTGGCAATAAAGGCCGCTATTGCTGTGGATATGGCAGTAATCATGGTAGTCATAGGATTTTTTCCTTAATCGGGTCTTCTGATCTCGATCGCCCTACCTCCACTCTAGAAAGAGCCATTAATAAAATCAAATATTCTTTCTTGTTGATTTAATAAATTAAAATGATGGAAAGACCAATAGAGAGGAAAACCCCATTGCCATGGCCAGAATGACCCTAGATCAACTAGAAATCTTTCTAGCGACTGCGGAACATCTCCACTTCACCAAAGCAGCAGAAGCTTTATATATCACCCAACCGGCCGTCAGTGCCGCCATTGCCTCCCTAGAAAATGAATACGGGGTGAAATTATTCCATCGCGTCGGTCGTCATATCGAGATCACGGAAACAGGACGTTTACTGCAATTAGAAGCGCAACGCATTCTTACCCAGGTAACTTTGACAGAAAGGGGATTGGCGGAATTTAACGACTTGCAACGGGGAGAACTACAATTAGGGTCGAGTTTGACTATTGGTAACTATTGGCTGCCGGCAAAAATTAGCGATTTTCAGGAGCGCTATCCGGCAATTAAGATCAACTGCACCCTAGCTAATACGGAAGAAATCTGTCTGGGTACGGCTAACGGACGTTTTGACCTAGCATTAATCGAGGGAGAAGTCAAAAGTGATTTAACAAATTGTTTAGAACAGGAGATCGTCGGCAGCGATCGCCTATTAATTATTGTCGGACGTTCTCATCCCTGGTATAAAAGAGAAGCGATCGAATTACCCGAATTAGTGGAAACCCCTTGGGTAATGCGAGAATCGGGATCGGGAACTCAACAAAGATTCGAGGAAGCACTACGGAATTGGGACATTGATTTACGCACATTAAAGGTGACTTTGCTGTTAAATACGGGAGAAATGGTCAAGGCAATCATCGAGAATAGTTCGGCGGCTGCCGGCATTTCCGAATTGATGGTTCAAAAGGAATTACAATTAGGCACATTGCGATCGATTCGAGTCATCGATACTTCTGGTTTATCCCCTCGCTATCTCGAATTTATGCGCCCTTTTTTAAAAATAAAACACCGTCAGCGCTTTCAACCCCGCATCTGTCAAGTTTTCGAGCAGATGTTGTAATCTGATAGCAATCACCAAAAATTAACCAGAGCAAAAATAAAGATATGTAGGGGAAATTATTTTTGGCAAAAGAGATGGGGAACGAGGTAATATAAATCTCTCTTTTTAACTCTCAAAAATTGTCATATATAATATTTTTAGCCGACAAGTTCTTGGGCTTTCTGAGAAAGAACCTCATCCATCCAAGCATTGATACTTTTACCTTTTTTAGTTGCTGCTAAATAGATTTTACGATGAATTTCGGGGGTTGTTTGATAAGGTAGCTTTCCTGAAAAAGGTTGATCGGGTTCTTCTCCTAATTCTTGGCAAAATTCTAGATAGTCATCAACAGATTCATGAAAACACTGTACAGCTTCTTCAATAGTTTTGCCGTGAAAAGTAATCACATCTTTAATGTCAATGACGATTCCAGAGATCAGATTATCGTCAAAGTCAATTTCAAATTTACCTGTATATCCTTTATAAGTTGTGGTGTACATAGTTTTTGTTTCTCTCAATAAATAATCAATAATTGAGGCAATTAAATGATATTAGCATTTTCTAAAAAGAGGCGTATATCCTTGACGCAACTCTTGCCGACTTCATTGTGGGGATGGGGTTTATGAAAGGTGGCTTTGACTCCGTTCAGTGATATCCTCACCCTAGAACCACTACCTTGAGAGACAATTGCTCCTAGCGCCCTAAACAGCGACTCCACATCATCCCATTTGAGATCAGCAGGGGGAGGCGAGTTCTGAATTGCATTCAGAACTCGCTGTTGCTTTTTGTTCATTGAGTAAGGTTCAGTAACTTGTTTTTGCATTATATCAGTATTTTTAGAAAAAGGAAGACTCTCTACGGTATTATTAAATCTATCAATAGGATTGGTTTGAACCCTTTACTTGTAATATCGTGCTTCGCTGTTCTATACTGGCGGAACCTGTCATCTCTAGGGTTCCTTCCATCTGACATTATAGGTAAAGTTCCAATAAAAGTTCCAATATGAAAGATCGAGCCAATTCCCTGTATGAATCCGACTTCTATGGGTGGACAGAACTACAAGCGAAAGCTCTAGCCAACCGACAGGTAGAAGCTCTGGACTGGCAAAACTTACGGGAGGAAATCATTTCCTTGGGTAAACAAGAATATCGAGAACTGGTGAGCCGTCTAACCGTTTTGGTAGGACATCTTCTCAAATGGGAATATCAGCCAGATAAACGTTCTCGTAGCTGGTTTTTGACGATTAGAGAACAGAGACGAGGGATCAGACGGCATCTAGAGGGTAATCCTAGTTTAAAATCCCGGATACCGACGGCTTTATCCGATGCTTTCGAGGCCGGAGTCGATTTGGCTTTACGGGAGACGGATTTACCGATACGGACTTTTCCCTCTCACTGTCCTTTCACCTTCGAGGACATCATGGCCGACCATTTCCTCTGCGATACCAGTCAGGATTGGTCGTAAATTTAACGGTTATACCGCCTCGACGGGTATCTGTATCTCAACAAGTAATTTAAATACGCAGGCAGCTGATTCTTTTTTTTACTCTCTCCCTTCAATAATTTTAATTTCTTCCTCGCTTAATCCATAGAGTTTATAAACAATTAGATCGATTAATTCATCGGTGGCGCTTAATTGTTGTTTTAGGGGTAAAAGTTTATCTAGACTGGTTTGATATTCTTTTTCTAGGGTTTCCTGTATTTGACGATCTAATAAGTTAACACTAATTTTCTTTTTGTTCTTTTTCAGTATCTCCCACAGTTGATCCAAGCTAAGATGAGGTTCGCTTTTTTGGTAGTCACCGAGATAGTTTTGGATTTTTGATTTGTTGGTTAAATTATCGATCGCACTGCCGATTATTCTCTCTAAATATCTTAAAAAGCTTTTGATTTCTTTTTGTTTTTCCCGATTGATCTCGATCATCTGTTCTGCTAAGTAGGCGAGAATATCATGGACTATATCGGTTTCCTCTCTCCTAATATGTTCCTCGATTTCCTTTAATATCTCTTGCTTTTCTTGATAACTTTTGATAAGTTTCTCTAAGCAATGTTGACGGCGATCGCTATTGGTGCTAAAAGATATTTTTCGGATGGGGATATTTTGTAAATGTATCGATCTAAGTTCAAGTCTACCTCCAGCATCCTCATCACCTAAAACAGAAACCATGAGTTTAGTAACATTAAAAAGTAACTTTGAGTTAAGCAAGGCAAGAAGATAAAAATCAGAACAAGGGATAATAAAACATTTATCATTGGGAAAATAACCTTGATTATCAAGCATGAAACGAGAGGAACTTGCAATAACAGGATATATAATTTTATGATGCTCAAAAAAAGTCCAATAATCTACAGTGTCTTGTATCTCATACCACTTATAATTACCAGCTTTCCTTCCTGGCCAAGTTCCTGAATGTAGTTCTGGTTTAGGTTCCAATTTATTTTTAAATTTTTCTAAATGTTTTTTGATACTTGGATATTCATTAATGTTGATACCACGTCGAGTAAATATCAAAAAATTTTCTTGATAATTAATTTCATATTTTCTAATGTCGTCACCTACTACTAACGGTTTAATTATTTCTGCTGACTTTGGATCAGATTCAATTAATTTACTACGGGTATATTGATCAATAAAAAATGCTTCATTGCATCCAGTTTTTATCCCATAAAATATTTGAAGCTGTATATATTTAGCTAGAGAAATATTGTCCTTATTTAATTTATTAATAATTTTTGCAATCTGATTTTTAGCTAACGACCAACCTTCCACAGACAAGCTATTTTCACATACATAATATGATAGATCATTAATCACATCAATTAAACTATTGAATTTGAGAGACTTAATCTTTGATACTAAAACATTTTGTTGACCTACAATATTATTTTCAATCAGTAGAATAGATGGAAAAGTTGCCGCTTCCGAAAAAACAGGCAATTCTCCAAAATCGATAATTTCTTTTATAGTTGTTTGCTGGGTTAGAAATTGTCTTAATTTCGTTCCATAATTAGCACGCATAAATTTATTTGATATAATCAAACCCAAGTGACCTCCTTGCTGTAAGGATAGTAACCCCATTTCGACAAAATAAACGTATAAATCGGCAACTCCATGAAAAGATTGATAATTTTCTTTTAGAAAGGGTTTAATATCTTTTAATCCTTCTTGTCGAACGTAAGGAGGATTACCGATTACTGCATCAAAACCGGGGTTATCCTTCCAAGAAGCGGAATCAAGATCGATAAAAACTTCAGGAAATTCCAGATCCCAATGAAAAAAGCGCTTACTTTTATATAAACTAGCTGCTTGGTCTAAAATTCCTTGATCTGATGGGGGTAACTTATCCCAATTAATTGCCGATATATTGCCACCGTAGCGCTGCAAAAACTCGATAGCAGTTTTAACCCCAAAAAAGCGAGAGAGGAAAACATCTAATAAACGCTTGTAGGGTTTAGCTTGACTATCAAAATCACGGAATAACTGTTCGCTTGCTTCCACTTCAGCAAAAGTCGCATCGCTGAGGGTACTAATTCCCCGCATAATTTCCGCGGCCCGAAGTAACCCGACAAAAGGGCCAGTTAAAAGAGTTAATTGACCACTTTCTTCCTCGATCATAGCGGCTTCTGCGGCCTTGGCGGTAGTTCCGATCAGAGAATTACCACAACGTAAATGATGATCCAAAAAACTCAAAGGTGCGCCCACTGTGAAAGAATGTAACCAGAGACTAACCTTGGCCAATTCTACAGCCATCGGATTGATATCCACCCCATAAATACAGCGCTTCATCACCACTCTCTGTAATAATTGCGTTGGTTCAAGGGTGGGAGAATCGAGAATAATTCCCTGTTGTCGGAGATTGTCGATAATATTTTGTCGGGTGGTTTCCAACATGGTTAAAACGGGATTATCTTCGGGATAAAGATTGAGAATCTGGATTAACTCATCGGTGAGATAGTCCACTGCTTCCACTAAAAAATGTCCGCTTCCCATGGCGGGGTCACAGAGTTTAAGATCAAGTAAGGTGGTGATCGCTTTTTTTTCTAAGCGTTGTAGCTCTTTTTGTAATCCCTGCTGACTGAGATTTCCTAAACGTCTATCGCTGCTTTCTTGTCTTCGGGTGGCGATTTCTGTCATCACATCCTCGAACTGTCGCGCCCTTTGCTCTAAAATTGGTTTGAGGGTATGACTGACAATATATTTAACAATGTAATCGGGAGTGTAATAGGAACCGGTGGCCTTTCTTTCTCCCCGATCATTTTCCAGATGCACCGATTCCCCCTCAATCACGATGCGATATTCCAGTAATCCTTCGTAAATTGATCCTAACTGTCGCACACCTAAAAAACTATAGTCGATCGGCTGTCCCTCAAAACGTGCTAACTTGTCTAAGATGGGCGCTAAAACCGCATCGGATAACTTATATTGACCGAGAAAACAATTCACCCGGCCTTCTTCCATGTCAAATAAACCCCCGTTGTAACGAGGTACGGCTAAATTAGCATCCCCTCGATCGACAATGCGGAATAAACTGAGGAGAGCATCGTATATTCCCGTCGAGGTGCCACTAAAGACCTGCTGACGATCGATTTTAATGGCAATTTCTCGCGTCTTCTGCAATAAGCTGTAATCGCGATAGTCTCCCCTCACCGGCAGCAAGTCCCGCGCTTCTGCGTAGAGCAGAAATAATAATTTATACAGCAGGGATAAACTCGCCTCGTACAATAAATCTGGCTGTATGTCTGTATTTAATGATACAAAACCCTTAGAAATATCGGGAAAAATGCGATCAAAGACTAACTCTTTTAACTCGTTACCTACTCTGGTGGCATAGGTGGTACTCTCCTCCCGGACCCGTTCAAGGAAATTCTGGCCGTGAATATCCTTAATAAAAGCCTCTTGACGGAAAAATAACCAGAAATACCGAAATTTTTGCCGGTCTCCCCCTTCTAATAGTTCCATCAAGTCCACTGGATAAAATTCCGTGGCTGTGGAGGACGCTTGACGGTAATATAAGCGCCATTCTCGACCATTGGTGAGAATACCCCAATCTACTCCCGTCCCCGTTAGATAATTGGTGATCTGAAAGGAAGGATTACTATTTTTCCAGATATCTCGCTGATCATTCTTAGAAACGTCACTAAGAGAACGTTGCCAGTATTTGGCCTCAGCGATCGCTAAAACTTGACGATAAAAGGCTGTTTCATTATTCTGGAGAGAATAGGCTTGATAACGGTCATTTTCTCCGGCAAATAGCGCATAATCTGGCCTTTCTGACCTTCCTTTTCCCCTACTGCTTACCTGCGGTATATAACTAAAACCGAGAATTTCTAGAATCGGTTGTATTAATTCTGCTTCCGTTTGCGCTTCGTTAAGAGTCGGCAAAATCGCCTTTTTTTGTTGATAAAGACTCTCTAAGCGGCCAAATGCCACGGATACATCCTCTTGCCATTCCGGAGAATCCGGCAGCCGATGCTCAAGATAGTGTTGAGAAAAAAGTGGTTTATTGCTTGCTTGTCCTGACATGGGCAATTATCCTAACATTGAGGGTATCTAGCCTAAAAATGAAGAGTTCGCAGGCAGGCACGGATTCCCATTATACAAGAAGTATAAGGCAAGTCTCCGATTTTGTCAACGGTTTTGGCCAAAAAAAATCGCCAAGACTTACCACAGCCGTAGGTATAATAATGGGGATAAAAATTAAAATCCTTCTGATACCATTTTTCTTTATTCTTGGCAGGTATCTTACCCCCCCGACGTCGGGGGGGTGGGGGGTTAGGGCGATTAACCATCTCTGCCATTACTTATGAAAAATGGTATGATTTCAAGCTACCGACTGGACTGCGGTAGTCACCGATGACTGATAACTGGTAACTGAAATGACCCCCCAAGCAATCCCTAAACTCAATCACTTACCCTCTGCCCTAGCCAGAGAGGGAGCCGTCTGCCTAGAATTAGAAGATGGAGTTGCTATATTTCGAGCCTCCACTGCCGTTCAGACTCGGATTGAAGAATTACTCCAACTAGAGAAAGAATCAGCAATTACCCCCGCACAAAAGCAAGAACTCGATGCCTACGAAGAAATTGACGACTACCTCAGCTTTGTCAATCGTACCTTGCGGAATCTCAGTCAAAACCCCTCTTAATGTCTAAAAAGTTTTCCTCAGTTATCCAATCAGAAATTCGCATCCGCGCCAATTATTTATGCGAGTATTGCCATGCCTTAGAAAAATGGCAGTATGTTGCCTTTACGATAGACCACGTCATTCCCTTAACTCAAGGAGGAGATGACAGCTTGGATAATTTGGCCTTGGCTTGCTTTCACTGCAACCGTCGCAAGGGAAATCTGGTCTCTATTAAAGACTTAGCTTCAGGGGATGACATACCTCTCTTTAATCCGAGAAGGGAGCGTTGGCAAGACCATTTTATTTGGTCGGCAGACGGTCGAATAATTATTAGCTTGACGGCAGTGGGAAAAGCCACGATTGCAGCTTTAGACTTAAATCGAGAGAGGGTAATTGACATTCGCCAAGCTGACATACTCCTAAAGCGACATCCACCGCCGGGAGATCCCGTCTTTGAAGAATGTTGATTAAATTAGCAAGATTGTCGGTAAATTTGCGCTTTATCAATGTTTTGATTGTGCTAGGACAGTAATGCAGCGGCCAACAGACAAACAAAGGGAAGGGAAAGCGATCGAAATGAAAACGCCCTATCATGATCAACAGATTATTATCGTCTCTAATTCAGAGCAGGGTATCTAGCCTAAAAATGAAGGGTTCGCAGGCAGGCACGGATTCCCATTATATAAAAAGTATAAGGCAAGTCTCCGATTTTGTCAAGGGTTTTGGCAAAAAAAAATCGCCTCTGGGAGGCGGGGGTGAAAGGTATCACCCCGGAGAAATAATTAAACGCCGAAAGACTTACCACAACCGCAGGTTTGACTGGCGTTGGGATTAGTGAATTGGAAACCGCCGCCGATCATCGCGTTGCTGTAATCTAACATGAGACCGTAGAGATAGAGCAGACTTTTTTTATCAGAGACAATTTTAAAGCCATCGTAATCGAAAACCTCATCTTGGGGGCCAATATTGCTAGGATGCTCAAAATCCATCATATAGGACATTCCCGAACAACCACCTTGACGCACACCCACACGCAGACATAAATCCTTGCCCTGTTGCTCTTTGAGCATGGTAAGGTGTTTGAGGGCAGCCTGACTGAGTAAAATTCCTTTTCCTTGAATCTGAGTAGCTTGTGTCATCGTTAGCAGGAACTCCTAAACGCAGTTGAAGGGGACATATAAAACTTTACCTTCTCCTACCCATCTTAACGATAGTTGAGGGCTGTTGACTGAATTGCTGTTTACTTTTCCCAGCCTCACAGGGGTTATAACTGAACTTCCCCCATACATATATACTATAATAGCCAGAACCCTTATCCATCAATGGATATAGCCCTTAACATTTCTTGATGTACCCATGTAATTTGTAATATTTCTTAATGGACAAGAATTCTCTCCATTTGCTAAAATGATAGCCATGTATATAGAAAAAGTTCCTAACCGTAATTCCCCCCCCGCTGTTCTTCTTCGGGAGTCCTACCGAGAAGGAGATCAAGTCAAAAAAAGAACCCTGGCCAATCTCTCAAAATT
>VYKR01000273.1_pt1 | contig 14244 bp, 18 predicted proteins | sample 5109561 | NCBI WGS metagenome assembly VYKR01 (sample SAMN12291799, study PRJNA351875) | freshwater metagenome | isolation source: freshwater lake | place: USA: Michigan, Ford Lake | collected 2015-08-15
CAGTTTTTTCTGGTCATACAGCACGTTACCGAGACCGTTGTAGGCATTGACATACTTATCATCAAGAGCGAGCGCCCTACGGTACATTTCCTCCGCTTCCGTCAGTTTTTTCTGTAAATATAGGACATCACCTATATTTTTGTAGGTTTGTGGAAGTTTTGGATCGAGAGCGAGCGACTTTTGACAGAAAATCAGTGCTTCGTCTAACTTATTTTGACGGAATAGCGCAGCGCAGAGATTGCTAAAAGCCACAGCACTGTTAGGATCAAGCTGAATAATTTGTCGCCAGATTCTTTCGGCTTCCGGGTATTTTTTTTGCGCTTGAGCAGTTTCACCCTGTTGCCATAACTGCTCCAGTGTTTGTGCCACTGTTGTCGGCGGCATGATCATCAATGCCAAAGTTAACACCAAAGCCAGCCGCACCACTTTCATAAGCTGATTTAAAATATTCTATCTATAGGTTAACAGATAGCAATGGAGTCAGGAACATTGCTGCATCTTAGTCAGTTAAGTAGGGGTTTGCGGCAAAAAGTACGGGCGAAGCATTCGGATAGAAAATCTCCGGTTTTACCGATAGGTTATTGCCCGAATGCTTCGCCCCTACAGGACGCGGAACCATGAAGACGCAAGGTTTTGAACCACGATTCTCTCAAAATCTTGCACCTGTTTCGCGAAACAAGACCCTAAAACCCTTACTTCGTCTATATTTCACCATTATTCAGCAAGCCCTAAGTATATCCATAACTTATACTTTTTAATAGCAGAACCGACTGAAGAGCAATATTTACTTATTCAGGTATTAGATACCCTAGCTGATCCATCTGCCAACCTAACTGAGTTGGCTGCTGATAAACCTTTTTTAAAGTGTTAATATCCCGGCTAGAAATCGGGGCAATATCTCTAGTTTGAGCGAAATACATCACATCCGTCTCTAGGGGACTATGACCCCAAATTCCCAAAGCGTGACCTAATTCGTGCCGCGCTGCCGCTAAGGCCGACCGATCGGCTAAATTAGGACTAATCTGGATACTCATCCGATGAGTTAGGCGATTTTCCTTGACAAAAATCTCGTATTGTGTTACGGCAGAACGCACCCGGGGCAGTTCTAACTTACCAGTTTCGGCATTAAAACGGACTCCCGACGGCGGTAACTCCCGTTTAATGAGGATATCGGCCAATTCTGCCCGATTTACCAACTCCATCGGCAAATACTGCCCCCATTCAGCGATCGCCTGTTGTACCAAACTCAGCCAAGAACTGCGATCGCTCTGAAGATAAATCTTCACAGGAAATTGCGACCAAATCAACGCTCCCACGGGACTGATTTCCACAGCATCAAAATAATCCCCGGGTTGGTTTTGCTCTTGCCATTGGGCTAAATTAGCGGGTAAAGGATGGGTTTTTAACTCCGGTAGCGCTCGACTGTCGGCAATCAGAGAATAGGAAAACAGCAAAAGACTCGCCAAGGCTGCGAGTCCTAGAAAAGAGAACCGACCTCTTAGCATTTAGCGATTTAACCAGCCGGCGCTCAGTACAATGGTTAGGGTGATAAATACCGTCCCCAAGGCCCAAGTCACCTGATTTAAGGTTTTTTCCGCCGTTTTTGCGCTGGTAAAAATCTGTGATTGACCGCCAATACCGCCAATACCATCCCCTTTGGGACTGTGTAATAACACCAAAATCGCCAGAAAGGCCGCCGCCAGCGCCCAAATAATCTGTACTACCAGCACCACTGTCATGATCATTACTCTCTATTTTCCATTACAAAGTATAGCAGTTATCATCAGTTATCAGTTATCAGTTATCAGTTATCAGATGTAAGTTTTAAATTTTTATGGCTCTCTCGGAAATTGGGTGAAAAATGTTCATTATCTTACATTCAAAGATGCCCTACACCCTTTCTTCAATAAGATTTGCTGATCAGCATAACTACAAGAGAGCGGTTTTTATTGGTCATTTTTCTGCTAATTAGGGCTTGCTGAATAATGGTGAAATATAGACGAGGTAAGGGTTTTAGTGTCTTGTTTCGCGAAACAGGTGCAAGATTTTGAGAGAATCGTGCTTCCAAACCTTGCGTCTTCATCGGCCCGCGTCCTGTAGGGGCGAAGCATTCGGGCAATAACCTATCGGTGAAACCGGAGATTTTCTATCCGAATGCTTCGCCCGTACTTTTTGCCGCAGATTACTGATCACTGTTAAAGCGAGATGCGGACGGGAGTGCGACTGGCTTTAATTGCCACTTCGGCCGGTTTAATCAGCGATCGCCCAGTCATTTCCACCGGGACGGGAATTTGGAGAATTTCGAGGATAGTGGGGGCAATATCGGCTAAACGACCATCATCCCGCAACTGCACATCGCCACCGTGGCCCGGTATTTTTCTCCCTTCCCCTTCAATTAAAATTAAAGGAACGGGATTAGTCGTGTGGGCAGTCCAAGGATTACCCGACTCATCCACCATCGTTTCCGCGTTACCGTGGTCGGCAGTGATTAACACTGTTCCCCCCAATTTATTGATGCTACTTAACAACTTAGCCAAGCATAGATCCACCGTTTCCACTGCTTTCATGGCCGCGTCTAAAATGCCCGTATGACCCACCATATCGGGGTTAGCGTAATTGACTACCACAAGACTATAGATCCCCTGTTCAATCGCCCCACAGACCGCTGCTGTCACCGTGGCTGCCGACATGGCCGGCGCTTGGTCATAGGTGGCGACTTTCGGACTGGGAATTAATTCGCGCACTTCTCCCTCAAAGGGTTTTTCTAATCCCCCATTAAAAAAGTAGGTGACGTGGGGATATTTTTCGGTTTCTGCACAACGAAACTGTTTTAATCCCTGTTGAGCGATCACCTGTCCTAAAATATTATTTAAATTCTGGGGAGCAAAGGCCACACCTACCGGTAATTTCGGGTCGTATTGGGTGAAAGTGACAAAACTGAGGGGAGAAATTAAATCTCGATCGAAATCTTCAAAATCGGGCATAGTCAGGGCATAACACAACTGTCTAGCTCGATCGGGACGGAAATTATAGAATATCACCCCATCGCCTGCTTCGATCGCCCCTGGTGCAATTCTGGTGGGGGGAATAAATTCATCGGTAATATTTTGATCATAAAATGCCTGTAATACTTCTGTGATCGATCGCCCGTCGATACCTTGATCACTGGTCATCACGTTATAGGCTTTTTCCACCCGATCCCATCGGCGATCCCGATCCATGGCATAATAACGGCCACTGAGAGTCACCATGCGACCGAGATTGATTTTATTAATATGTTCTTGAATCCTTTTAATAGCGAGCATTCCGTCGGTGACGTTGGTATCGCGACCATCGGTGATGACATGAATGCAGACATCGCTAATCCCTTGCACTTTCGCTAAGTCTAATAATCCCAGTAGGTGATCGAGATGGGAATGGACTCCACCCTCGGAACATAAACCAATCAGGTGTAATTTGCTTTTTTTAGGGCGAATCTCAGCGCAGAGTTTTAATAAAGCCTGATTTTGTTGAATCGAACCATCTTCGATCGCATCGGAAATCCGTACTAACTCCTGTGGTACAACTCGCCCCGCTCCGATATTGAGGTGGCCAACTTCCGAGTTACCCATCTGTCCTTCCGGTAGTCCCACATCCTTAGCGGAGGTGCGGATTAAGGTGTGGGGATAAACTTCCCAGAGACTATCCATAATCGGGGTTTTCGCCATTGCGATCGCATTATCCGACCTTTGCGGGCGATAACCCCAACCATCAAGGATAACCAGTACGACTGGGGATATAGGTGCGTGGGTCATGATATACAGTCCTAAATTAAGAGTGGATTTCCATGCACTAAGATAATATCATCGAAACTTCCATTGATCACCGGTGTCTGGGCGATCGACCCCCTAATGTCAGCAAATGATGGGGTAGTGAGGTAGTGGGGTGTTAGGTGTTAGGTGTTGGGGTAGTGGGGGGGGTGGGGAATTTAGCTGAAAGCTCCCCATCTCCCCAAATCCCCATCTCCCCAAATCCCCATCTCCCCAAATCCCCTAACTGATCACCGCTCACTGAATAATTATGTCTCAAAAAAACGAAACAACTGCTTTAATAATCGCTCTTTTAGCCACTGCGGGCATTTTAGGTGGGGGTTACTTCTGGCTACAAAGTCAATGTGCCGCAGGTCAAGAATTTTTTCTCTGTGGCAGCAGTAAAAGTCCGCAAAAATCCCCCACATCGGAAAGTGCCTCCTCTCCCCTACCCCCTCCCCCCTCACCCCAGGGAGTGGTTAGTTTTGCCCCACCGACTTCTATCCCCAGTGGCACGACAATTCGCATTAACGGCTCTACCAGTATGGTACAGATTAATCAAGCCTTAAAAGCCGCTTTAACTGCCAAATTTCAGGGGGTAGAGGTCTTGACAAATGCTCAAGGATCTGATAGGGGATTAGAGGAAGTGGCCCGGGGGGCGATCGATATTGCGGCGGTGTCACGACCTTTAACCGAGTCAGAACGCTCTCAGGGATTGGCTTCTAGTCCAATTGTCCGAGATGCGATCGCTATTGTGGTGGGAGTAAAAAATCCCTTTGCGGGGGGGTTAACCACTACCCAAGTCAAAGATATTTTTACCGGAAAAATCACCTCTTGGTCCGAGGTGGGCGGTTCTGCTGCTACTATTCAAGTGATTAATCGTCCCCCTATTAGTGGCACTTATCAAAGTTTTCGTGAGGAAGTGCTGCAAGGGGGGGAATTTGGTACAGGAACTAATTTTAAAATGATGGAGAGGGATGCCACCACCCCAATTTTGCGAGTTTTGGGACTGAATGGCATTAGTTACGCAACCTATAACCAAATTGCCAACCAAAAAACCGTCAGGGCGATCGCTATTGAGGGAATTTTACCCAGTGAACCTAATTATCCCTGGCAGCGTACCCTTTACTACGTTTACAAAGAACCTGCTAGTGAAGCGGTTAAAGCTTTTATGGGTTTTGTATCCTCTAGTGATGGTCAAGAAGCGATTTTTCGGGCCAATGAAGACCTACAAAAGTAGTTAGCAAGAATATCTGAAAATCTGGGAAATTTTACCTAAAATGTCGGATGAATGCCCCCGCTACATTTTTCGACTGTATAAAGACTAGACACCTCCAATTCTAATTAGCTAGAATGCTAGAATTGCCCCAAGGCCCGCTAATTGTTATTGTGAGATTATGACTGGGAGACAAAAAAACCTACTTATACTCTTTGGGACACAGAGAGTCTGCCTCGGTGATAGGAAACTATTACGCCAGTTAGTGCCTTCTTTAGGGAAGAGCAAAACCTGCGGAGGCTGAGTAAGACCAAAGCTAAGGAACCACTTGGCGGAGGCATTGGCCGATGAAAGAGGAAGCCCTCGCTTTTAGCGACGAGTATGTCACTATTACCAGACTAATTGAAGGTGAAGAATTAAGCTATGAACAAAAATCGTCTGAATGAGATTGAGTCCCATCTTAAACTGCTTTATGAACAAAGAAGGGAGACGGAAGAGGCTATTATTACGGCTCCAGCAGGTGGTAAAACAATCCTGAAACAGCAACTTCGGTTACAAATTCTTAAACCCATTCGAGATTATGAACAGGAATATTGGCAAATTATCGCTGGTCAGTCTAATTTAGTTAAAATCTCAGAAGCAGACGCAGAAGTTGTTATCGCCGAATTTGTGGAAGGAGTCGGACAACTTCGGGGAGAAAATGCAGAAGTTATAGAATATTTGCAAAAAATCCTCGCTAAAGTCGAAGAACCCGGTCCAACAGCCGCCGCTAAACTTAAAGCGGTTGTTTCTTCGATTCCTCCTTTTGTGGGAATTTCCTACGAGGCTGAGTTGGACACGGAAAATTTCTTAAATCGCCATTTTCCTACTTTGATGAAGGCGGTGCAACGCCTAAAAAAGTAATAGGGCAGGATGTCTCATCAGCCCAACAAAAAGAAACTCCTCAAAATATTTCATCAAAAACAATTCTGGTATTAGCGTCTAGTCCAGCGGATGAAGCAAGATTACGGCTAGATCAAGAGGACAGACCTGAACCACAAGAAGGTTACGAACAGCTTTCAATTTATTTAGATAAAGAAAACTGGAAAGAAGCGGACAAAGAAACAATGCAGATTCTGCTTCGTATTGCCGACACAACTGAAAGAAGAGGAAGGCTAAAACCAACTCAAAAAGGTTGGCTAACAGACGAAAACGTTAAAAAAATTCCAATTGAAAGCCTACAAAAAATAAATAATCTGTGGTTGGCGGCAAGTGATGGTAAATTCGGTTACAGTGTACAAAAGAAAATCTGGCTGGACGTTACTCAGGTTGAATCCATTGACCATTCACAAGTCAGCTATAATATATTATTTGGTGATTTTGCCGATAAAGTTGGTTGGCAGGTAGAGGGGCATTGGCTATTGAGTTATGATAGCTTTGATTTTTCCAGACGTGCGCCCGATGGACATTTACCGACTTTTTGGTTTCCTGGTAGTAGCTGTGATCTGGACACACAAAGAAGGATATTCAAGTTTTTTCTTTCTTATCAAAAATTTCCTGAATAGGGAGGTGAAAAATGTCTTTTGATATAATTGAAATTCCGTCGGGTAAAATTGGTCTAGTCGAAGCCAAAAAAAGAAAAAGCCACTTCTGAGATTATTGAGTGGTGTGAGCGTTATCACATCAATATCGAAAAAATAAAGAATTAATGAGCTTATTTTTCTTTAGAGACACAGAGGAGATGTGATTTCTCTTAAAATCAAAAACCTTAGACTTTTAAAAAATACAACAAAAGGAGACAAAACCAATGGTTTTTATTAATATCAAAGAAGATGAAGTAGGCATTGTTTATAAACGATTTGGTCGTCCCTTGCCTGCGGGTCGTCGAGTTGCTCTCAATGGAGAAAGTGGTTTACAAGCGGAGGTGCTTACCCCTGGACGGCATTTGAGTTTGCCTAATGTGGAAATTCGCATTGCTAAGGCAATTGTGATTGCTTCTGATCAGGTGGGATTAGTGGATGCAAAAGACGGGGCAAGCTTACCTCCAGGAGAAAACTTTGGAAAAGTTGTCGAGTGTAACGATTTTCAAGATGCTAGGGCATTTATTCGCAATGGTGGACAAAAAGGAAAACAACGAGCTATTTTGACTAATGGTACTTATTATATTAATACTGAGCTATTCTCTGTTGAGATTGTTAATTTTATTCGTATCCGTGAAGACGAAGTAGGACTCGTGGAAGCTAGAGATGGTAAACCTCTACCGCCAGGTCAAGCCTTTGCCAAGTTTGTAGAATGCAATAATTTTCAAAATGCCCAAGCTTTTTGGGACAATGGTGGTCAAAGCGGTAAACAACTGACAATTTTAACCGCCAATACCTATCAGATTAATACCAATATTTTTAAAGTAAAAAGGGTAAAATGTATTCGCATTGCGGAGGATCAAGTGGGATTGGTTCGGGCTACCTTTGGCAAGCCGTTACCCACAACCCGAACCTTTGGTAAGGTTGTTGAATGCAATAATTTTCAAGATGCTCAAGCTTTTATCAGTGGTGGTGGTGAAAGTGGTAAACAATTAGCCTTTTTAACACCTGGAACCTATCAAATTAATACCGATTTGTTTGAAATTAAAATTGATTCAGTCACTAAAATTCCCCAAGGAGAAATTGGTTTAGTTGTGGCTACCGATGGGTCAACCCGTCCCGAAGATAGGAATTTAGGCAAAGTTGTTGAATGCCAAAATTTTGAAGATGCTGAAGCTTTTATTAAAAATGGTGGTGAAAGTGGCAAACAGTTGGCAGTTCTACCTGCGAGGACTTATCAGATCAACACTGACTTGTTTACTGTTATTACTTCTGCTAATGCCACTCAGTACAATGTAAACCCTGAAGAATTAAAGGTTTATACTGTGGGCAAAGACAAAATCGGTATTGTTACGACACTTGAAGGAAAAACCCTTCCTGAAGGGGAAATTGCTGGGAATACAATTAAAGGTCATGATAATTTTCAGAAACCCCAAAAGTTTATCGAAGCTGGGGGCTATAAAGGCTTACAGGAAGAATTTTTACAGGAAGGTTCCTGGACTCTCAATCCCTGGTTTGTTCGTGTTGAACAAGTACCATTAGTTGAAATTCTTGCCGAACAAGTCGGGGTGATTATTTCCTCTGTCGGCAAAGATAACGAGTCAAAAAATGATGATCGACTTTCAGAAGAAGGGGAAAAAGGCATACAGCGCAACCCTCTTCTGCCAGGCAAGTATGCGATGAACAGAAGAATTAAAAGTGTTCATGTTGTTCCGACAAACGAAATTATTTTGAATTGGTCTAAATCAGAAGAAAAACCAGAGTTAAACTACGACAAAAATCTTAATCCGTTGCAACTTCGATCAAAAGACGGCTTTGTTTTTCAATTGGAATTGACTCAGACTATCTACATTGCGACAAAAAATGCCCCTACAATGATTCTTAAGGTTGGTGCTCAACCGATTGATGCGTTGAAACCATCACACTCTAACCCTATTGATGAGAATGAGCAAAAAGTTTTTAAATCTTCTGCCATCAGAAATTTAGTTAGTAAAGTTCTAAGCCCTATTGTTGAATCTTATTTTCAGGTTTCGGCTCAAGGATATAACGCACTTGATTTTTTACATGACAGAGGACAAATACAAAGAAACGCATCGGACTATATTAAAATGGCTCTTGAATCTTATGGTGTGCAGTCAATCCAGACATTGATTACAGACATTGATTTGCCTGATGAATTGGAGGAGCTATTAAGAGAACGTCAAATTCTGCAACAACAAGCCGAAAACTATAAACAACAAGAGTTAACTGAACAAGCCCGTCAGTCTCTCATCAAACAGCAAGAGGAAAACAAAGCTCAAGTCAAATTAGTTGAGGCTCAAAGTAATTTAGAGGTAGCAACTCTTAATGCTAAAGCTAAACTTGAGGAATCAAAAGCAGATGCACAAATTCAACAAGAAAAAGATGAGCTTGAGTTAAAGCGGATGCGAGAAGAATCTGACATGAAAACCGAAGACGAGAAAATTGAGTCTGCTATTCGTATGCAAGAATTTCGTAATCGAGTTGAAACACTCGGCCCTGAAATTTATGCTCAGTTGGAATCAGAAGGGAAATGGGCTGAGGCATACGCTAACACCCAAATTAAACTTCCAGAAGTGTTCATTGGTGGTAGTAGCGGTGGTGGTAATCCTTCTGGTGGTGGAGGGATTGTTGAAGCCAGTGCTATGCAGATGGCGTTCCTAGAAATCTTAAGAGACTCCCTGAAATCAAAAAGACAAAATGAGCAAATTAATATGTCACGAGAATATGAGATTCTCCCCCCTTCTGAAAATGATTAAATTCAGAGAGCGTTAATTCCTTTATTTTTGCTCTGAATTAAGAAGTATAACCATTAACTAAGGTAATCAAGTGCCAACTAAAACACGACTCAATTCTGTACAAAAACTTTTAATCTGGTCTGCTGGTGCAGATCAAGAAATTTTGTCTCAAGAAAGCTGCCGCACAGAAAGGTATAAATATGAGTCTATCGGCACCACCGTTATTCTCACGGCAATAATGGCTTTTTGTTCAGGAGGCTATGCACTTTTTACGGTTTTTGGCTCTTTAACAATTTCAATTTCTTTGGGTTTTATTTGGGGTAGCATAATTTTTAACTTAGATCGCTTTTTTATCCTTACAGCTAGTCAAAATAAGTCTTCATCAAAACTACAATTTTGGGTAGGAGCCGCCACTCGCTTAAGCATAGCGATTCTTTTAGGTTTTATCGTTGCTAAACCTCTAGAGTTAAGATTGTTTGAGAGTGAAATAAATCAAAAAATTAGCCAACAAAGAAGAGAAAGAGAGAGAGAAGAAAGCAGAAAAGATCAAGATACTCCAGATGTCAAAAGGATCAATAAAATCAATGAAGAGATTGACAATCTCACAAGAGAAAAAAATCAAGCTTCAGACGCTTTACAAAAAGCTCGTATAGATGCGATAGAAGAAATAGAAGGTAAAGGTGTGACAGGTAAACCTGGTGTCGGTACTATTGCAAAAGAAAGACAAAAAAATGTAGAAACAATAGAAAAAAGTGTTACTTTTTTGGATAGTAGAATCCAAGATTTACTCAAGGAAAAAAATAATTTAATTAAACAACAATCAATTTTGAGTGTCAAGACACCACAAAAAAAGGAATGGCAAGAAGGAAGTCTTTTGGATCGTATCTCAGCCCTAGAAGCATTATCAAAAGATGATCCTGCTATTGCTATTACAAATAAATTAATTACTCTGTTATTAATTATTATTGAAATTGCTCCAGTTTTGGTAAAAATCTTGTCGAAAGAAGGTCTTTATGAAAAACTGCTTGAGAAAGAAATTATCGATAGAATGAATCAAGAAAATCTTGGCAAAATGGCAGAAAAAGAACTCTCAAAAATGAAAGAACTAAAAAATTTTCAGCTAAATATTGAAGCTTTAATGATTGAATATATCCGACTTAGAGAAAGAAATAAAGAAAAAATTGAAGATATACAAATGAATAAAGCAAAAAATATTTATCAGCAACATGATGAAGAAACTGCTAAATTTATTAAGTTATGTAGAGAGCGAGTAACTAATTATGAAGATTCAGTAGATTAAACTTTATCTTAAGATAAAGATAATGAGATTTTTAAAGATCAATAATAATCTCTAGAATTGCTATATCCTATGATTTTAAAATAGTGATTGCATTTTTTTAATAACTACCAATTAATCAGCGATCATAGTTTTAGCTCCTGCGATTGATTTTAACACTTGTACTACCAAGATAGTGGGTTAGCAGTCAAGCTATAATTAGCCAACGAACAAAAAACAGAGTTTGGATTGTCAAACCCTTAATAAAAACCCTAATCAACCGACTTATTCCTTATCTTCTCATTAGTTAAGGTGCGATCGCTGTCTGACAGGAGATTCTAACCCACATTCCGCACCCTAGTCGTTGAAATCAAAAGTTGCTCTAGCCCTTGTATAGTAAGACTTTTAGCGATTACTAAGAATTATGAAGTGTCACACTCTATTCAGTGATCGCCAGCTTAATGAGAGTTTATCTCAATAATTTGGTATCAGAGCTATCAGATTTTTAGGGCTAATTGTGCATCTGCTGGGCAAACAAATTAGCCTGTAATTCAGAGCCGGCCTAATGCTGGCGGCCGCTAAACGAGAAAAAGAAGGATGGATAGACAGCAAATCCGCCGAGAAGTTTTCCTGTGAGGATTTGCGGATGATTGATCGAGAATGGTTAGCGGCTTCCGGTGGCCAGTTCGGCTTTTCTGTCCAACTGGCGATCTACAAGCAGACAGGCAACCCGATCGGCGACTATAATCGTAAAACGTGGGAACGTTTTGGGGACGCAGTCGGCTGGCGAGTCAACGGAAACTGGGGAAAGAAAAATTACTCAGATTTCATGATATGGAGTACAAACGCACCATCGACAGCACCCAAGGGACACCTCCCGTTGGGGGGTGTTGTTTGGAAATTGGGGGATTGGGCGATGTTATGGTGGGGGGTTGTGTTCTCTCCTCGCGCTGCGGCTTGTGAATTGTAGCATATAAAGGGTTTCGCAGTTTTTTCAAACTCCGATCCTACAGGGGTTCAACACGAGGTTATCAGGGGTTCCGCGATTCGATACCTGTCACCGTCACCCCAGGAGGGTAAATGCCATTTTCCCCTACATAATCTATGGTTTATAATTACGATAGATATTAACCACCGCAAGTTAGGAGTCAATACTTGTCAAAAAAGAAATTTCGTAAATCTGTTGAAAGCATTCGTTATCAAATTCTGATCCATCATCAAAAAATTGCCAATGAGGAACAAAAAGAATCCCCTGATGAAAACTTAATTAATTACTGGAAAAGAGAAATTAAAGGTTTAGAAAAAAGTTTATCTAGAGCAGAAAAGCGATTAAACAGAGGAAAATAAGCAATGATTTCAAACACTGAAAAACCCTTGAAAGTCAACTCTACCTTGGCCACTCTATTATCTGAATTAGGTGAAGAATGCGAGACGGTTTTATTCTTACTAAGTCAGCTTAAATTACCAAGCCTAACTGATGACCAAAAAGGGGATATTTTGGCAGAATTAATAGGCTCAATTACTCACTTGCACGTTCATACCGAAAATTTACCTGATTTAATTGGGGATGAAATTTTAGCTTTGCCAGATGATCAATAATGTTATGATGATTCTTTGTTCTCTGGTTCAGTAGTAGTAGGTTGGGTTGAGGCACGAAACCCAACACAAAGCCTATAATTGTTGGGTTTCACTCTGTTCAACCCAACCTACATAACTTATCAAATCAAACAAATTCGTAATCTCATTTTAAAATATAAATTAGGAGGGAAAGATGAAAATTCGCTATCAATTAATTATTTATTGGAGTGAGGAAGATCGAGCTTTTATTGTTGAAGTTCCAGAATTAGCAGGATGTATGGCAGATGGAGAAACCTATCAAGAAGCCGTACAAAATGCTGAACTTGTTATTCAAGAATGGATTGAAACTGCCAAACAACTAGAACGAATCATTCCTGAACCAAAAGGACGACTATTATTTACCTAATAATGAAGTTTCTCTCGCCGCAGCTTGTGAATTGTAGCATATAAGGCGTGTCGCAGTTTTTGCAAAATCTGACATTTAAAGAATGAACAGGAGTCGCCAGCTTAAATCTGAATTGACGATTGTGTAGGGGTGTTCATAAAACGCACCGTCCCAACTTTACCCGCGTCATCAAAGACAATAAGTTAAAATAAACAATATCTAATCAAACAAAGGCTAAATACCATGGCATCAATCAAAGGAACCGTTAAAAATGGTCTTGTTTACCCCAACGAAGCGATCGCAGACCAAGAAGGAAAATCCGTCATCATCACCATTATCGAACCCAACCCAAATATTCCATCAACCGATGAATTATCATGGGATGAATCATCATGGAATAGCGAAGATTGGGATCAATTTGATCAACTCATCGAAAAATGTACCATAGATACCGGAATTGTAGATTTAGCCCATCAGCATGATCACTACATTCATGGAACTCCCAAAAGAGAATCCTATCCATAATGAAAGTATTTATTGATACAGCGGCTTGGATCGCCCTTGTTAACCAACGAGATGATTTACATTATCCCGCCCTAGAAGCCAGCAAAAAATTACGCCAGGCACAATCTACTTTGATTACAACCGAATTTATCCTGTTAGAAGTTGCTGATGGACTATGTAATTTATCGACTCGTTCCAGTGCAATCAACTTTATTGAGAGCTTGTATCGATTGCCAAAATTGAAAATCATTCAACTTGATCAAAGCTTATATCAAAAAGGCTGGCAACTTTATAAACAACGTCTTGACAAGGAATGGAGTCTAACCGACTGTATTAGTTTTGTTGTCATGAAACAGGAAATTATTACACAAGCTTTTACCTCTGATCGTCATTTTGAACAAGCAGGATTTACTAAATTATTGTAAGATTGCATTATATAAAATTTGTTTATGTAACAAAATACATCACCCAAACTTTTAAATTATTAGAAATCAACGATCCTAAATGAACTATCAAAAAATTGAGGACATCTTTAACAAAAGAAATTAACTAAAAATAAATATGCCTAAAACCACAGATGCCATAAAAATCATTCATCAAATCATCGCAGACGATCCCACAATACAAGAACAAATCGCCCTAGAATCCATCAATGCAGAAATCGCACAACTGATTTATGACTCTCGTACAAAAGCTGGATTAACCCAACAACAACTAGCCGACATAATCCATGTTAAACAATACGTTATTGAAGATATAGAAGACGCTGACTATCAAGACAATCCCCTAATAATGCTGCAAAAAATCCCAATGAGGAACAAAAAGAATCCCCCGATGAAAACTTAATTACTGGAAAAGAGAAATTAAAGGTTTAGAAAAAAGTTTATCTAGAGCAGAAAAGCGATTAAACAGAGGAAAATAAGCGATGATTTCAAACATTGAAAAACCCTTAAAAGTCAACCCCACCTTAGCCACCTTATTAAGTAGGGAGGCACAATTATTTGTAGGATGGGTTAGCGGTAGCGTAACATAATCGGGCGTTGGGTTTCATGCTTCAACCCAACCTACGTTCATCGGAAATTTTGGGTCTGAAACCCCGCCGTTCTAGGTTGGCTTTACGTTAGAATTAAAAGGCCAGTCTCGAAAACCAAGTGGACGGCGCAGCACCTGGAAAACTCGGCT